>Ga0056128_1000387_pt1 | contig 37924 bp, 15 predicted proteins | sample WorMetLIZISLAND2_FD_71113 | JGI IMG/M metagenome (GOLD analysis project Ga0056128, IMG submission 71113) | Marine gutless worms symbiont microbial communities from Max Planck institute for Marine Microbiology, Germany - Olavius geniculatus... ... | reverse complement strand
GTAACGGACTGTCCATGACAGTGACATTATAGCGACAGCATCAGCAGCAGGAGCAGCAGTATCATCGCTATAGGCGCCTCGCTGTCGACTACAAAATGCTTTTGTCACCATGTTTCAGTTTACTTCTAACTATCATTCTTGTTTCGTCGCTGGCTTATTTGGTTCTATATAATATGTTGATATAATGCACTGGACAAGGACTTTGCTTTTGTCACCTTGTCAAACAGGCGCCTAGCTTCTACGCGTGTACTCCTTTGCCGGCGGCTTCGGGTGGCATTTACACAAATGTGTAAGGAGGGAGAAATAGCCGAATTAAAGAAGCCATTTATTTATAATTTAATTATTCCAATTCGGGCAGAAAGGCCCATAAAACAATACAACGAGACAAAAGCAACGAACTAAATACGTATACAAATTTTTAAAAACCTAAAAAAACATGGTCAACTGGTTGTTAAACAGAAAACAGAAAAAGTTGACGACAATGCATTAATTATACGATTAGAGGCTGTTGAAAGCAAGCATTAAACTTGCCGACTGGCGAATCCGTGATTCCCCTATCGTTCCTCGGCTGGGGGTTGCCGGTACGTACGACCACCCAAAGGGCACCGGCTAACGCTTTCCAAGACGGCGGCCGAATAAATAGCCTACCCGGGTAGGACCGGATATTTATCCGATCGCCGTATCAATAGCCGTTAACACTAGAGGCTATTGATACAGCTGCCGGATGAATATCCTGTGCGAAACGTGTACGCTGTGCGACAGTAAAAAGACCACTCTGCAACAACTGTAATATATTCAAAACAGCATAACAGTTTTTTAGGCCCACGAAATTTTCAGAAATTATTATTGAGGCGAAAAATTATCACCGCTAGATCACGCATAACACAACATGAACGATCACAGCCATGAAATAAGCACTTTTGAAGACAATCAAGACAATTTACACCATGGGTCATAAAAACGTGCCACTTTACTTATGTCCATATCTTCACAAATTATTGACCGATTTCAAAATTCTTTCACTGGCGCACTCTGAGGACAATTTGCAATAATGTGATTATTATATATCCCACCACACCATAAATGCGTCTCTACACTATTATGTAAAATATGAATGTAAGAAAATCTAACGATAATGACAAACATTTAAGTAAATGAAAAAAACACCTCAGACCAACATTGCGGTGAATGATCCGTATGACACTGGACTGTGTTAAACCCACACAGTTTGGAGTTATACAGAGCATTAACTGCATATTGATCTGAAGTGTTTTCTCAATACTGCCAAATTGTTTGTTATTATCATTATACATGCATATTTTATTCATATTTCACAAGTCCGCAAAGTGTGCCAATGAAAAAAATTTCAAAATCGGTCAATAATTGGCGAAGATAAGGACAAAAGTAAAGTGCCACGTTTTATGGCCCACCCTGTATATTAGTGTATTATACGCCACTATAGTTGCAGAATACACTCCGTACGAGACGCAACCGTGATAATTTGACTATAAGCTTATATTTAGACGCAGGCTGTGGACGTATAGAATGGCTACTTCCGACGTCGCTTGATATCATTAAGGCCCATGGAGCACGCGTAAGCTTATACTGTTTCCGGCGCGTCGGTGCAATGGATGGCTAATTATACGGACGCGAGCCGATACCGATACGATACAATATCTTGCGCCTCCTCTGCAGCGCTGTAGGCTCATCCTGTAAAAAAGTGGGGACGCCAATAGATTGAATCGAATTTTTGTCCCACTTTTGCGTTTTCTGTTAAGACTGTAACATTATGTACAACCAAAGTGTATAAAAAAATTTTCCGTACACTTTGATGTACAACAAATCCAAAGTAACTTGGTGAGAAGCGGAATCGCTTTTGCCAGTCTACGCAACTTTTCGTTTTTATTCCCTAACCGGCAGCAGCAATATGCAATTGCACGTTTTCGCTGCTTGGATTTGATACCAAAATCTCGCCTTTTCCTGGGGGTCGGGAGCCCCATCTAACACAATGTTTTATTAGAGTCCGCAAGTATAAGTAACTGAGTGAGTAAGTAAGTAAGTACGTGTAAAGTTATATAGCGCATTCAGAGAAAAATCTCTAATGCGCTAATTACGTTTTGTCGTCAATATTTCGTAAAAACGTATGTCTTCTACTGAGGTGTATTTGCCAAATGCCATTTAAATCCGTCTAACAGTTTAAGCAAAGTGCACGATTGCGAAAAAGAGAGACAGACAGACGACAATGACGTACAGACAGACCACGCTACGGTGAAATGCTTCGCAATGTCGATAGCAAGTCCGCCTAAAATATACCACTGAAAGTATTACAGTAAGTAGGTTCCTGCATCGAAAATTATTATTGAATCTGTTCTCTGTTCGTCGGTGCAATTACGGTGACTATCAGCGTAGGCTAACTGTATTACTTCATATTATATTGTGTGTTTTTTTTTGCGCGTGACAGTATTAAAAAAGAGCGGTGCAAAACATGCAAAAATTCAACCAAAAAATTTAAAACCTTACGCCGCAGAGTTGCGAGTGTCCACTCCATTTTTCAGGATTGCAGCCCTGTTAGTGCTGCAGCGACCGAAGCAATATGTGTGCATTATGCTATAGGCTTGGCAGTAACGTGGTTATGCTCGGGAGAACATCAGGGATTTATCTAATAATTTGTCGCTGGGCCGTGAGCGTATATATGCAGACTCCTTCTTCCGCCATGGCTCGAGAACAAATCTCGGCCTATCCGCCGTTTTAGTGTGTGTATGTCAGCAGGACTATAAACAGCTATATTGCTCTATAGTCAAACAAGATAACGTTCAAACGAACACGGAGTCTGTCCAATGCATCTCGATAGCTTACAGTAAAGTCCGTAAAGTTAAATCACTGATCACTGAGTGTGTAGGCCAGTGGCCCAAAAAATAAAAAGTTTAATTTCAAGTTGTTCAGCAGCAGTGTTATTGTCATCTTTTGCTATTGCTATAACTAAATAACTGACATCGTCGGTCGAGGCAATCGGGCTAACAGTAAGTAGTTTTTAGATGGTTAATATGACTAACGAATTCCTAACTTACACAGTTATAGAAAGGCGAAAAACCACGAAAGATATTCGGCTTACGACTTTGAGTCACGCAACTTCACCTACGCGCTTATTTTGCGCGGTTAGTGACGGTGGGTGGTCCATTGTGACCATGCGTTTTCTTGACACACCGTTATGAAGATATGACGCCTCAAATGTTGGACGCACGGACGCACGCACGCACGGACGCTCAGATGATTTTGCTATGCATTGCATTGGACAGACAATTAGGCCCATGCTATCACTAAAGAAAAAATACTAAAATGGTTAAGACGCGTCTTGAAAATGGACGACTCTGATATATCTTCTCAGGCTATAGTACTCAGTAAAAACTGAGAACTGAGAAGCTACAAGAGAAAGCCGGGACGAACGACCGAGGAAAACTGAATGGACATCATAGGACGAAATCTGAAGGGCAGGGACACTAGCTGGGAAAAAGTCGAAGATCAGTGGCGATGGACAGAGCAGAATGGCGTCAACGTGTAGCCCATGGATGTCGGTTGAACTGAACTAATAGCTCCCCAGACAGACACGGCTCAAGTCAGCGAGCAGTTCTAACGACACCCGCTCAGACCGGAAGCAATATAATTCGTGCATGCGTGTGACATTTTTGTGAGTGTGGTCGAACGGCGTGGCGTTATTTACTTATTTTTACAGCTTCCGACGCCAGGCTCTGAAACGTACTGTCTGTCGGTCTGCAGACAACGTCTCAACCATGGCTGGGAAATTGGCCAAAAACAACGCTTCTTTAGGTTTTAAAGACCTTCAAAAATCCTGAAAAGTCCGATTTTATGTTTTTTTGGCTTTGATAAATAAAAATACAATTTAACTTCATGTTGCAATCGTGATTTTTGAGTTTCGACCTCAGGTCATACACTCAAAAAAATGATGTGACATGCAAAATGGTATAATTTATATAAAATGTTTTCAGAAGTATAAAAATTTGTGTTCCGTTTGCTTTGCACATTAAAACCCCAAAATCTTAAAAGATTTTAAAACCTAAAATTCTAAAACCAAAAAAAAACTTTTTAAAGACGTTTTCCCAGCTGTAATGTTGTGAATACAGTTAAAGTTTTTTTTATGTGGTAGGACTGGGGTCGTATGTTTGCCTTATTTGTTTAAACCATCGCCGACTTGAAGCTCAACAAAGTCAGAAAGAGGTTCCGTGCTCGCAACGGCTTTGTTTCTACATTGTGTCCCAAAAAAACATCCCCGACATTTTCGACTCTAACTTGAAAACAAATTATCAGATTTCGATAATTTTTGGCATGAATATTTCTGACAAAACTTGCCATCAAATGACCATTCAGTTTCCCACCTCACCCAACGTTTGTTAGCGCACTACCTGGGGAAAATGCAACCAGCAAAATATCAGTTTTTTTTGTATCCAATGCAATATGATTGCTTAATTAACATAACGCGTAAAAACGCATTTTTTCACATTTTTGACATTATGGCTGACACTTCATTCAGTTGTTCATTTTTCAACTGCCTGCAGTAAAATTGCTTGAAGCGTTGGCCCACTATGTGAACACATGCAAGCAGACGTTTTCTCCATTTAATCTTTATTCAAGTTGCGATCAATAATGTCGGGGATGTTTTTTTCGGTTTTTCTGTTTATTTCACCACATATTTCGTTTGGTCTGCTTTTCCTAGGTAGTGCAGAAGCATACTTTGGGTGAGGTGGGAAACTAGCGGTCGTTTGATGGCAAGTTGTGTCAGGAATATTTGTGCCAAAAATTATCAAAATCTGATAATTGGTTTTCAAGTTACTGTCGAAAATGTCGGGGATGTTTTTTGGAGACACAGTGTATTTTGACCAAATCTACGTAGCTTTGCATTATTTACAGTATTTTCAGAGATTCGTTTTCAGATACGTAAACCAACTGCATGGGAAATAGGGCAAGTTTATTTTTTGTGGGGGACGCGTCCCTCATCAAGCCACGATATGTGTCTGAATGACTGACCTGATGAGGTGCGTACGGCAGCAATGGGAATGACAACCGACAAGCCAATGACGTCACAAACGGCCAGTGATGTCAGGTAGCTGTAGAGTGTTGTCTGGAGTGATTTTTCGAGCACCAGTACAACACCCGTGACGACGTTGATGCCGACCGCAGCGACCGTCAGGCACAGTAGACCGGGCCACCATGTGGGGGAACTCGGTACAGGGTGGCGCAGTAAGTAGGTCACGCCGATAGGCGTGTCGTTGTCCGATGACGTCATATTGTGATCGTCAAGCTGCAACATTTTGACGTGTCTCTGAAACAAGCAGTCAAATTAACGATAATCAATCAATCAATCAGTCATCTAAACTGTCTAGCCTTATGCTGCTATATTTGCAGCACAGACATTTTCCCGTATATGAACTACAGCCTGCTACCGCAGGTTCGGACAGACGCCCGTACCGCAATTAGCGTCACGGCGGGCTAATATTAGCCCGTAGGCTGCAAGCAACGCGTTGGTCTCTACGGGCTATTGTTCTATTCTGCGTCCTCCTCGGGGGTAGCAGGCCACAGTTCATACGGGTAAATGACCGTCCGGGCAAATGTCCGTGCAAGCGGGTGTCCGTGCGGGCGAATGTCCGTTCCCCGAAATCTCCACCTAGCGCTGCGCAGAGACGAGATAATCTTCACAGGCGAAACAGAAATATCGGCAGAAGTTCGCGAAAAGTCACGTTCGGCTTTCGTTTGTGCGCTTGTAGCGTACGTGTTGTTTGACATTAAGCTTTAATCAACTGATGGCAAACGATGCGGGCCGGTGATAACGACAAGTAGGCCTATGGAATGGATGTGATAAAAGCTGCTGCACAGGTGTTATGCGGTGGGCCGTTGCGTGAATGTCAACGGTAATAACGTAACAGGTGCACAATCGCGGCGTTAATTACAATTACCTTCTTCCCAACACCAGCGAAAACCTCAGAGATTTGCGTGTGCGGCTATCAATTAAACGCGAACAGCTTATTTTCCCCTCTGTGACGCCACAAAATAAGAAGAAGAAGTACATGTTGTAGTAGTTTAGTAGTACACTGTGTCCCAAAAAAGCATCCCCGACATTTTCGACTGTAGCTGAAAACCAATTATCAGATTTTAATAATTTTTGGTACCGATATTTCTGACACAACTTGCCATCAAATAACCGTTCCGTTTTTTACCTCACCCAATGTGTGCTTCTGCACTACCTAAAAAAGCAGATCAAGCAAAATACGTGTTGAGATAAACAGAAAACCTGAAAAAAACATCCCCGACATTATCGATCATACCTTGAATAAGGATTAACAGATTTTAATAATTTTGGCAGAAATATTTCTGACACAACTTGTTATTAAATAAGTGTTTTAGTTTTTACCTCACCCAGCGTCTGCTTTTGCACTACCTGGGGAAAGCAGACCAAACATAATACGTGTTAAAATAAATGAAAAAACGTCAGTAAATTTTACCTATCTTAATTCGTGAACCCCAACAGCCAGTCTATTACAAGGTTTGACTCTCATGCAGCAGTGTGTCTACCAGATGAAGTTTAGGAATGTTTGTGAAGTCAAGAAGCGACTGACACAGCCTTGATTGGTCTGCAGCAAAACATTATCGATACTGCTGTCAATGAACTGAGAAAGCATCTCCTTGCCTGTGTGCGCATAGTGGGCCAAAATTTTAAACAATTTTACTGCAGGCAGTTAAAAAATGGACAACTAGATAAAATGTCAGCCAAAGTGTCAGAAATGTAAACAAAATGTGTTTTATGCGTTATTCTAATTAAGCAATCATATCGCATTAGATAAAAACTGATATTTTGCTGGTTGTGTTTTCCCCAGGTAGTGCAAAAACAAACTTTGGGTGAGGTGGCAAAGTGAATGGTTATTTGATGGCAAGTTGTGTTAGAAATATTTTTACCAAAAATTGTCAAAATCTGGTAATTGGTTTTTAAGTTAATCAAAAATGTTGGGGAATGGGGATGCTTTTTGGGACACAGTGTAGTAGTAGTAATAATAAAAGAGAGAATAACAAGAAGCCCAGCTGTCGCTAAAGAAAGCCGACCGTTTTTGATATATGGCGACTAATAGTTTAAAACTTGCTTTAAAAATTGCGACCAAACCGCTGCACAAGGGAAACGTGGTCACCGCTGACAGCCTATAGAAACTCTGTCCAACGGCACCATAAATAATTATGTATAGTGACAGCTCAGCTGTATTAAGCCCAACATTTAAACACGCAACAAGTCCTGTGTCTATCGGCGCTTCGCCAGCAAAGTCGTCACTTTTCTTCTTTCTTCTCGCCGAAACCGCTCATTTTCGCTGCATTCGAAATTCGGTACTGTAATTCGGTCGATTGCTGCCAAGCAAACTATCTGGAAGCCAGCACACACTTTCTGTTTATTTCAAACGATTATCTTAATCATTTTTACTTCTGTTCTTAATAACACAACGACAGCGTTTGACGGTTTGAGTTTTTTTACAGTTACGGCTCTAGTTATTGCAGCGTCTGTTACACCACTGTTTGAAATAGAACAACTGACGGTTAATAAATGATAACCGATATCAGTGGATAAGGCCAAATTTTACTTACTTACTTACAAATTCATCGTGCTGATAAAAGTCACTGTGTACAATCAACCGTCGTCGCTGGTGAGGCTTGGAATTCGAGTTCGAAAGCTCTAGACAGTATCGACTACAGGCATCAAAAATTCGCCAGGGTCTCATCACTATACTCGTACTTCTGTCGCTTTCACTCGGTCAGAGTTTTAGTGTCGATATTACTCAGCCGTCGCACTCGAACTGTTTATCTGCAGCACAATGTGTGAAGTGGTAAAAAGAGTCAATGACTCCAAGGGGTACAGTCATACGTGATCAACTGCAGTGCAGGCTTACACCATAACGATCGTCGGTTAACACATCAAGCACTCATCGAGCTGTCTTGATGAATGATTGAAGAACACTTGCAATGCTTAACATGTTTGATAACTCAAGCATTCATCAAGTTGCTGCAATAAGGATTCATTTATCAAGCCAGTTCGATCTGTGCTTGAAAAATGCTCGTCGACCTATGTCATTGCAATCTATACACTTAAACCGTTTGATAAAAGCTTGATGTGTGTTCGAACAGTGCTTGTCGAGCTAGTTTCATCGTGTAAGCTAGGTGTAAATGTATTTGTTGACTGTCTAGAGCGTATAAGTCATAAGTTCGATTAGCACTTACTGTTCTCACTTCGGACGATTGTTGTACATATAGGCCACAGAAAAATGCTGTTGCGAAATACGAATACATAGTTAGCCTGAACGGTTAATTTACCTTTCAAGCCTAGTTATTTTTTTCAAACAAAAAAAACAGCAAAAGTATCACAGATATTTAAAAATGCGCGACAAGTAACATTAAATTGAGTAGGCCTAGGTTCTATTAGATTTCGTCCATTAGGGATACACATGCCCGAAATAACAGTAGGCCTACACAACAACAAGCACGATGTTTCATGGAAAAATCGCACTTTTTCTACGACACAGGTTATCCAGAAATCAGACTAGGTGGCTATTTTTATCTGGATAAAGTGATTTATCAGCAAGAAGTGGATTATCAACACGGCTATACTGACGTGACTGAGCGGACACGCTAACCAAGTCTGATTATTGAGACCGAAGGCGCGTTTTCACTAAGCCAATCTAGCGACTAAGTGACCGATGCATATAGCCTATACGAACACGACAGGCGGAACGAAGCACGCAAGCCAGCTTTATCCAATAGCGTTGAGAAGGTGGGGGGGAATACTACCCTAAATTTTGGACTGTTAGAAACTTGTAGAAAAATCTTCTTCATGTAGAAAAGTTTCTTCCAAAAAATTAAACGTTATTTTGGAACTGATAAACTTATTTGAGGAAAATTAAAAAGCAAAGTTAAAATTTTAAGCACCTTGTTGAAAATTTGCAGGACTTTGTGTCGGAATTCTGTCGGAAATGTGCAGTGTTTGTCAAAAATAGAGTAATTCCAACTTTCTGCCCCGCCGGCCGCCTACATTTTAACCCCGGTCGTGGATTATATTATGCATGCATGCTTCAACTGCAAATCGGTGACATATTTCTTCCGCGAAAAACCACCTGTGATGAAAATTGTGTTTTTAACGTATTACGCCAGTACAATAGCCGCTTTAGCTAACACCATTTTTACGCTACAGAAGTGGTTTTGTTTTGAAGCAATAGAAAAGTTTTTTTTCTACAGATGTCACATAGAAGTTCGCGTATAAAGGGTTTTTTTTACTGTCTCCGGGTTTTTTGTCGTAGAGGTATTTGTTATCAGTGGCGTCCTCGTAAGGAAAAAAGGCGATCCCCTAAATTTTAACCTGTCGGTAAATTTGTTTCATGTTCGAAACAATTGTTTTCCAAAAAATACAAAAAAACATGAGCTGAAGAAATTCCCATTTTGGAAGAATTTAGAGGCACAGCGTGAGCACTCATAGTCTTTTCTCAGCAACTTGCAGCTGTCGCTGTCTATTGGAAAATTACAACTTATTGTTTTCTGCCTTCCAACTGTTTTAACATACGACACCGCTGTTTGTCACAGGAGATTTTGCGTTATAAGGGATCTCATCGCTGGGTGGGGGCTTTTCGCAGTCGTTCGTCAGTCTACATGCAAGGTTACTGCTGCTGCTGCTGATTAGCGGATGTTGGTTGCCATGGCAACGTTATACTCATCGTCATCATCAAAGTAGGCTGCTGTTGTTACTCTGTAACGCAGAAAGGGAGTTCAGGCAGATGTCTTCATTGTGTCTACCTTCACTGCGGCGGTTTCCTGTTAGCTACAGAATTACGCACGCACGGTGAAAGACGCGCCCTGCGTGATTAAGCCCAAACGCCACGCCACTGCATCGACGGTGGGTGTCTCAGAAACCGGACCCCTGTTACCTTTTCGAATATTTGCAACAATCCCGCTCAAATATCAAAAAATTGGACACAAGAAACAGGGATGTTAACGAGACCAAAATATGGCGAGAACGAGAACGAGAACAATCAACGCTTAATAGCACTAGCTAGTTTCTGAGAATTGTTAAGAACGGAGTACCAGCTGGAGCATTTCTCTAACACTCACTGTCAGTAGTCGTATAACGGGCTGTAAAATATCTTGTAGTGTCAAAATATTGTCGAATTGTTCATAGCTTTTGATTGGCGCTAGCCTGTTGTTCGACTTACGACGGGCGTTCACAAAGTTCTGCAACTCCATCCATACAAAACCCCTATTGACTAATTTTTTTTTCAAAATCTATATGCTTTTTGTATTTACTGTAGGCTTTCGATTTGATCTAAATTTGTTGTACAGCAAACCTACAACAAGTCGAAATTGTGAAGCGTTGGCCTTAAAAAACGTGCTGCGACTTGGCTCGCTGTTGAGAACAATACCGCGATGAAAATTAATTTTAAAAAAGACAGTAGTGAGAGGCCGATGACAATGTTTTGAACTGGTTATTGAAGAATGGTGGTGGACTAAAGTATTGACCATAATCAGGTCAACAACATGTTGTTGGCACATGCAGAACAAGTATGAGTCGTAGTGCTTCGCGCGGTTTTTTCCCTACGACAGTAAGGCGCTTTTGTTCGTTGGTCGGGGTTGCCGATTTTGTCGCACCGGTTAGCGGTTGTCATAACGTTGCCAGGAAAATTATTATGGCGAATAGAAAATGACGCCTTTCAACATGTGAATTGCTCTGCACACCAGTGTGGCGAACTGCGGTTATACAATAAACTTAACGATAAAAGCCACAGCTGCAAGCGCACACTATTATAACCATAGGAGCTTATACTATAGGAAGACCATGGGGAGGATGTTGCAATTTTTTCAACATACAGCTGCGAATTTCCGACGCAGACGTTACGAGTGGTCAAGGTTTTAATTTGTTGATTTTAAATTTCTCGAAAATACAATACAATACAATGCAATGCAGTTCAAGTTAGAGTGAAAACATGCCTATGGCACCGCAGTCACATTACAGTCAACTGTAGAAAAAGGAGGTAAAAAAGAACAAGACTTACTGAGTCTTACGTTTAGTCTTAAATGTTTGCAAGCAGTTTGTAGACGTCACTTCTGATTTAAATTTTGTACTTTAAAAAGTATTTTTTAAACAAAATATAATTATAAATAGTATAATTTGCGGGGGATTGACCTGCTCCTTGCCACGAAGCTATTGACTACAGACGCAGTACATACAGTACAAACGCGTACAGTATTGTCCGTTTGCTGTGTTCTGTTAGCGGTAATGATGGCAGCAAATCGATCGCTAGCTTAGAGTATGGACAGATGCGAGCTGCTAGGCCTATACGACACTGTACGTGTTCGTGATAATGCACTGAATGCATCTGCTCTGGCTTAGTTGGTCTCCAACATTGTAGTGTCCTTCGTTGTTATTTCCTATCACACGGTCAAGGACGCCTACAGGGTGGACCAAAAACTGAGACTCTCCTGGTATTTGCGTTTCCTTCCTTGTTAGATGCATTATAATGGCAGGATTCTTTTTTTACTTGCGTATTGTTTTCATTAAATGACGCCGTGACTCCGTTTGCTAATGTAAACAAGCACGTTCTGTTTTTATGCCCAAAAATATATATTATGATTTCGTCAAGACGATTGGATCAGCTAACAAAATGGCTGTTTGATTCACAATCTGCGTGTAGAAAAACACTTGGATCTCCAAAATCTGAAAATATTTTCTAACAAATTAGCACATTTAAATTGTAAACACCCTAATTAAAAGCTGCAACAGTAAATACTAAAACTGTTTAAACGGTATACTAATATCTGGTGTTTTGCAGTTATATTACATTATATTGACATAGTTGAAACAGATACTCGAGCAAAGCTAAAAACCAGACTTATTTGTAATGTTGAACGGTTTGAGCATTATAAGTATTGTAAGCAGGGTGCACAAATGTGACAGATGACAGAGAGAGGACAGACCACGCTATGAACAAATGTATAGCTATAGTCGGAATCGCTTGTAGCTGCAGCCGTGCTACAGCTGTTGCCGCGCCTTTCGTGTATGTACGGCTCCACAAAGGCGCATAGAGAGCGACGTATATGAACTAATCTGAACTAACACGTTTTAGTTTTTGACGAACTGACCAGTGGGAAAGCAGGGCGAGCTCATTGGTCATTGGTTGGCGCGTACGTGAGCGTAATCACGTAAGCCACCGACGTTGTTAAACGGTGCCTACTGTAATGCACTACTGCTTGCCCGTTGGTCAGTTCGTCAAAAACTAAAACTAAACCATGTCAGTTCAGTTCAGTTCAGTTACGTCCCTTTGAACACGCCTTAATGCTCTGCAGAAAACATGCGACTGCGTGGTTTCGAGCCAATTAGCGTCAAGTCTCGGAGACAGTCAAGAGCCGCTGCTTACGAGATATGAATTATTATTGTCTTATCAGTGCAGCAATTGGACCGACAGTCTAAGTCCACTACATACATATTTTTGCATTTGTGTCCGTTGCGCGTCTTAGTGGATAGGAAACAAACAACGTTGGGCGCCACTTGATAAATTTGCCAAGAAATGGTTCTAACGGTAGACTGAGTAAGCGAATCAGATTAGTGGTGCCAGTCTTGTACGTTGGCGTCGTGGGCTGAAAAAAAACGTCGGGGCAGAAAGATGCATTTTTCGACACAGGAGATTTTTGTTGCTCAAAATTTGAACTTTGTGCCTAAATTGCTACAAAATGAAAATTTCCGGCCCCACATTTTGTATACTTCATAAAAAAATCGACAAAAAAGAAATCTACAGTTGCAGGCTAAAATTTAAAAGGGGGAGAGAATTTTCCACCTATCTCTTGCGACGACGCCACCGGAGTTCAGTTATACAAAAAGACGCCTGCGTGACTTCTGTGCTATTAATGGAGTGCATAAATAGAGATGAAATCCGGTACTAAATATAGCGCTGCTTGCATGAGTCGGATTCGTGACCATGTGCGCTTTGCAATCTCGGAAGTGGCAGCTAATTGGAATGGGCTAATGATACCGCAGCGCAGTTATGCGGCCATCCATTGCCCGCCTCTGCGAATAATTAGACCCGCGGTTTGCAGCTAGCAGACACATCAGCGCTCCAATCAGCCACACTAGACCTTCAACCCGTCGCTCGTAAGGTACTGCTCATTTTTTATCCCGCCGAGGGTAGGAGGCTGAGTTGACATGAGCACGCAGTGTGTTAGCGACTTGCTGAAGGTTGCTTGCAAATGCCCAGCCCCCATGAGATTCGAACCGCAACCACAAAGTTGCGAGTCCACTATTCCGTCCACTAATGCACTTACACATTACTATCAGGTCCCTACTATTAGTAGCAGTATTATTCTACAGTGCAAATGTTTTACGCAGTTAATTTCCGTATATGTACTGTGCATATATCTATTAAAATGCACGTTACGTTCTCCAGTCTTTCATTTCGCGTTCGCCTTACAACAAAACGCTATTTACGCGGTCGCTATAGACGCCGGGAGCGCTGGTAAACGCGTTCTGCGAGTAAAACAGTAATCCTCACTGAAAAGCCACTCAAGCCGACCCAGTAAAGCGGTCTTTACGGTCAACCGCACCTGTGTTACTTTATCGTCCACTGCATCGGTTAAATGAAATGATCCTATATGCTTCGTTTTCATTAACAGGACACAGCGTCGCTGACGTCATGCCGACTAAAAAAGGAGCGCCGGTAAAAGCGATCCTCGAGGAAGGAAGAAAGGATGTGAGGTGAAAGACAATGTGAAGTAGATGGATACAGATGGTAGAGACGACTTGATAGAAAACAGCGTTTGCACGGATCTGGAAAAACAGCTGAAGATAGAATCGTCTAGCTAGCATTGATAGGTAACTGTTATAAACCCGTGGAAAGAGCTGCAGATCACTGAAGAAAGACAAAAGAACTGTTGTATTTCCAATATATGAGCAATTTTTTTTCTTTCTGACAAATGTACAATTTTTGCAGAAAAAAACATTTTTTGTTCAGGCTACATATCCAACAAATTTTTATCGCAATATTCGTTTTGATTCAAACACTATATAATTAGTAAAACGTAAAAGTTAAGTTCACTTTTGAAGTAAACTAGTAAATAAACTAAGCCTATGATTCAGAAACAGCGCTGATATTTAATTCTGTCACTGTTTTCATGTGTATATTGTTATATGTTTTAGTGCATAGTTTCTGTGCAGCTGAAAGAACTACAGATTTACGCTCTGCTAATTTTCGAGGTAGGCTACTAGAATAATTTCATCGCATTTCCGTACATGTTACAGTTTTGAAGCAAAGCAAAAAAAAACATGCGAAAATTTAAAGCACGACATCACCTTATGCAACTGAATTCCAAGAACCCCACTTTTCGTTTAGGACTAAACTCTATCCTACATCCATACACGGCAAAGCCAGTGCAAAAGCCAGCCGTCCGTCGTGTCCAGCTGACGCAGTAAAACGCGTCTAAGTAGTGGACATATAGGCCTAGAATTTCCCCACTGATTTCTCCTGCGCATTCGATTTATTTGCTTACCGCGCCGAATACGCTCTCGACACAGATAACTGCGGTAAATCAGTGCTAAGCTTGGACAGCACAAACCTTCGCCGAGAACGGTGTTGCCACCTGGGGAACACAACGAACTTAATACAGTTGCAGTTTGTAATAAAGCCGGGTCACGAACTCAAAAACCCCGAATTGGGGGAGGGGGTTTTTAAATCACATTGCCACAGAAATCTGAATGGTTGGTCCTTGGGCCATTCTCTGTTCCTCTGTAAAATTTCATCAAACTCCTGTCATAATTTGCGAATTTAAGGTTAAAAGGTTATGTTACAATGGATAGCTCTTTATGAGAAACCCATCACGGTGCTGCGGAGCGTCACCTGCCATATAAAATCACACAGTGTCACGTGCCACCCGACACTGGCAAACGCGCCACGCCTTAATCCCAGCCAAATGGGCCGGTACTCGACTTACCCATAGGCTACCCCAGCGAGATGGAAAGATGACTTAATCTTGATGGTTTACTTGTTCTCAGACAAAAGTAACCTGCACTTTATAGCAGCGACCTGACCGAAAGTTAAACGGCACTCGAACCCACGATCTTTTGATCTTGAGTCCAGAGTCCTAAATTTTTACGCCATCAAGCTATTTTATTCCCTATTACTAAACAGTGAAGAGTTCTGATTATGAAATTTTAAAATCCGTAAAAAAACTCCAGATCTCCACCAATAACTAGACACTTCCTCCATGAGCTATGCCCCTATGCACAACCGCTCCCCTGAGAATTTGACCAAAATCTCTTTATGACTGTTTGGGTAATCTGACTAACAATCGATCATAATACGAGTACGTCTGGGCCGATAGCTAATATTTCCTTTGTCGTCTCAGCAAATGAGGTTTGTGCCTAAGTCACCTGCATACATGGTGCGAATATTATAATAAACGAAAACGAATGAATGATGGCTTTTTAATGCACTACGTGAGACGGATTAGGTTTCATCCGCTGCACAGAGTTAGGCTAGATAATCTTACGTCTAGCATGACGTTATTGCAATATCCGACATAAATTTTAAGTCGAGCGACTTTTAAAGATAGCATATGAAAAGGAAGCAGATTTTTGTGTGTATTTCAAGATGTTGTGTGATATTTTTATACGTTGCCCGTCAAATAAAAAAAAATATAACACTGTGACAATGTCTGTCCGTCTGTCCGTCTGTCTGTCCGTTTGTTTGTCTGCCCGGGTGCTCGTAATATCGTCAGCAAAATCACTCAAAATTTTAAATAGATTTTTTATAAAACTGGGAGCCTGGCCACAGATTTTTTTTGTAGATTTTGGTTAATTTTTAAAATTCTTTTTGTCGTTAGAAAACGAAGTGCAAACTGCAAATTCGACAGCAGCATAGTCCTAAGTAATTTCGCGTTTGGTTAGCTGAAAGTAGGCTTGGTTTCAAAACGAAAATCTGTTTCGGTCGACTGCTGTGCTGAATATTAAATGCTAGATACAAGCCTACTCTTTTTCACTGCAGGTCTCGTCCTCGTTTTCATGTTGCATGGTCTCGTTTTCGGCCTCACGTTATACTGGCCTCGTTCTCATTATCAGCCCTGATGTTTATACCCCAAGTAGGCCTACCGAACGGGACACCTTTCTCAAATTTAATAACGATTGGTGGACGCTATGCATAGTGCCTTTGATGTCTAAAAGGACGAAATGCATAGTGGACAACGAAAGGGGTTGCGCGGAACTTTCTGTATCTGAATTAGTTTAAAACACTTTTACGCTTACTGGGCAGACTGATTTTTGGAGCAAAATGCTGTAAATAATAAACGTAATAAGTCAGTAAATTGTATTTTTTTGTGATTTTGTTTTTAGCTGTTTTTTTGTTATACATTTTTTTTCGTTTTGCCCGCCACCACCTTTGCTGCCGCTATGCATTGCGTCCCAACCCAGAGAACAAGGGCACTATGCAAACTGTCCCACTACCTTAATAACTAGACCTGTATGCAGTGTCGCAGCTTGAGTGCATGGTCAATGAGTAGTGTGTGCATTCAATCGGTTACAATGAATGCGGTTCGGTGAACACGTCAATCAAATGATAGAGACAGAAGCCGACCCTCTGTAGATGCTACTGGTATAGAATTGGTATCATAAACGTGGGGAACGATTAAAGTGCATTGGCGTAACGCCAAATCGTGCTAAAATAATTTGCACGACATGCGTTTTGTTTTGCAATCGCAATACGAACAAAATGCAATAACATTATCACAATACGTTGAACATTAGCCTATTGCAAGTTTTCACACAATTCGAATTTTTTCCAGTTACAGAAACTGCAACTGCAAGACTGGAAACGCATGTCGGCCCAGTGCTTACGTATTATGCAGTCGTCCGCCTGAAGTTATAAGCTAAAAATTAGTGTACTGATCACTAATGACCTATAAGGGTTTGATTTTTTCTACGTTTTTCGAGTCATTTGGAACAGACAGACAGACGAACGGACGAACAGGCAATACGCGTAATGTGGCCAACGAGAACAGCACGTGATAAAAATACAAGCAAATATAAACAGATAGCAACAGAAAAAATTAAAGCTTTCTAAAAACACGCATACTGTCATTGATAGACCAAAACAAGAAATTTGAGCTAATGCTCACGAGACGCGCGAAAGCCTACAGCAGTTCCGGTTCAGTAGTTTGGCTGAAAATTAAGGTGTTCACGCTAAGTTAATATACAAATACTAAATTCTCTATCTGGATCGCATAACGATAGTTTCGTGGCGCCACCTTGTGAATGATATAGACTTGTGTCGCAGTCCGAAATCGTTAAAAAAATCACAAAACCCCTATTTTGGTCATTAAGGTCATTGAATTCGGCGCCAATCGAAAGCCAGTGTACGACTTCTTATTAGTGATTAATAGTAGCCTAGGCCCTATCTCGCACCGTTACTGAGATACAGCGACTTATTGGCCAAAAATCGCAAATTTTGCCCACCCTCTCTCATTTAGCGCCTTCGTTCGGGGTGACCCCCTTCAAATTTATGGAAAAGCTTTACGGTTCCTGAAACTAGAGTCTTCCAGGCAGTCGATGGTAAAAATTTGGTAATTCTAGCTTGCACCGTTTTCGACTGATCCACCTGTGTGACAGACGGATGGACGGACAAAATTGCGATGGTTAAGACACACTGGAAGCAGTAGCTGCTTTCGCGCGTAATAGTGAAGAAACGGATTCCTACACTGGTAAAAGCCAAGGCTAAAAGTGACAAATTTGTAAGTTAAAAAACACAACAAACGCATAAATTTGAATTTTTGGCATTTTCGTTATTTTTGTCCGTTGTGCATTTCATCATATTTTATCTCGTATTAAGATCTTTGCGTGTCGTCGTCGCGTTGTTCACTCAACAAAAACGATGTGACGGAAAATAGCATCTAAAATGTTCGTTTCAGGTCATATCGTGTGTCTCGTACGTTTTCTCTGTACAATAGAATCTAAAGAAACCTCCATAAAAATCTCCAAAAAGACCTCGAAGCTAAAACAATTTGAAAGCCTATAAATTATCTAAGTTTTCAGCCGAGGTCGAAGCAGAAAAAGCCACCCGGCACTATACGCTCGTGGAATCTGCAACAATAAGTCGCCACCTCGCTGGCGTACACGTCAATCAAATGATCTCACACACACTGCGAGTGACCGACCAACTCGCTACGGTGAGGAGGCGTCAGGCAGTGGCGTCGTCGTAGGGAGTAAGAGGTGGGGGATCTTGCCCCATCCATATTTTGGGCTATAAGAAAATCCTCTAGCTGTCAAAAAAATTTCGTCAAAAAAGCAAAATTTGCGACCGAAAACCTCCACTATGAAGAAGACTTGGGACAAAATTGAAATTTTGACCACTTTCTCGGAAATATTTTTTTTGCAGTCGTATGTCTGAATTCTGTCGGAAATTTGCTGTGTTTGTCAGAAAATTGCAACTTTCCGCTACGCCTACCTTTTTTAACCCACCAACACCGCGGGTGTCAAGCATACGGACTGCGGAGGCCCGGGCGCTTTTTATATTTATACCCCGTTTACACGATAAAACTGGCTCGACGAGCTGGCTATATTATGTTAGCTGGACGAGCCAGCTCGATGTTTGCTCGACGTTTGCTCGACGTTTGCTCGACGTTTGCTTGATGTCTGCTCGGTGTTTGCTCGATCGTGTAAACGGGGTATTAGACACATCCTGTAATGTAGTCAATATAGTCAGCATGAAGTCCCGTATTCTTTTACTCAAAATCATATTAGGAAAAAACGAAAGAACGGACCAGCATTTTTCGTATTTTCGCAATGATATCGTTCACCAGAAGTGTTCTCTGAAACTCGAAATGTGCCAAAGTTGTTACTTTTGACTGCGGCTACTGTGGAGGAACTGACGACGCTCCCCCAGACCTCCTATGGCTGTGGAGAACTTCTCCTATACTATATTCCAATATTCACGATGGTAGCCTGACACCGGTCAGACTGAATGTTGGTGGTGCATTGGTAGAGCAATGCGATGCAATATTCCTGCAGAGTATCCGTGGAATTATACGTCTGAAACGAACCGCACCAACGATGTTATTTGAGTCGCAGACAGTTTTTGCCGAGCGAAAAGCTCGTCTGCAATTTGCCCGGACCTTTATATCTTTTTCTTTATTTTATAGTGGAAATCGTACAAAGCAATACACATGAAAAGGAGAAACCTCTATCTTACTTAGCACACAACTTGTTACCACAAAGGTCAATATCCAACACTTTAAATACAGAGAAAGACAAGCAACCGTTTTTGACGAACCACAAAGCTGACAGAACATTTGCCAAGTCACGTATTATTTTGTGGACAGAGTGAGTTGTCATCAATTCTTCCTCCCGCAGTCAAAAAACCGTAAATTATAAACAATGTTGCGGTCCAAATTTCAAGGCAGGCCGCCCAACGAAATGTTCAGAAGGTCGTGGTCTCCACGAGCCCAACAGAGCCCAACGAAATGGAATAAACTTGTTCTGTACAGACCAATTTGATCAAGTGCCGAAATCAAGAAAATTTCATTCGTGTCGGCACAACCGTATTACTTGCAGCGCAACCGCTGCCGTTACTGTTGTCAGCGGCAGTGTGGGTTATAGCAACGTTGGGGACAGAATATTGCAATATTCCGCTAGACAGCTGCAAAATTCCGACAGCTTTTTGATACAAAGAAAACTATGGTGTTCAGAGTTTCAATTTTGCCTTCAAACTGCTGACAAAATAAATAACTGTCAATTCTCAAATTTTGTATTTTCGAAAGAACACTTTCCCACAAGAAAATCCGACAAGCCTAAATTTACAGACGATTGACCGTTGAGCAACTGCCTCCCTCTTGTGCCCTCTCCTACGATGCCACTGGCTGACATTGTCACTACTACTACTACTACTACTACTACTTTCTCGTACAAATACTGCTTTCGATTTTGCAGCTTTTTGTTGTGCAATCTAGATTCCTGATGGATTTCGTGTGAATCGATCAAGTCGTTTCCCTTCGGTCACTGCGATCAATCTATATCAGTTTATAGCTCCGGCAAAAACATCGACTTGCCATTAGCCAACTCTGACACTATATCTAGCCCAGCAGGGCGAAAGATTTAGTTTTAGTTATAAAAGTTGGAGCAAATCTTTTTGCCAGAGATTTTTTTACATTGAACAATACTGAGAAGTAAATTCGTTTTATACAGTTAATATCGTTTTAAGTGAAATCGTTCTTTGCAGCGCAAGCTGTTTCGACTATTCCCACACGTTTCTCAGTAACGTGGTCTGTCTGTCTGTCACTTTGTTTGTCATTTTTCACATTCATGCACTTGGCTTAAAACGTTGAACAGATTTTGCTGTCATTTTGATGTTATCTGGCTAATACTCTTGTGGGATCCAGTGAGACGTTGTGTAAGATAGTGGTCTGTGTCTTTGTCCATGGAGTTTCGGGTTATAGGCCATCAATTTTAGCTTATTTTCAACATTTGTCTCCTCGCAATGGCGGAAAATCGTTTCACCACGATTCTCGGCGCCTTCACAGGACCTCAGTTCCTATACGAAAGACCGGGTCTTGGAATTTATGTTCCTTATTGTTAGGCAGTTTTTATCTGTGTGCCGGCACCCGGCGGCCGAACGGCGTCTGCAGCTCGGTGTCTTAAGAAAGGATCTAATATATCTCAGCAACCGATCGTCGGATCCACTTCCGGTTTGGTAGGGTAAGGTATTCGGGGTAGGCAGATCCAATGGTCACTTGACCGATGACGTCATGTGACCCCAAAAGGTGATCCAATTATTCGGCAAATTAAGCACTGCCCCTAATGCTTGCATATGGAACCCAGTTCCGACAAACGGAAACAACATTGAGACTGTGTAGCTCTGATACTCAGTGACGCGACGAGTTGCCGACTACGACCGATGACCCAGCACGACCAATGCACCACGGATTGGAGACCGCGTCTCCCTCACAGAACGCAATAGCCTACAAGCTATAGGAACTGACAGGCGTTATTACTTGGACGCAATATGATGCGACATCCACCACGGGTGACAGGTCGGTCGGAACTGAAAATCCGCACTGAATGAAATGCTTGCAGCTACTGAAGCGGTCGTAAAGGCGCCTTTTATACAGAGCGACGTAACTGAACTGAACCGATGCTGTTTAGTTTTTGACAAACTGACAAATGAGCAAGCAAGGCAAGCCCACTGGTCATTAGTTGACGCGTACGTAAGCGTAATCACGTGAGCCATCGATGCCGTTAGACGGTGCCTACTGTAATGCATTACTACTTGCCCATTGGTCAGTTTGTCGAAAACTAAGCCATGTCACTTCAGTTCAGTTCAGTTACGTCGCTGTGTACGCGTGCTTTAAAACCGCGAAAATGCTGTAGGGGCTACGGAATAATAACGAACGGCTGCGCATCTGTATGCGTGTGGCCGCATTAAGCATTGATTTTCCGTCCGTCCGTCCGTCCGTTTGTCGTCTGTCACCACGCAGTCGGCCAATCAATCAAAACACATTTATACAGCAGCCAGCGCCGCCTGCCGACTGCAGCGAGAATCAGAAGCTGTTTACAATACATTGTTCCACTGCGCGGCCAACCTCATTACTCGACAACTGAATCTAGGAGAAAGTTCAGAACATTGTCATAATCATAGGCCTATATCATATTTCGAATTTGCATTAAATGATAAAGACCATGGGTGCCTTATAGCATTCGTACAACATGCATAGTTACAAGTGATTAAAAACAGTGAGTAGTAAACGTGAGTAATTGGCGATACATAGTGGCTCAGTAAAAAGAAGGCCCTTAAGATTTTGTCACCCATAACTACATGTCAGCCTCTGAAACAGGAATGTGGTTTCTTTGCTATCTTCACTGATGTCGGTCCAGCGTTTCCCGATTTCCTGCTCTGTGACTCCACGGGCCTACGGTCTTGATGGCAACTGGGAAAAAGATGTTTGTGATCTCAAGCTCCTGAAACTATCATTACTATTATTACTATTAAAGTAAAATTAGATCAATAAAGCACGAAATGCAGGGAGCATACATACTCAGAGCGAGAGTCGAGAATCAGGCCAACGCTCAGTGCTGTCAGCTGACAGAAGCTATAGTTTGTATAGTCGCTTGTATATCAACATCATACCCACAGCTGATGCAGTCGCTGCTGCTGCTGCTGCTGCAGTTTCGTGTTATAATCACATCGACCATTTCATGGCGCCGCCACCACCAGTTAGTGCTGTGCCAAATACTCGAGTACTCTGTTACTCAAGTACTCGAGTTACTCGTGTCAAAAACTGGGCTTTAGTAATACATTTATAAAGTAAAGAATTTGCGCACAATAGTTTAAAGAAAATATTTTAACAAAAGTTTAAGAACACATTCGAAAAAAATGCCAAAGAAACCGCGAATAACATTGATACGATCTATTCATCACAACGCTTTTGCAAAAACGACTAAAACAGTTTGCGTTACAAATTTTCTGTTTTTTTACTTGATTTGTAAAAAGTGCTACTTTTACAACAACTAACACAATTTCCAAGTCAAAGATAAACACGCATATTGAAGTTGGTTTGTAATTACATGTGTATATTGTACATTAAATGTTTAACTATTTTGCTTATTTATTTATTTATTTATTTAACGAGTACTTGAGTACTCGTCACGTTACACGTCAAGTACTCCACTATTAAATTACTCGGACAGCACAACTCTAGTCGCGTCATTCGCTTCTCTTCCGTTATCATAGTCGTTAGGGCTGGGTCGTTATCGTCAATTTGTTTTATAGATCATCAGGGTTCGAGTCGAATAAAGCGCTGCCATTAATCCAGTCAGTGCTTGCCAGTGGTTTAAATACGCCTTGTGCTTGCTTTCCGGAGAACTATATGTCCAGCTTTCATACGTTTATTCATAAAAATCGTATTAATGCTCGCCTCCGCTATATATCGGAGTAGAATTATATAGATTCTATTGTCCCGAAACAGCGTACGATTTTAGAAATAGGCCTACTATGGTTGTGGTAGGGAATAAAAGTGTAGGGACTAAACATTGAGTTATTCTAGTTGATATCATTGGGACTAAGGAGTCTGCTTGAGTGAAATTGAGGGGGGTGCAAAATCTCCCAAAACCGTAGACAATTTGGCTTGCTTTTATCTTACTTACAGCAGCTCTTTATCCTAGACAAATTAAACGTTTAAAATCTTAAAGCACAACGCGCGTTGTCTGCTTAAATTTAAATATCGAGATTTATGTAAACAAGGTGTACTGCAAAAAGTCAGAAGTGCTAGGCCTACAGCCATTGCCACTATTATACCCCATTTACACGATCGAGCAAACATCAAGCAAACGTCGAGCAAGTGTATTCAAAATACACGTGCTAATTGCTCGACGTCTGCTCAACGAGCTATGATAATTAGCATGCTAATTAGGAGGGCGGACGGGTTGTGATTGCAAGGCCTATATAACACGTGATCAGCTGTGGGCTAAGCCTAGGCCTACATTTAAGACAGGGGCGGGGTTCCATTAGGCCTGCTTGTAGTGCTTGATGTTTGCTCGATGTTTGCTCGATCGTGTAAACGGAGTATTAGTGCCGGAGTGCACCATTCTTACTATTAGTAAACGATACTAATTTAATGGTTTTTTTGTGTCAAAATAAACCATAATCCAAGTAAGTAAGTAACTAGGTAAATCAACCATATGGTCAAAAACTTTAGGGCCTATTTGCATTTAAAGCACTGAGGTAGATCGATAGGGGCGACAGAGAATGTAGACTGACTGGAATTTAACCCCGGGCACTGGGTGAGTTAAACGCCTGCAAGATGCTATGTGAACCGAGAGGCCGGTCTGTACAATTGCCAGCCCGGTGCCGACATATTTTTCAAGTTTTTTTGTCAGAATTCCCAACACTATAGGAGCAGATGCTCGGAGTCGGAGGATTGTCTGTGGGGAAGAAGGCGGCCGTTAATGACAGCGCTGCTGTCGCACGCTTAGCTCTCATTTGCTCGCCATCATCTTCGTTGTCGTCATCGTATTGGTCGCATTCTTTTCTTTCCTTCTCTTTTTTTCTGCTTTTCAACTGCTTCTATTTTTTCGACGTAGTATTAATAGTAGTAATCGCAGTGATTTTTGCAGTAGCTTTAACAGTAGTGGTAAAAGCCTAGTCTTTATAGTCGATAGTTAAACGTTTTTTGATCGTAGTAGCAGTAGCAATAAGCCTAGTAGTAGTAGTAGTAGTTGTTTTTTTATTGCAAATGCCGCCGTATATTCTGTCTCTTCGTTGGACTTTCAGTAAATAATAGTAGTAGTTGTCGTTGTCGTCGTCATCTGATGGGGTGCGTGACAGTCCGTCTATCTAGCAGCAGCGTCAACCAATGATGGTCACTGTGATAGATCAATGATTAGGCATGCATGCGCGCTGTTATTAAACATGTACTCACGCTGCAGCATGTCGCATTCAGTCGACACAGGCTTAAGGCGCGTGCAGAGCGACGTAACTGAACTGAATTGAACTGACACGGTTTAGTTTTTGACGAACTGTCCAATGGGCGAGCAGGTCGGCCCATTGGCTATTCGTTGACGAGTAGGCCTATGTGACGATAGTTACGTATAACCATCGCGACGTTGTTAGACGGTGCTTACTGTAACGCATTATTGCTTGCCCGTTGGTCAGTTCGTTAAATAATAAACCATGTCAGTTCAATTCAGTTACGTCGCTCTGTACGTATCTTTAGGTCAGCGGTCAGCCTCTACCAACCGCTTGACAGTATACCGACGTTCTGTCTTGCTACAGTCGACAAACGGATATTACCGTCCATTTCCAGTCGTGATTTTTTTTTATATTTTACATTATAGTTGTACTTCAATTTTAGTTTCTCTTATTTCTTTTTCATTTATTGTTACATTTCAGTTTTTACAGCTTGTGTGCTAAATAAAACTGACAGTTTTTCTGTCAGTTTTCAAGTGAAAATAAGACTCACATCGTATCGTAAGGTGTCGGCCAATGGAACGAGCTTTCATCAGACATCATCTCTAAAAGGTAAAAACGTAAAATCCAGTACTTGCTATAGCGCTTCTTACATGAGACGGACTCAAGAACAGAAGCGCTTTACAATCTTGGAAGTGGCAGCTGATTAGCATGAGCTAATGATACCGCAGCGCACTATGCGGCCATCCATTGCCCACCTAAGCGAACAATTGGACCCGCGGTTTCCAGCAAGCAGACATACCATTGACCAAATCAGCCACACTAGGCCTTCATCCCGTAGCCCGTAAGCTACTACTTTTTTCCTGTCCCGCCGAAAATAGGAGGCTGAGTTGGCCTGAGCACATAGTAGGTTAGCAACTTGCTCAAGGTTGTTCGCAAATGACGGCAGTAAGAATCGAACCGCAATCTGAAAGTTACGAGTCGGCACTAACCACTAGGCACTTGCACCTATACACAAGCAGATAGGGGCCTTAAATGTGAAAAACTTGCCCAAGGCTGTTACTTGGTAGGGCATCGGCTGGGCATTGAACCGTGGACCTTTCGGTCTCGTATCCAACGCCCTAACCACTGAGCCACCAAGCCATCTCTGCACTGTCACTGTAGGTCGTCAGGCAGCGACTCAAAACTAATTTGTGTTATTATTTCGCAAAGCTCAATCCTCTATAATGACAACGATGATGCTTTGACCATTGCCAGCGTGCAGGCTGCCATTCTAATGCTTTGCTTGAGACAGCTACATATTTTCGACGATGGGATCACGAGTGCTCAGAATTTTAATTATGCCAACTTTTTCCGCCGAATTTTCTGAAAATGGAGTATTTTTAACCCCATTTTGTGTATTGTTCAAAAAAATCCACAGGCTAAAATTTATAGACAAAAATATTATTAGACTGTGACCAATCTAATGTACTCCTCGCACGCATCATTTTCTTTTGTATTCTTTTAAGAGCTTTTTCGTTCCTTTCGATTGGTATTAGAGACCCGGCGTCTAATTGAGACCCGTTTGATGTTATACTAATTATATATTTAAAAAACTGCAAACAATTTATTTAATGTTGTATAAGCGATGATGTAAAACAGCAAAAATCAAAAAGTATAAACACGAAGTAATGTATTAGCTTAGACATTTAATCTGTTCTCAGTAGCCAGATAAAAATGTCTAAGCTAATGCTAAGCTGCGTAGATTATGTTTAGTGTAGGCTAGTTAAATCAATCTATAGTACGCAGCTTAAGCCGTAATAGTCTGATGGATAGTACACTTACTGTGCCGGTTTTCTACGGCTTTAAAATACGCATCTTCTCTTTGTTATCTGTCCATTTACTAGGTGTGTTATTTTAGTTCGTCGTAAGGGAGCGTACACAGCGACGTAACTGAACTGAACTGAACTCAGCCATTGATCAGTTCAAATAGTCTACGTCTTTCTGTGCTCGTTTTAGAACATGACTCGAATCATCAACGATGTCGAGCGTGATTTTAGACACAGTTTTTAAAACGCGCATTATTATGCCCTCTATATTATGAACAATAACAACAACGACGACGATTACAATAATTAACTGTACCAAGTTTCAGCTCTTGAAATCAGAGATCAGGGTCAACGGACATCAAAAAACCTCACGAGATGACGCATAGGCCTATCTCGCGTCATACATATCAGACCACGCGCTGGTCAGCCGACTTATGTGAGTGCTTGTCTGGCAACTTCAGTGTCCACCATGAATGTTAAAGACATTCGTTTGCAAATAAAAAGACATAAAAACATGTTTTTCATACTTTTATAAAAAAAATTATAAAAATATGGATAAAAACATTATAAAATATGGATAAAACAACATTAAACTGCAGATGATTCCAATCGCTACTTTTTACTTTGGGCATTTTTTATTTTATGTAACCGGAATTATGGCACATACTCATCTATAAACCAAAAAATCAAATGTCAGAACAAACACCAAGTATACTAGTCACGTTAACACTTTTTAACACATCCGTAGCAATTTATTCTAACGATTTAACAAGAACAAAAAACATGACATTAAAAACACAAAAAAACATCAAAAAATAAAAAATAACAAAAAATTTTTTAAAACATTTAAAACATTTTTACAAACATTTAAAAACATGTTTTTTATACTTTTATAAAAACATGACATTGAAAAAAAACGAAAAAAACATTAAAAAATAAAAACAGAACAAAAATTTTTTTAAACATTTTAAAATTAAAAAAAACATTTAAAAACATGTTTTTGTACTTCTATAAAAAACATTTAAAATGTTTTACATCTAAGGCGTCCACTACACACTACGCGCTGTGCAGTGGACGCGTATGACCTTCGGCAACCGGACGGACGGACGCATACATGTCGGCACAAGGCGTGACGACATCTTCGCTCACTTAGCGAGCCAACGGACGTCAGCCGTCAGGTCATTGATGCAAAATTCACGCAGTGTCTCCCCCTGGAGAATGGCGTCACGGCTGTCAGTGACCTGAGACCAGCAGCTGTTGCTTGGGTTCACGTCGAATAAAGGGGCGTACACAGCGAAGTAACCGAACTAACTGACACGGTTTAGTTTTTGACAAACTGACCAATAGGCAATCATGCGAGCTTATTGGTCATTGGTTGACGCGTACGCGAAAGTAGTCACGTAGGCCACCGGCGCCGTTAGACGGTGCCTACTGTAATGCATCATCGCTTGACCATTGGTCAGTTTGTCAAAAACTAAACCATGTCAGTTCAGTTCAGTTACGTCGCTCTGTACCCGCCTTAAAAATCACTCCACGCGCTTTTCCGTACTTTGAGGCATTTCGTATTAATGAGTCGCAGTGTGAGTAAACGAGTGAGAGATTAACGAAGCGGTTTTCTAGCGTTACGTCACACGTCGTCAGGCCGGCGAAATGTCACTCAGTGTAGTTGTTAAAGGTCGTCTTTAAATTGGTGGTATAGGCGTAAATGTAACGACAACGATAACTTTATTGGTAGGCACAGAATATTTGGCCGGCAGCCGGTCGAATATCCTATAGGCTATATGACCTGTCAAATTTTGTCACCGGTCAAACGCGCCCGGACATGAACAGTCAAACATCCGTCTCTGTGAGGGCCGGATATTTGGCCGGTCACCGCCTTGAACAACTTTTGCCAATACGTACAAGCACCGAATGGTGCTCATAGGTACCCGCTAAGATCGTGTCCCTGCAGCAGCCGAACAACTGACGACTTCAACCGTAGCAAGTAAGGAATCACGGATCGCCAGCAGGTCAACTGGCACCTAGCAAGTAGCTAGCGTTCTTGGTATGCGGAACAAGCGTGCGCAGCACACAATAAAAGCAGCAGTCTCCCAACGGTAAAGAATCCTTGACTCTGATCTATAATTAGCGTCGTGGTGGGTCAAAAAAGTAGGCGCGGCAGAAACAGGAAACTGCGATTTTCCGACAGACACTGCAAATTTCAGACAGAGATCGGCTAATTATGGATAGGTCTACTCAGTATTTTAAATTTATCAAAATGGGGGTTTTTAGCTAGAAAATGTTCCAGCACGAAGAAGATTTTTGACACTTTTTCGACAGCCGACAATTTGACCCCATGCCCCTCCCACGACGCCATACACTGACAGCTGTCCAGAATCAAGAGTTCAGATTGCCAGTTGCCACCCTATTCCCAAAAATACACCCGGCTTCTCAGCGAAAAAAACCAGACAAACGGACAGGTCTGCTTTCCTAGGCAAAGGTTATTACTGAAAATGATATTTCACTAACGTAAAGCTGAGCCCTCGCACTAATCTCGACAGCCGTGGTTTTTTGACTATGCTGAAAAAGTCTGTACACCTCAGACTTAAACAATGTCGTTTGTCGCCCTCTGGCGAAACGAACCGACTTTTCTATCTGCTACTGCTAAGACAGCGTTCACACTCACAGGCTTCATTTGCTACTAACTTATAATGCCAACACACCAAGATAAGCGCTCACCCAATTGTTTAATTTTTACGCGCGACAGCAGAATGTTTTGCGCGTCTTAGCCATGGCCTGGACGTCTGTCCGTCCGTTAGTCTGTCAGTCCGTCACACTGTTGTATTATATCAAAATGGTGCAAACTAAAATAATAAAATTTTCAATGTGCACGGGGCTATCCCAATGACTCTAGTTTTTTGTGACGAAATTTCGCGCCGCTGAGTGAGAGGGTTCCCCTCAAACGAGGGAGTAATAAGAGGTACCCCATAAAAGTTCTTTTTACCGCTATCAAGTCGTTTAGCATAAAAAAGGTTGTATATAGGCACAGACATAGGCCTACTGCTTATCATAACAAGCACTGGATACGCGCTTCTCAGAGCTATCAACATCGATGACCTTAAACGACCTTGAGCGCCCAAAATAAGAGGTTTTAGTGAATTTTTTTTTGCAATTTCGGCTGCGACACACATTCTAAGAGTGAATTGCGTGGAAATGGCTAAAGTTAGCCTAGAAAAGAATAATTTCCATATGAAATTTCCAGCATTTAACGTAGATTTCAGCAATCAAAAATTATTGAGTAAGCCCTGGTAATATCAGAACACTGAACATGCGACGAGCATACAACAGCGTGTGTACGTTCGGTGTAGACAACAGTACTGTAGACATCGCTGATGGTCGCCACGTTTGTACGCATACATCGCCTCAAAGTCTGTTGTGACAATCGTGGCTATCAAACTAAAGTCTCGAGCCATGAGTTGGCGATATGCTGTCAGATGTTTCACCGCAGAATTCTGCAGTAACTCAACCGGTTTTCATGTGTTCTGTTTAGTTTTACACCGAGAGAAGGCTCTGTAGAAGTGAATGACGTTATGTCCAGAGATGATCGACAAAATATCTATGTACTTATCATTATCAATAAAACTTGTGACATATAACACGCCTTTCTACCGGTAACCATTCCTGAATTATCAACGATCAAACAGTACCGTTTTTGGCTAACCCTGTACATGTTTTATTAATAAGCTTAGGGTTTACGTGTTGTGACTGAATTATTTTTTTAGTTCATTCTCAGTTTTGTTTTGCAGTTTTTATTTTTGATTTTACTGTGTTTATGTATAGGCTTATATTCTACATTCTTATGCCTCATTTGGCGTAATGAACAATAATGATGATAATGACCGCTTTATTTCGACACAAGAGTCAGAATAATAAAAAAAACTTGACTAAATGACGATGATGATGAAGATGAACAAAAAGTACAGATATGACAGAATAAAATGCTATGCTAAAAATCAACGTCACCATCTAACAATCATCAAAAATCTTATGCATAATATCATATTTACTGTGACCGTAACAAACACAAAATAAAATCCAGTCGGAACAGTTCAGGCGTAAGCTGGACCATAACACATTATGGTGATAATAATGTACCGTTTTTTGATTATGGTTATGACAACAAACAGCGTTTGTCAAGCAAAGCGTTATCCGTTTCTTTTCTGCTAAGGTTCTAATCTAAGTCGGACTGCAGCGGACATTGCAAGAGCAGGGCAGCGTTAAATTGCAGGCTAATTCGGCGAGCATGTATTTATACTGGCCAATGCCTTTCAATATCCGATACAACGACATGAACGCGCCGCTGTATCAGTGGGCAAAGGCGTCACCAGAATTTGATGGGAGAGGGCATAAAACTGCGGAGAAATAGGTTCTAATGTGAGATTGACAATGCCGACATTGTGCGGCCATTCGCCTATAAAAATATAGGGGAGAAGGGCTTTGGTTGAGACAATTTCAATCCAAAGATCATATCTAAAACTTTATTGCGTTCATTATGACTTATTGAGTTTCTGTTATTACTGTATTAAACATTTAGCAACAAAAGTAATAAGTCTGAGTGACAAAATTGTGTTTTGTTTTGTAAAAAAGTCCGAAAAATACTCTGCACTGCACAACTTTGAAATTAACCCCCAACAGCGACCTTTGACTTTTTGAGCTGAAAATTGGCACAGCAGTTATCCTGCTATGCGAAACGTTTACGGTAATTTTGTTTTTTTTTGTACATTTTTTTTGTTTTTGAGTTAGAAGCCCGTACGTGACAGAGTCTGAGACACACAGACGGACGGGCAGGTAATACCTGTAATACGGCCTGTTAGGTCGGCCACATCGACTTAGTTGATACGAAAACATCGTGCCGGTACACTGTATTGGTTTGGGGAACATGACGCTAAAGCCCCAAAGTTTGATAATTTATAATAACCCCAAGATTTCCACCACAGTTACGCTATACAAGGCGGCGTTTGGTTTGTTGAATTGCCGTCTTCGTGCTTTGTTAGCTTTTAACCAACTGACCAATAGGAGAGCAAAACGCTCGCTTATTGATCATTGGTTAAAGCGTACGTGCGCCTAGTCACGTAGTCGTCGACGCCATTAGACGGTGCCTACTATAATGCATTATTGCTTGCCCATTGGTCAGTTCATCAAACGCGAAACCATGTCAGTTCAGTTCAGTTCAGTTACGTCGCTCTGTATTCGCCTTTATTCAACTGTTGCACAAATGAGTGTGCAAGCCGCTTAAGCCTTAGAGCCTCCGGCTGCGACACGATGAAACACAAGCTATTAGTGCGTCGGCGACGTGCTTGGGCGAGCAAATTGAAATCACGGCCTCCTCCTCCATCTATCGTGCAATACATTGTTTTGCGTTAATCAGCTAGGCGCTCGTATTCTGTATAGGCCTCCTGCACTACTGGTAATGCAAGTAAATGGCAACTAACGCTTGAAACGGCGACGAAAATTGCGGAAAACGTCATAGCGGCACCGGACGAAAAAAACGTCAATAAGATACCGTAAAACACGTAAAACCGAAAACAAATACATTTAAAATATTACGCGAATGCTTTATGTTTTACTTTGCCTATGATCCCGTCTAAAACATTTCCAAAATGTTTTCAATGTTTTACGAAAATACAATAAAATATTTCCGGCTAACACATTTAGCAAGACTGCCCCACGGTCTCAGAATAAGAGGTGGTATCATGCTGAATAGGCCTAAAACATAAAACTTTTGCAAAACATTCGAAACATTTTTTTTAGAGATTCGCTTTATTGACAAGCTGGTAGTTTGTCAAAGCATCACAGAAATTATCGTTTGAAAAAATACAAGTCAAGTATACTAATTATAGTGCTGCTTGCAGGAGTCAGACTAATGTTACAATCTCTGAAGTGTCAGCACTATGCGGCCATCCGTTGCCCGCGTCATCAAACTACTGGACCCGCGGTGCAGCTAGCAGGCATACCACCGTTCCATTTTTGCGTGGTTGAAATGCGGGTGCCAGTACAAGCTGAGTTGTCGTCGATGTCTGTTTTAAAGCCCAGTTTCCATCCATCGTAACACATACAACAAACACAAAGCCTTTGAGTATTTCTTTGACGCAACGGACGCAAGCGAAGCAACCACCAAATTTTTAAAAACAAAACATGTTGCGTTTGTTGCGATAAGGCGCGTACAAAGCGATGTAACTGAACTGAACTGAACTGGCATGGTTTAGTTTAACGAACTGACCAATGGACAAGCAGTAATGCATTGCAGTAGGCACCGTCTAACGGCGTCGATGGTTTACGTGACTACGCTCACGTACGCGTCAGCCAATGACCAATGAGCTCACGCTGCTTGCCCATTTGTCAGTTCGTCAAAAACTAAACCGTGTCGGTTCAGTTCAGCTCAGTTACGTCGCTCTGTACGCGCCTTTACGTACGTTGCGTTGGTTGGGTGGAAACTCGGCTTAATTCGCAGTGCGGCGCCACACGAGATTAGCACGCTGTGACAGCATCAGCAGCAGCAGCAGGGTAATACTGGAGATTAATGAAGTCAAGCAGAGCCGACTAGCAGCGGCTAGTGACGCCCCGCCAGGGACCACGACCTGAGATGCTGCTGATCCAATTAACCACAGCTGCAGGCACAATCCTGAATTCCATTGTTGTGGTTACAGTAAGTAAGTAAATAAAACGCACATTTGTATTATTAAGCCTATTATTAGGCCTATTTCTATACCTTTGTTAACACACATTTTAAGGGTTGAAATAATAGTTATAGACAAGGCTAAAATGGCCATTAGTTTGAACAATCGATGCATCGTTACAGAGATACGCTCTAATAAAAACTGTGCCTAGCGAACATTTGTAACCAAAAGTACTTAAATAGTAAGTTTAACTAACGGCCACAACCCTCTGACTAAGACAAGAAATAGTTGAATTTTTGTAGAAAAAACCTAACTGGTGACTGATATCTACAGCTAAAAGTACCGCGAATTGTTTGTGTGGGTGTGACGTGAGTGGAAAAATGTTGCTTTGGGCAGAAATCGTCGTCATGATTCTTTGGTTGTAGATTTAATTTGATTGCGACAGATCGCGCAGTGCACACGGGCATTGACTCGGACACACCGCGACGCTAATGCGACGCTCGATCTCTGAGAGTGTTGCCTGCGGTGGAAAGTTTATTCAACTTTATTTTATTAATTTATTATTTAATTTTCTTTTTGAGTTTTTAACTCTTGTATGCATTTTTAGATGCTTTTTTTGCGTTTTTCGGGCAGCTGTCAGTACCCTTTGGACTTTTCTGTTTACTTATTCGTTGCAGTTATGCACTGTAACTTTTATTAATTATAGCGCTTTATAGCGAATGTAGATGAATAGTGTGTCTGTGGTTGCTTACTATGAATCAGTGCTTTTCATGTGGACGCACATCTAGCGTTATTGCTATCAAGAGACGATTGGAAAAGTTTGAATATTACATAGATTCGTTTAGTGTTTTTTCTTTTATTTTCTAGCTAAGTTACTTCTACACTTTATGGGGAATGAAGATAAATGTAATTATAAAATGCAAACGTTTAAGTTAGAAAAAAACTTTCGTTTAAGTGCGCAGCGCACGGTGCGAAATTAGTCGTCGTAGAGCTATCGTGCGCATATGAAGCTAAGCACTCGGCTAGTACTAGTAGCCTCTGCGTCGTGACGTAGAGCAAGGAAGTTGTTGTCGGAAGAGCTTTGTTCTTATGTGAGAGATTTTATCAGTCAGGATAATATCACGAAGACTACACTTGGCGCGATCGAAGTCGGCGGTGCAGGGTGCAGACACACCACCACATCGTTCAGTAACACTATAGGCCACAAAGAAAGGTACTCTTGTAGTTGTCGCAAGAGTTTTGTTCTGCGACGGATTTTGTCAGCCAGGATATTATGAACACAGCACTCGGTGGTGCAGCGTGCAGGCATAGGCCTACCACCACGCCAACCAGTCATACCACAGGCGATTTCTTGTTGTCGGAAGAGCTTTGTTCAGTGTGAGATTTGTCAGCTGAGCCTTGGTACGCAGGATATTAGCACGTCGTCGGCGTAAACTTGACAGACATCGCCCGTGCCGACTGCCGACACTCACACGATTAGAGAGGCACGCATGCAGATATTTATTGTTCGTCGATTTCATTCCGCGGTCTGAGCGTGTGCTGTCCATTTTTAGCTCTACATCTGCAGTGGTATAACGTGCAATTTCTAGAACTTCATGGGTGCACTTAAGTGTGACCAAACGAACGTCGCTATAGTTTACACGACCGACTGTCGTCGAGAGCGGAATCAGTGTCGGTCGTTCCACGGTCTGGAAAGTATACGATGTTTCATAAAAAGAACCCTTTTTCTTTAATAATGATCAATTCACATAAAATTTTCACCAGTTATAGCTGAAAAAATATTAATTCAAAATATTTTAGCAAAGTATGACAGTTGATTAAATATTCTTTGCTAGTCATGACGTAACGTTGACATCATAATGTGTCACGGGTACAAGCTTCCTAGTCTCAACTGGTGCTGTCAGTTGCTACCTTGCTCCGATGACACATTTTTGAAGTTTGTCAGTTGCAGCCACAAAAAAAACGTGCAAAGCGATCGCATTTACGTGTCTGTGGAGATAATTGGACTTTACATGTTCGAGCAAGACAGTGTACCAGCACACCAAGCTTGCAAAATGGTTGCGTTTTTGGATCGCGATACGCCTGACTTCATGTCCACATGTTGCTCAGTGCTGACAGGATAAACATTTTTCATTAGCGAACCAGGTTAAGTTCACCATCGAAGCAGAATACCAACTGATAGCACCAGTTGAAACAAGCAAGAATATTTAATCAACTGCCATAGTTTGTTAAAATATTGTGACTTAGTATTTCTTCAGCTACACGTGGTAAAAATTTTGTGTAAATTGGTCATCATTTGAGTGAATTATGAAAAAAAACAAAAAAGAGGTTTTTATGAAACATCGTGTATACGTTCGTTTAACACTCAAGTTGGTTTTACTTTTGGAGACATGGGTTAAACAAGCATACGCTTAATATTATGCACAATACATTTACTCCAATATTTGACGTTTTGCTTGTTTTGCTTTGCTAGCTGTTGTAATAAAAAAAGCGCGAAAAAACAAGACAAATTTTAAATTATTTTGCTAGAACAATTTACAGTTATTGTACTAAAAGTTTGCGATTTGGTGGCATTTTTATGGACTGCATTATTTTCAATCTTTGGTAGAGTGTGCCCGTAGAAAGAAAACTGAAATTTATCGATCAGTTGCAAAATTTCGACAAAATTTCGCATCCCGTTTTTTTTACCGTTATGCATAATATCGCGGTATTTAAACATCGGTAATCCGTGCTTCCTCAGACCGCGACTGCGGATCGGCCGACTCTCGGGGCGTGACGTCAGCAATTCGCGCATACAGCTCGATGACGTAGCAGTTTATGCGCACGGATCCTGATGACGTCACTACAATTGGCAATTGCTCGCTGTAGACATGACAGGCAGAACACCACGGATTTGTCACAGCGTGATACGAGTATCGTGTCAATTGCATGCCATGACAGCTGACTGATTCTTTCACAGCAGCGTAGCGATATGAATATTAGCTATAATGATATGGACGTCTTGCGCAGGGAGTCGCTTAGTGGGAAAACCTATTAGAATTTGCGAATTTTATCACCAGCAGCGTAAACACTTGCCTTACTTTTTATCGTCGCGGTTTCGTCGGCAAATTATCCAAAATTCACACATAAAACATCATTTTTGAACTATACGCGTTTACCAGTTATAAAAATTCGTGCCAAACATGCTACATGGTCCAAGGCGCGGATACAGGGCGACGTAACTGAACCAAACTGACACGGTTTAGTTTTTGATAAACTAACCAGTGGGTGAGCAATGCGAGCCAATTGGTTATTAGTTGACGTGTACGTTAGCGTAGTTACATAGTCACCGACGCCGTTAAGTGGTGTCTAGTATAATGCATTACTGCTTGCCTATTAGTCAGTTTAGTTTAATTTAGTTTAGTTCGGTTCCGTCCTACTGTACTCGCATTTACATGTACCAAGAATATAAAAAACATTACATGCTTGGTTCGTCCGTTATTTGCCATGAGAGTGGTGGGATGAACGGCGTTTAATACAGCGACGTCAGATCATCTCGGCTGTCTGTCAGTCACGTGTGTTTGTGTTTGTCGCTGTTCATTTCCTGCCGCGCGTGTGCACTGACACGCCGACAGCACTTCCGGTTCGCGCGCCCGTGCACCGATATCGTCGGGCAGAACGTCACCAGATCGGCTCGCCATTATAAAGGCCACGCGCCTCGCTTTGCTGTGTTAGCAGCCACACACGCATTAGTAAAAAGAAACAAAGATGTCAGCCCAGTGTTGGCATGAGATGCGGCCATCCGTCCACGCCTAACTATCCGCATACAACACTTACTTTTTTCTACTTTCAACCAAAAGTTCATTTTCACACTACAACTTCTGGTGCGCTTGCGCCGAGTGCTGACGTAATGCGTGGCGTAGCGGCAACGCGTTTCATCCGATAACGAAGTTACTCTACGCCGGGCCGGGTTAATACTGCGATGAGTGACTGCCTGCGGGCAGGTAAACCATTTCGGTATGTAACCATCCGCCTAGGTTAACTCAGCCTTCCATCCCTCCGGAGTAGGTAAATCGAGTACCAGCCTATCTGGCTGGGATTAAGGCGGGCGCGTTTACCTGTGTCGGGTGGCAGGTATAACTCTGTGTGATCTCATACGGCAGGTGACGCTTCGTAGCTCCGAGATGATGATGATGATGATGATGATGAAGGATGAATAAACTTTAGCGTGGCGTTAAGTCATAAGACTACAAAGACACGTAACAATAAGCCTAAATAGTGAAGTCACGTAATAGTAGTCAGTGCAGCGAGACGTTCTTAGTCATGGTTGTAAGACCGGGCAAAAAGTTCGGTTTTCAGTCTGCTTCGGAAAACTTGCAACGATGGCGATGACCGGACTGACTCTGGCAAACTGTTCCAGACCGATGCAGCAGTCGCTGCTAGAAAGGTGCGGTCGCCAATGGTTAAATTTGCTGTAACATTCATTTGCCTTTTGTAGTGAACAGTGCGTGGAGCGACCAGCGCTGATGTAGTCGAAGAGCGCAGACGTCGACGTGCGTTGAGGTGTGACGCGCTGAAGATCTGAGGCCAGGTAGCCAGGTGCAGAGCCGTCAATGAAAATACCGAGATCGCGCACGCATCTGACAGGCGACACGAGATCAGACCAACAGCCAACGGATCGGAAGGTAGTTGACTTTGTCGACGGGCTGAAGCGCACCACAGTACTTCCGTCTTGGATGCATTGAGCTGAAGTCGATTGGAACGCATCCAATCAGCGACGGCAGCGACACAGTCAGTAACACGTTTCCGTAGACTGTCGGTGTCCCCGGGTCGACAAAAGCCGTAGATCTGGGTGTCGTCATTTCCATTAATATACAGGGCGGCCCAAAAAAACGAGGCCACTCTGATACATAGCTTCTAACTTCAGAAATACTGCTTAGATCTACACGATTTTTTGCACAAATCAAGGTCGTTTCATTCTCAACACGAAAATATAAGTTATTGAAATTAATTATGTGCA
>Ga0056128_1000386_pt1 | contig 37925 bp, 24 predicted proteins | sample WorMetLIZISLAND2_FD_71113 | JGI IMG/M metagenome (GOLD analysis project Ga0056128, IMG submission 71113) | Marine gutless worms symbiont microbial communities from Max Planck institute for Marine Microbiology, Germany - Olavius geniculatus... ... | reverse complement strand
ATTTCATTTTTCTTTTAAACAATTCAGTTCTTTTTAGTTTATGTGCTAGATTAAACTGACAGTGTGTTTGTCAGTTTTTGAGTGCAAATTTTTCATTGTATTGTATTGTATTGTATTGAAGAAATGAATTCGGATAAGAAAAAGTTCAAAACAGCGGTAACAGAGTCAATATCTCAGCAACTGGAGATGAGAAACAGCAAATAGACTAATAAATGCACGACATTACTTGCAAGAGGATATGTACATTATTGGAAAAGAAGAAGAAATGTCTTTACAATGCTCCAATAATAAAGAGTTTGATAAAGTATGATAAAACTATGACAAAAGTAATTATGCTAATGCAACGGTAATGAAATGTAGAATGTCTTCCGCTCTAAGTGTGTGATGATGGCATAGAATATTTTAATATTTAAAAAACTCAAAGTAACAACACTGTTAAGCTAAAACTAATGCATACTTACTTCTTCATGTAGAAATTTCATGATATCAACTTTATTGTACAAAGCGGCTCTGCAGCCAAACACATTACAAAACACATTTGATGCATGATAAACACAGGAACTAAAGTAAAACCAAAGTGTATCGATAGACCTCGTTTTACAACAATATTTCAAAACAGCATTCATATATACAGTGACGTGGTAAATACACCGTGGGCCATAAAAAACGTGCCACTTTACTTATGTCAATATCTTCGATGATTATTGACCAATTTTCAAAATTTTTTTCACTGGCACACTCTGCAGACAATTTCCAATAATGTAATTATTATATATCCCACCATATGGCAAATGCGTTTTACACTACCTTGTGAAATATAAATGTAAGCAAGAACTAATGATAATAACAAAAATTTAGGTAAATCAAAAAAAACGCTTCAGACCAATATTGCAATGAATGATACGTATGACTCCAGACTGTGTTATACCCACACAGTTTAGTGTCATACAGACCATTCACTGCAAAGTTGGTCTGAAGTGTTTTTTCCAATTTTACCAAAATGTTTGTTTGCCATTATCGTTATGTATGCATATTTTATTGATATTTCACAAGGTAGTGTAGAGATGCATTTACGGTGTGGTGGGACCTAGGGGCCTATAATAATCACGTTATCACAAATTGTCTGCAGAGTGTGCCAGTAAAAGAATTTTGAAAATCTGTCAATAATTGGCGAAGATATGGACAAAGTAAAGTGGCACGTTTTTTGGCCCACCCTGTACAGCAACAATGCACAGTTTCATCTGACAGTTACAATAAACGTCTATGAACGTTTTTATTGAAATATGTTTTAATGTATTAGTTTTTTGTATTATTATTTACCTATTGGTGTATGATAATAAATAAACATTCGATCAACATGAAACAAAAGATTTAGTCAATACGTCCAAAAAAAGAGAATCGCGTTTTATTCAATGCTTACGCGCATTTTTCTTATTTTGGTCTGTAAAAACAAGTTTTTGACTTTTTGACTACACCTATTATGTTTCCAAATGTTCTAAACATGAAACTATTAATACTGTACATGTGCATTGGCGTTCGCTGTTCAAGGTCACGGCTCTCAACTTGTGCTCCATTCAGCACCAAGACTCGTGCAATTTCCAGGAAGCCATAAGTTGCTGCCAGATGCAGTGGAGTCGACAGATTGTTCTTTAAACACAGAACAAAAAACAACAGCTAGTTACAGCACTCGATACTGCACATACTTATGTCAAGGACTATCACATCTCATTCCTGGGAGTCTACAGAAATACATGTAACAATGGTAATTCAAGAATCATCTAAGTACGCATCATAGATTATTAAATCTTTAATTCTGATCAAAATTTAGATCCATATCACTACAAAATCTAATTGATTGGTCTTTGAACCACGCAACTCCTCTAAAAATGTCGTCGCAATCCGCTCTGACTTGCTAAGATACACTGTAAAACGTTCATTAACGTCCTGTCAGCTAAAGGTAACGAACTGGAACCACAAAAAATATAGATCTCCACTGAAATCATTCTGATCACTTGGTTTTAGACACATGAAAAAGAGAGACCACTATACTCCCTTGGTAAGTGTGTGCCAAATACAGTCATGATGTCGATTTGATGACAGCTAGTTAAATAAAAGACATGATATGGGACAATTTTGCACGTACTGTTTTATTTTGATTTTGACTTTTATTCTCATTTTATAATATGTATTTTAGTGTGTGTTTTAGTGTAAGCCTACTTTAACTTTAGAATTTTATGTTGCACGTTTGCGTGTGTGCTTTTAATTGTATATATGTGATGTGCTGTCTTGCTGGCGTAATAAGTAATGATGATGATGATAGAGGTGACAACATCAGTGAAAAATATACTTAACATTATTTCTTCACCTGTTTAAGGTTTGGCTGTAATGCTTCACAGACGTCTTAGAAACGTGCTTAAAATATATGACGCACAGTGTTAAAAAAAAACAGCATTAAAATAACGTAGGCAGTAATCACGTTGCTAATTATGAGACTGTCAGAATGTATTAATCCTGATGATATGTCATGCAAAAAATATCATACGGTACTTTTATTGCAGTCACCCAGCCATCGAAAGATAAATGTTATCACCATGCTAAATAATAAATTATGTAAAACAGTTAGTCAACTGCACGCACATTTGTACCAGAAAGCAACAAACAATCTAACAATATCAAAAAAATGCTTGCTCTAAAAAATCACTATAAAAGTGGACAAAGATACACTCATACGCACTTTGACATGATTGACATCAGCTTGATTGGCCAGCAGTATTTTAACGACCTATATAAACAAACACGAGACATTAACGAAACACCCAAATGACTTGTACAGGCTACTTCAAACAACATGTCTAAGTCTACAACTGTAAGATGTGCAAAGCTGCTGAAATGCTGTCTGAATACAACAAAAGAGGACGGCCTCACCGAGAATGGTCAGATGACATTGAGCAGTGGTGTGGGGCAACCCTGCAGGAGTTAAGCCACGCTGCCCTAGATAGGCAGCGGTGGGCAGCTATAGTAACAATGGCGTCAGACACCAACGGGCATTGAGCCCACGGTTGTCGATGATGATGATGAAGCATGAAATCCGCAATTCAAATTAGCAAAAGATGTTGGTGCGTTCGGCGCGTTGTGCTGACATCTACGTAACTGTCCGTCCAGACGTGTAGAACAACTTTTTAGTTTTATCCATCCTTAAAATTACAACACTATTTTTAGCAAACACCTTACCTCTGCAATAGTGCAATCAGCACAGTATCCAACCTTTTTCTAAGCACTTTGCATTCAGACCGACACGTCCGTGACTCTCGACATGCCCAACTAATATAGCAAAACTTATCAATAAATAGCCCACTATGTTAGACCCGCTATACAATAACAGCTCTCAAATCAAAATAACACATTCGGTGGTTTCTGGATCAGAAAATGCACAACTGGTGAAGAAAATTTTGACACACAAAATAAATTGCACAAATAAAAAAGCCGACTCACGTTCAAGCTGCCGTTCTGGACAGCAAAGTGTAATGCGGTGTTTCCTTCTTTGTCAATAACGCTGATGTAGTTGACTTTACTGTAAACATTGCGTCTTTGAGCTGCCACACACATGCGTCAACATGCAACAACTGACAATATACTGACAATCTATCAATGCAATGATGACACATGGACACGATTAAACATCATGTCTTATGACTATGCACTGAGTGCATTAAGATTAGCGTAGGCGAGGGGCTCATTTCCCAGACACTGGCCGCTGAACCCGTATGCGGATAGGCCACTGAGTCCGTGATGCATGGCCAGTGCGACGCCAGACCTACGGTTACCTTCCCCAGCCACGAAGCATCACCGCCCTTTGGCCACTGGTACCAAATTATACTGCTTGATGACAGAGGCACATGTGACATACAACATAAATACGTGCACAAATATTCGCAAGACGTTAGCGCACAAAATATGACTGAAAAAGCGCGTTATGGTGTCAAACCTGCTTTGACGAGTACTTTGACGACAGCGGCATGACCTTCACTGGCTGCCAGCATGAGCGGAGTCATCAGATTCACGTCTCGACATTCAATGTCTGCACCGCGCGATATCTGCGTCCATCATCCACACTCAACCACTCACTCTTATGGTTAAATGGTCAATGGTATAGCTTCTCATAAGCAATTTATCTCAAAACTATGGAGCGTCGCCTGCCATATGGGATCACACAGTGTTACCTGCCACCCGACACAGGTGAACGCGCCCCGGGCCGGTACACGATTTACCTACCCCATAGGGATAGAAGACTGAGTTGACCTTCGTGTTCGTTAAGTACCAAAATGGTTTACCTGTTTGCTGACAGTCACCCATGCAAGTGACAACCAGTTAATAGCGACCCGACCGGGATTCGAACCCACGACCTCACGATCGCAAGTCCAACGTCCCAACCATTACACTAGCAAGTCACTTAGCCACGCTTCTCACTACTAACAGTCAAATAAGTTATCAGCAATAAATCAGAATCGTGTGCTGCACGCATCGGTAACTGGTTGGTCATTGGGCTCAGCCAGTTACAGTAACTGGATGGGTGACTGTCATGCGATCTCTTAAACCATCATGGTTTACCGGATCGCATGACCAGCCAGCTCAATCTATCTCCAAAATGACCTATAAACTACTGTGTCGGGCGGGAGGTTGAACCCTACTCACTCACTCACCTACCCAGCTCAACTCAGCCTGGCCATCCTCCCCGGCACTGTGCGCAACGAGTACCAGCAGGCAGTGAAGGTTGGAGCGCAAAGGCACATCCGTGGTATCGCATGCAGTGAGAACTTGTGTCTAGCTTACGGTTAAGGAAACGGAGATCAGCGCCGCCCTACGCGCCTTGTGGCTCGCAAAGAACTGAACGTTTTACTCGTGTCTGGAACAGACTTCCTAAACACGTCACCTCCGCACCTTCTGTGGCTACAGTGTCTTCCGGTCTCATTCAAAAACGTGACAACTATAACAATATCGAACGCTCGATCCACACGTCACGCACATGTAACAGCATAAGAGGAAATGTCCGGGTATCGCAAAAAACGGAAGGGGAAAACGTCCGGAGGAACGTCCGTTTCCCTGAAATACCACCCATTCCACCTTTCGTATCACACCCCTTTATGACTGAACAGTGCCCGCACGGTGACGCCCACGTTGCTATGAACACTATAATTACTCTTTTCTGTTACGTACTCACTTACCTATTTACAAATCAAAGAAACGGTGATGCTTTAAGCCGAAGGTTTGAATGGACTCACGAGAGACTCGCAGGTGGCGGCGTTTCCACACATGGCGGCCATGGCGAGCGGTGTCGTCTGGTCGCTGTCTACAGCATTCACCTGACAACTGGCGACGCTTATCAACATCTGAATGTACCACAACACAACAGTCACCAGCCGACATTTTGCAGATTATATAATCATCCACACTTTATTGCTCACAGAAGCGACGGCAGTACTGTTTTCAGTGTCGTCGCCAATTTCTCCTGTTAATACTATAACTCATGAACCACTGAACTTAGCTCTAAGAAATTTTGCACGAGTGTACCCGTATCTTCAGAACCTCTAGAAGCCTACTGAATTGCACAGTCAACGTCACATGAGTTTTTGCGTGCAAAATACTGCAGCTAATAGCAGCGGGCAGTACTTAGCCTTGAATACTTAACCTTAGCCTTGTTTTCTGAAGCTTTTGGTTTAACATTAACTGTCTAAACCAACGGGGACACTATAAATTTCACTATGATATGATATAACTGGTAAAATCCAACACAGTTTCTTGATTAAATGATACGATCACTGTAATGACACCTAACGAGGAACATTTTCCACAAAGTGACATCATTATGTGACTGTCCTAATAAGCCGCATTACAGGTTTTGCTCGTCCGTCTGTCCGGTTTTTGTCTGGCTTATAACTTGAAAATTATAAGGTGCAGAAAAAACATATGCGTTGCGTTTCCGATGGCAGAAGTAACCGGCATGCCAATTTTCAGTTCAAAGGATCAAAGGTGGGGCGGACGGCCGCACGTTATGTTGGCACATAATCAAGAAACAACACAACGTCTTGGCTCACAACGTCTTGGAAATAAAGCAAGTTGAAGATAATATAAAGTCGAAAATAAGAAAGAAGCAAAAGTGTCATGAGACATGCCTTGGTGACGAGTTCGTGACCCCGCCTGGTGGCATAATGCAGAGGCGTTCGGCCTTTGGCGTCCCTGGCATTGATGTCTGCTTGCTTGAACAACAGATACTGCGTCACGTCGCCGCTGTTGTACCGAGACGCCAGGTGCAGAGGAGTCACACCGTCCTGACTCTGCTTCGCGTTTATATCTGACATCACACAACTAACACGTTAATACAGTTTAACTGTTCTACAGTGTCCCTGTAACTTTGTCACCACATAGTCAGTGCAGTTGTAGCCCCTAATAATAATAATAATAATAACAAGAACCTAAAGTAATTCGGTAGGCCTAAAACGCATAATCGCCGACGAATGCTGCCAATCAGCGAAATATTCCCTTCCCCTGGGGGTCAGGAGTAACACAATGTCTCACTGCATTGACCCTACGAACGTAATGACATCTAAATCCGTCTGACGGTTTAAGCAAGGTGCACGAATGTGACAGACGTCACAGAGACAGACAGACAACGCAACGTAAAAATGTGTAACGATAGGCGGAATCAACTGCGCTGCAAAAAGTGATTCCTTTTCCTATAGCAACAGCAGACATAACTTCAAAACATTTTAAAACATTTCAAACATCTAATGAAAACGATTAAGGCTGTGGCGCATCGCATTTTCTGTTTAATTGCTCCGGTTAAAAGCACACTTTCTTACTTAGATGCCGACGCGTGCTACACTTTTTCTATCGACAGTAGCCCACTGCAATAACTTTCCTTCCGTTCAACAACTTCAACTAGATGTTTTATTTTATGTAGGCCTACCAATCGTTTTCGGATCAACGACTGCAGCAGCAGCCAGTCAGCTGGCTTTAATCATCCGGACCGTCTATTCTCTCACCTAGCACTTGCAACTTGGCAAGCAGTGTAGGTAGACCACTGTCAGTGTATCAGTAAGCATCTCAGCTGGCCGTCTGCACACGACATCTGTAGCTGACGATTGAGAGTTCCCTAACCTCCTGGCTTGGAAGAAACATCCCAAATTTCCTGGCGGGTATGTTTCAGCTACTAATTAGCATGTCTGTAAATTATGACAAATACAAACCGGCTGATGACGTGCTCGCTAGCTGCAATGCAAACCGACAGCCGCGCTGCCGTGCTACATTAGACTCAAAAGATAGCCGACAGCAGACAGCAGACACCGAGACACAGCCACAGATACGCTGCCTGACAATAAGAGTCGCTATATAGCTTGCAGCTCGTGGTGACGTTTTCTGTATGTAAAAGGGCTAACAAGGATAAGGGTTTACCGACCTGCTCCTGCCTTGACGAGCACTTCGACGACAGCCAGTCGGTTGTATCTGGCAGCGTAGTGTAGAGCGGTGTATCCTTCATCGTCGATGTCATTCATCTGAGTCCGTGAGTCATCACGCTCTAGGTTCACCTTTACTACGTCCAACATACCGTCACGAGCAGCCTTCGCACACACGCATAAATGCTGAATAGCAAGATGATGCTTATTTAAGTAGGGCCTACATTTAATGGGTTTTTACGAGCGTCTTAGCCATCGCAATTCTATTTGTCCGTCCGTCTGCCCGTCCGTCCGTCACACGGGTGGATCAGTCAAAAACAGTGCAAGCTAGGGTCACCAAATCTTCACCGTCGGCTACGTGGAAGACTTTGGTTTCAGGAACGGTAAAGCTTTTCCATAAATTCGAAGGAGGTCACCCCAAACGAGGGCAATAAATGAGAGGGAAGTACAAAAAATTTGCGATTATTAGCCAATAAGTCGCTGTATCTCAATAACGACGCGAGATAGGGCCTATTAATCACTAATAGAAAGTCGTACATTGGCTCTCGATTGCCACAGAATTCAATGACCTTGAATGACATTGAACGCCAAAATAAGGGTTTTGATGGATTTGTAGGCGATTTCGGGCTGTGAAACACATTTCAAGAGCAAATTGCGCCGAAATAAATTGAGGTAGACATAAAGAAGCCTGCATACAAAATTTTCAGCATTGAACGTAGATTTCGACGGTCCGATTCTCGATTTTCTGGGTTCAAGGAAACCTGCGCACTAGAGCATCAAAAACGGTACCCCCGTAAAATTGGTTATTTTACCGTTGTTGGCCAGTTTTTCGTGAAAACGGTTGCAGATAGGCATGGGCATGCTCCCAATTACAACAAGCACAGTGACTAGCTTTTCAGTCGTGTCAACACTGACGACTTTGAAAGACCCTGAACTTCCAAAATAAGGGTTTTTTTTTTAATTTTAGCGATCTTCAGCTGCAGCGCACACTCCCAGAATGAACTCGCGCGACAAAATGGCTGGAGATAGACTGACAGATTGCGAACAGGAACTGCTATAGGCTTTCGCGCGTCTCGCATTAGCTCAAATTTCTTGTTATAGTTTACTTCAGAGTACCAGCTAGTCTACAGACAGAACCTGCACACAAAGCAAATTGGATTTTGCGTCTCGTGTGTTAGACTCAGATCGACTCAGACGTGTCAGTATTAGAAATATTCACAACACTTACAGGCGACGATCACGAAACTCGAGAATAATAGAATCAATGATATGCTATTATCAACAGTAGGCCAAAAAGTCCAACTGCACACAACAATACACGCCTGCAGCAGCACTGAAACAGGTTTCAACGTTGATGCCGGCTCCTACACTGTAAGCACTGCAGCAATGATTAGGCCTACAGCTGATTTAGCTGACAGCTGCAGTGCAGCGCTTGTGAACAGGGGCGTCCAACCCTCAGCGCCAGGAAGCAACACTTTCCACCAAGTCGCACGAACCCCACCGATCAAGGCTTTTCAGTTTATCTGCCAGATATAGAGGGGAGAATAAGGCTGTATCCTCCCGATCACTTGTACGTGACGCTAAATAAAGATAAGTTTTTGTGGTTTTTTTACGCGCGAGAGCTAGCACAGCTATAGCGCGTATTAGCTATACGGTAATTCTGTCTGTCCGTCTGTCCGTCACGACCTGGTACCAATCCAAGACCAAGTGAGATAAAGATTTCGGGTTTACACCGTATGATAGCCTATTGTCTCTAGTATTTCGTGACAAAATTTTAGCCCGCTGCGTAAAGGGGATCCCCTCGAACGAGGGGGCGAAAGAAAGGTACCCCCTTTAAAAAGCGTTATTTTACCGCTATAGGCTCGTCTAACGTAAAAATGGTTGCAGATAGGCACAGACATGCTGCTTATCATAACAAGCAGTGGCGTCGAGCTTCTTAGAAATGTTAACATCGATGACACTGAATGACCTTGAACCCCCAAAATAGCGGGTTTTAGTGAATTTTTTAACGATTTCGGGTTGCGACACGCATTTCAAGAGTGAATTGCGCCAAAATGGCTAGAGATAGAACAAAACAACCTGCGTATGAAATTTCCAGCATTGAATGTAGATTTTAGCAGGCCAAGTCCGAACCCTCTACTTTCAAGGTGGGCTGCGCAAGCGAGTATCAAAGAGGGGTACCCTTTTAAAAAATGGTTATTTATCCGTTGTTGGCTTGTCTAGCGTGAAAATAGTTGCAGGTATGCAGAGATATGCTGCTTATGATAACAAGCACTTGCGACGAGCTTCTTAGAAATGTCAACATCGATGACCTTAAATGACCTTGAACCCTGAAATTATTAGTTTTTCGTGATTTTTTGGCGATTTTTGGCTGCAAAAGAGTGAATTGCGACGACATGGATAGAGATAGACCAAGTTTACTTGCGAACAGGAACTGCTATAAGCTCTCGCGCGTCTCATGAGCATTATCTCAGATTTCTTGTACATCTTCACGGAGATGACGGTGAAGATTTCGTGACCCTAGGTTGCGTCGTTTTCGCACAGAGTCAGGGCGTGAAAGACAGACAGATTATAAGACAGAGCATCTGCATAGTATTATAGTAAAGCTATGCTGACGACCAGTAAAAATGTGTAACCATGCTTATGCAAACACTGAGAGTGGACCACATATGGCGACAGAGCACGATATTATAATTACCGGTAGGCCTATATACAACCAACGAAATGCAGTGCTCGGGATTATGCAGTACCGTATAACGAGGCTACAATGTAGCTGAAAAGTGTACACCAGGCTCTAGGCCCTATATGTATACCCGATTATCGTACAGTTTGGACCTATACATTGCACAAAAATAACTGCTGTTGCTGTTGCTACTGCTGACAGTCCGATAGCCTAGGCCTATGTTATTTGCCTATGTAGTTGACAGTAAATCAAGTGCCTGCACCACGAAGTATCCGCGAAACGCTGCATGCCAACTGCGTTGCGTTCGCTGAAAAAAAAACGGTGGCTGGCATGCGCAGAGTTTTCACTTTTCGTTTGGACGAAGGCATCAATTTAATGCTAAGATTTACGTCAGATAGCTACACATGATAATGAAACGCCAAATGCAGCTGTTATTTACAACGAAATAGGCCTACAGAATTATTACAAACAAAACGCGCGACAACATATCGCAAAATATCCTAATAAACTTTTTTCACGAAAACGAAAGACTACGCATGAAGAGCAAATAGAACAACCCTGAATGTTTCTCGCTAACGTATGTGAAAATCGACGTATATGCTTAGTCTTGCACTGTAAATAGCCTACCCGTGTTGCCGCAACGATTGCTCGACGGACGGTTTGCAGCAACAACTTATAATCTGATCGTGTGTGATTGACTGCTGCAATGCTGCTGCTGCAGCTGTTGAAAATCTCTGACGTCGCGGAAAGGAACAGACTACACTTTCTGAACTACATAAAAACTTACAAAATAAGATGCAATTCCACTGTAACACACGAATAGAGCATGTTGCATTACTTGTCTGACACGTTCGCATCCAGTGTTTTTTCTTTGGAAGCGATTTCGCGAAAGATTAAGCTATAGGACCATAGTTATCTTTCCCGACAAGCCCCAAACATTACACCTAGTACAGGCAGCATGAAGTATTAACACTGCAAAACTTAACAGTTGTGCATATTGATTGAGAAATAGTATAGCTATAGTTTTTTAAAAGTAAGTTTTGTTAAGTCGTTTTACTTTTTAGCTTTTGGACAACTATGAGACGTTTCTTCGTTTGTATATTCTGAATGTATTATGTATCTTGAGTTTGCCTTGTTAAAGTTGCGTCTGTGAACTTTACATTATACGAATATATGATAGACACAAATACACAAATTCAATGTAACCACGTTCAGATGGCGAATACAGTGCTATCGTCTTCTCTGCAAGCATATCGTATGGCGTCTATGCCTTGGTCTATGCCTGCAGCGCGCTCGTCGCCGACATGTTGCTGAGACGATTACGCCACTGCGTATAGAGCGCGACGACAGCACGAATAGGCCTAGACCCACACACCGTGAAGACAACAGAACAGACTGATAACAGTTATCTGAACCCCAGTTCACTACTACTTGCCTGTATCAGCGATATACCGCGACTCTTGGTGAACAGTAGCAGAGTGTCGGTGGAGCCGGTGGCAGAACTATGGGTTCGATTGCGGCTTCCCTTCGCTCGACGGAGGGAAATCAGATCTGCTCGGCGCTGGGCCGGCGACGACGACGAGTGGCTGCGTTTTGTCTTCTGCGGGCCCGCCGCAGCCGAAGCCATTATGACTCGTAATAAATCGCACCTGTTGTTGTGGGTTCAGTGGGCAAGGCCTTCGCGTCCAATCTGCGTCCTCATCTCCGTCGTCTCGCCGAGGCTGCGGTTAATTGCTAAATGGTACGCAGAACCTGTTCGGTTCGCGTTCGAACGCAGCCGCAGGCGTCAAAATCCGCACACAGTTACGCACTACATATCCTTCCTAATAACTGCAGTAGTACAGATGATAAACGACATTAGTTACGGCGACCAAGCAGCCGTGTCTTTCCTGCGTCAATAGCCAGCGGAAAGTTCATTAGGACTACCGACGTTTCTGTTTATCTTCGGCGCTACGCCGATGGGTCAGCCTGGGGCATACACATTAAACCGATAGACAGTCAGCCAGTTGCTGGTCGGATGCTCAGCTGCGGCCGCTGCAGAGTACGCCGTGCCGCCAGCACTCAAGACTGCAGAGATTGCGCACGCAGCGCGGCAATAGCTTCAGCAGCAGCAGCTAACTGCAGCGTAGTCGGCGCCGCTGCAAACAGTCTCTGATAGGCTTCATCACAGCAGAGGGGGACGAAAAATTCTTCCCTTCCTTTTCCCTTCCTCTTCCCGTAGAAGTAAAACTGTAAAACCCCAGTGAGCTCTCCCAGCGGCGTCTGATGCGCGGCCCCAGCCAAAGTCGAATGTGGTGCATTTTGGGCTTAAAATGACATCTGGTAGCAACAACTTCAGTTATTTTTTTTCGAAAGTACGGTTCCTTGAGACAGTAAATTATTAATTAGCGACTCACTAAAGCATACAAGATAATGTTGACTCACGCATAAAGTCGAAAAGGGGAAGGAGCGGTGGCCGCACGTCCGCATACCCCATGGATCCGCCACTAGGCCAAATTGCAGAACGCAGTTTTACATTGTTACGGCGCTGCATGACAGTAACTTTTTTGCATGCGTTCACAAGTCTGTTTTATTCATTCTGCTAATGCTGTCGCTAGCAAATCCTTCCTACTATAGACTACTGCAATCCTTCTGCACAGTTTCAAATGGAGTTCTCTAGAAAAATATGTCGTCTATCTGTAGGTTTCATACGTGCCCGTTAAATTTCTGCTATTGTATTGGCGTCAAGTAAACCCACTTACGTTTTACATCTCATATTTAGTCAGTTCATCGAGCTATATACCATATAACTGCATCGATTATACTGCTCTACGTGCCCTAAACAGCACGAAAAACAGAACGGCAAATTGAGCAATAAGTCTAGACGGTATTTAGGCCTAAACGTGCATAGTTTTTTGCATTGATATGTGCGAGAAGAGCTATTATAAGCTTGTGAGTTGTGAGCATCGGCGTCGGGGCAGAGGGGAAGGAGCAGGAGTGGAATTGCCACCCTCACCGCCTGAATTTTAGCTTGTTGAAAAATTTTCTTCAAAAACACAAAAGTTGGGGCTGAAAATCCATTTAGGAGAAATTTGAAGACAAAGTTATAACTCTGAGCATGCATAAAAATCCCTTCTGTGGAAAATTTGCAGATCTCTGTCAGAAAACGACAATTTCCTGCTTCTCGCTTTTTTAAACAACGACTCTGCTGCATGACTGATAAGGCAGAGTCTGACAGTTTATAGACGATTATCAGCCCTTTTATACATTTTTATACAAATACAATTTACATTATAATTATCATTATTATTACCTCCCACCGTAACCAGAGTTAACACACTCGAATAATATCTGTGTATTCATAAATATGTATATAAATACTGTACACACAAAATCTACATTTATGAAACGTAGCAGCAACATACAATGTACCAAACAAAATATGCAGCGTACAACAGTATTTAATTTTGTGGAAGTATGATCCACCACTTCTGGCAAAAAGGACTTGTGACCCTTCGATGAAGAGCCAGAGACGCATCTCTATTTTAATAACTGCATCAGCTCTCTGCACCTGGACATTTTTGCTTAAAAATCCTGAGCTTCTAGTTTTCTGCCATAACTGGAAAATCCTGCATCCCCAGAAATTTTCACTGATATGTTGAAAATATCAGTGCAATGTGCAGTTTATTTTCCGAGTTTCACTGAAAAAGATGTTTGTTTTCAGTCGGTAATTCTGCAGTATGTTTACTTCAGTTCTGATGGGTACCATTCTGTGTGCCATTTGCATAATATTACGTGACACTTAATAAAATTTTTAAAAAACTTTCTGCCCAAAGATACCTACTTTCTTGCCGACTGAAACCAAAAGCACATAAATTGTTTTAGGCATCGTTGAAGTTCAACCACATTTCGAAAAAGAAAAAAAAGACATTATCTAGTGTTAATTAGGAGTGGGCTCAATCCAGGGATAAATCAGTTGTCCGAAAGCAAGCTTGCTGAGTAGACTGCTCAGTGAGTTATCAGCGCTGCTGCTGCTGCTGGTCTGACGAGATGAAGCTGACTGACTGCTGCTGGGAGTTGAGTCCACATCAGCAGCATTCAGTTCAAACAACCGACAAACGCCGACCGGCTTCAGCTGTTAGCACACCAACACGACCACACTAGCACCCTGTGCAATGCATGCATAAAAATTTCTTCCCAAGCCACGAGGAACATACGGCACTGCTGATCTCCATTTCCTTAGCCCTCAGACAGACACCAGTTTGCTCTGCAAGACGAGAGATACAAGGTTAGTTGCCGTGTGCCTGTTTATGTCCTAGCTTTCGCTGGTACTCACTGCACCTACCCATGGAGGGATGGCCAGGCTGAGTTGACCTGGGTGGCTGGTTACATACCGAGATGGTTTACCTGTCTGTAGATGGTCACACATACAGTACTAACCAGACCAAACATCGCTGATGTTACCAACTAAGCCAAACCACTAAGGTGTACCACTGAAAACAATGATTCAACTAAAAATATTTCAGCCCTAATATACAAGGGACTGGCTGTAATGATTTCAGTTATATAGAAAGGTAACAACATTTCTTGCAATCTTGGTCAAGTGCCAATGTTATGGGTAAACAGTCTTTTTTAAAATTGTAAACTCTCTCATAAAACAGTTTCACTAAGACAAGATCTCTAGTACTATAAATACCTCCATCAGTAGACAAAGTGGAAACGGCTGTATCACGGACATGTGCAAATCACCTGTATATGCACGACAAAACACAAACAACAATAATGATAGTAATATAATGATAATGACAATAATGATACTTGATCTTCAATGGGTAGATGCAGTATCGTGCACACAAAAACCCATTGTAACCTTGACTTTGATACGAGGGAAATTAGGTCCATTTTACACCAATCCAGAGATTTCTGTGCGGCAGAATTTTGTCCAGAGGGATTAGGTCGGGAGGGATTATTTCCAAGGGGAATTTTAGTTTCCTATCTGTCCAGAGGATTTATCTAAATTTCACATCTATTTTCGCTAGTCTGTAGCTAAATCATATAAAATGTCCTGCAATGGTGAAAAATCTTCTACTAAGTGTTCTTTGTGAGCCTTGTTTAGCATTCATTGTCACATAATACGATGACTGACTTGCACAAGCTGCACAAACTATAAAAACTAAAATTGTTTTAAATTCAACAAAAATGAGAGAAATGGCACAAGTACTGCTGTGTAAAAAACAAAAAAAACTCCAGAAACAGACCATTATGGCAGACACAGAAAATTAAAAAAGGAGAAAATAACGAGAACTGACAACAAGAACTGAAACCTATCTATTTACACACTATGCTAAACAAATAAATTATCTGATCAACTGAACTTACAAACAACAGCATATCTCAATGTAATCTCACCAGAAACAGTTGCTGGGCTAACAAGTCGAAGTATAAGCCAGTAGATGGGAAGTGAGTTGAAGAGTGCAACTAGTTTTGACAGCATGCCTTGCACAACCAGCACAAAGATCCTCAGCTGTACACAACATAGAACACACTCTGATGATTTCAGCTCAAACAAACGATGCAGCAGCAGCAGCAGCAATACTTTTAATAAAAAAAGTAAATCTCCCGCAGTCAACAGCGATCTCTCACAGTTCTGTGATCCTAAGGCTCAATGCTCATCTATGTTTATAAGGATCTGACCTCCCATATATTGCCATTACCTTCCTGGTCGTTAAACCAAGTTATACTGTTTGGTGACAGAGGCACCTAGGTGTGAATAACTAGCCAAGAGTTGTTGTCTAGCAGTGTACTAGCCAACAGTTGATCACTAGTCCAATGCCGTACTGTTAACAAGGCTGTCAATCTTGATCTCATTAACAAAACTAAAATAAATGAAACAACTGTATTTATTCTTCACACAATAATCTTCTAACACAGCTTGCCAAACAAGTACAAAAATGCAGTTAAAAATTAACACCATTCATAATGCATGTTAAACAAAACTAAATAAACTGCTAAGTTAACCTCCACAATATTAACATTTATGCAATGGACAAAGACAGTATGAAGTTATATTTAAAAAATTATTCTGCCTGCAGACAAATTAAAACAGTCAACAGCAATGAAGAAGTTTCAATAAAGCTCACCAAGGCAAACACAGCATAGAACAGTGCAGTTGTAGGCAAAAGAAAAAGGAAAATGGTAAAAAGGAGAGTGCCGAGAAGCAATTGGTCTATGTTGTAAACAGCCGAGTCAACACGACTGCGCAAAACGTTCCATTTCTTTCCTCGGAACAGCCGCCACAATGATGACAGTGTATTCAGCTGAAGGTTGTACAACCTGCAACGAAAGAATCACTGAATGTCAAAATCAGTTATATACCTATGTGACAGATTCATGACAAATTGTGCCAGGTAACTCCAGATGTCAATCAGCTACAGAAAATCACCTCTATGGAAACTGTAACATCAACTTATCTTCTTCATCGATCTCCTCTCTTGTCCATCATTTTGCAAAATACAAGACACTGCTGTTTCAAAGTGTATTTTTCTTATGTCTATGTCTTGCTTAGGTTCTCTGTCCAATTCTTTCATTGTCTTCCTTGGTTTATCCTTCCAGTGACAGAGCAATATAGCCCCAACACAAACCAAAAATTTGGACTTATCTGTATATTTCACAGCATGCTATCACAGAGAAACGAACAACAGCACAGCATTCAATTGCTTAACAAAATCAACATGCATCCATATCATCTGAAGTGCAAGTTTATTTAATGCATTGCAAAATTTCAACAACTTGCTCTGTGCTCAAGAAATAATTTTCGACACTAAACAGGAACCGTGAGTCAGTTAATGAGTAGAATGCCGTACAAGAAAGTCACCTGGCAGCATAGACATAGAAGCAGTAGATGTGAAGAGTCATCATAGACAGCAAGTCCTGGACAAATGCAATCTGAAACGTGAAGCCGAAACATCCAGTGGCGTAGGCACAGAACAGCAAAGCTCCCGCGACTGGCTTCACTGCGTTCAAATAAGCTGGAAAATAATCAACACTCAGTCATCATTTTGCACAGTTATTGACGTATCTCTTGAGTGTTTTTATGTAGCTAAATGGATGACAACTGACAAGAAAAGCACCTAACCGAAAAACGATGTCACTACAAAATTTCCCAGTAGTTTACTTCTGGAGACTGGTTTGGCTTGGCTTATGGTAAGCTAACCTAGAAAAATTCTGGAAAAACTAGGCCAATTAAACAAAAAGCTGAATGTGTGTGGGTGTGTTATCATTTATCACAAAAATGACATCACTGTCCCGTAGCTCTAATATAGTACAGAATCCTAATATAAGACCATGAAATGTTTTCACAATAAAAAATTAAAATAACCAAATAACTTGTTAACATGATGACACAATGACTACACGATATCACCATTACACAACTTACAAAACACAGCATTTTCACAGCACACACCTTTCCACAGGAATATGTGGTAGAGAAAGAAATGTCCTAGGAAATAAGCCAAAGGCTGATTGAGTTTCAGGCCTGCTGGAACGCCCATCATCCAATTGATCAATTTTTCCAATTCCGATGCTACCATCTACAAGCATCAACATTCAACATCCAAATATTTAGACCAGAAATAGACAATTTTAAGCGAGGCAGAGAAGCCGGCATGGAAAAATATCCACCCTAACAACTTACGGAAACGTGCACGGAAACCTGTGACACCCAGTGCAACACAACAGTAAACCATGTAATTGATGGATTCAACTGTACAGAGTTAATGCTTACTGACATATATTATACAGTATATACTGGCAATGGGTGACGACATGGTTTTCTTTCTTTGACTACTGTCAACTCTGTGGACAAGATGACAAACTTCAGCCAGTTCAGTTCCTGCAACTCAAACTATGAACTAATCTGTGCAGCTTCATCAAGTTGACACATTTCTGTGCACTTAGAGATTGATCCAGTGAACTGCTGAATAGCATGCTGGTTACCCTGGCATTGGATTGAAAGTGTACACATTAATTTTTGTTTGTTTTTCTGCACCTTTTAGTTCCAAAGTTAGAAGCCCACACGAAACGAACAAATGGGTGAAGAGAAATGTATTTCTTCTTCTTCTTCTTTTGTTGTCATGGTGATGCCGGAGCACGCTGTGACAGCCGTATACTCGTTCTCCACTGGCGTCTGTCGTTGGCTAAGTGTGTGGCCTCCACAGTGCCCCAGCCACGGCAATTGCAGTCTTCTGTGACATTATCTAGCCAGCACTTTCTAGGTCTTCCTCTAGCTCTGCTTCATTCAACTCTGCCATATAGGGCTATATTAGGTAGGCGACAGTTATTACAGCCTATTAAATTTAACCTTCTTTGTCCATATGCATCACACATGTACACACGAGTACATGGATATTAGCATAAGTTAAATGCCAAGATATATTAGCAATGAGCAGAACACGTATGACCTTTCAAAACTCCAACTGCAGTAAAAGGCAACTTAAAACAACAGTGCAGCATAAGCGGCAGCTTACATGAGCAGATGTTAGAAGTTGGTTGGACATATCTGCCACCTTGTTGTCATCATGCAGCAGCCACATCATTGTCATAACACCAATCAACATGTCAAATACTTGCAGCCAAAGCACGTTTGTAAACCTACGCCACATCCATATTAAACCACAAACATTCAGCTGTAACACTGGAAGTTTTATGCTCATTCAACTCCCAAGCACTACTTTATTAATTAAGGCCTAAAGACACTGCCATACATCTGTGTGTTATCGCTAATGTTAGCCAAAATGTGAAGGAGAGGGAAGGTGTGAAGGAGGGAAAAAGGTAATACAAAAAATTTGAGCAAAGGCTCACAAGAGGCGCAAAATCCTATAGCAGTTCCTGTTTGCAAACTGTCAGTCTATCTCCAGCCATTTCGTCCCAGTTCATTCTTGGGGTGTGTGCAGCAGGCCCTTATTTTAAAAGTTTAAAGTCTTTCAAATTCATCAATGTTAATACCACTAAAAAGCTCATCACTGGTGCTTGTTGTGATAAGCAGCATGACCATGCCTATCTGCAACCGTTTTCATAAAAGACTGGCCAAGAATGGTAAAATAACAAATTTTACGATGGTACCACTCTTTGATGCCCTTGTGTGCAGATTTCCTTGAACCTAGAAAATCGAGACTTGGACCGTCGAAATCTACGTTCAGCGCTAAAAGTTTCATACAGAGCTTTTTTATGTCGTTCTCAATCGATTTTGGCGCAATTCGCTCTTGTGTCTCGCAGCCAGAAATAGCCAAAAAAACTATAAAACCACCTATTTTAGCGTTCAAGGTCATCCAAGGTTACTGAATTCGGCGGCAATCGAAAGCTAGTGTACGACTTGATATTAGTGATTAAGAGTCCCTATCTCCCACCATTATTGAGATACAGCAACTTACTGGCTAAAAATCGCTAATTTTTTTCACTCTTCTCTCATTTAGCACCCTCGCTGGAGATGACCCCCTTCAAATTTATGGAAAAGCTTTATGGTTCCTGAAACTATAGTCTTTCAGACAGCCAACGGTGAAGATTTGGTGATCCTAGCTTGCACCGTTTTTGACTGATCCACCCGTGTGACAGACGGACGAACAAACAAACCGACAGACAGAATTGCGATGACCAAGATGCGCTGAAAGCAGCAGCTGTTTTCGCACGCAAAAGCTATAAAAAAAAATTGTGCAATATATACTTATACACATAATTACGCATATTGGGTGGCCTATAAAAATGTCCCAAACTTTATGTAACTATAACGACGTGTATACTACATGGAAAGAAATTTCCTTTTGCCCATTTGTACATAAATATGTACTGTTACTAACTTATAAATTTTAGTGATGTCATTAATAACACCAGTGAATGTCATTAATAACGTAAGGCGAGTCGAAAATCAAATAATGTGTAGGCAGTGTTCCTGGCCATCACACCACATCAAAGCAACACAAAATTTGTTTCGACACAAAGTGCCAAATTTCGTCAGCTCACAAAAATGGATACTGCATTCGACAGGCTTGAATCCGCTAGATCACTCAGTTTGAGATACCTTGTAAGAAATTGTTTACGAAGCAAAGCGTGAACTGCTTGCAAACTTCAAAGATCTTCAAAATGTTATCACAGACAAACGGCATGACGTCGACATTAGACAGTCAGAATCAGAAAAGCCATGCTGCAGTAAAAAATTTATCAACAATGGCAAAGCAAAATGGAAGACCTATTCAGCACATTTTCTCCTGATCAGCTGACTGATGATTTGGTCTTTTGTGACGTTCTGGTACAGCCTGCATACGAGCGGCAACGTAATTGATGAGCCGCTTACATATTTTGTTTTATGATTCAAAACACTATTTTGTTTTCATCGCAACTAATATAAAAAATGTTTTAAGCGAAAATTCCTAGACATATTTGAGAATGTTTGCTCATTATATATGTGCTTTTCTGCTGATTTACTTCGACTACTCCACTGCATGCAATCTTTGGGATGTTTTTGGGCCACCCGGTATATATACTCTAAGCCTAGCTGACATGGCTCCTTCAGAAATAAATACATGTAAAATTTGTGCTGTTCGTTACAGCACCAACAGTAACAAAATACCATGTTTCAAAACTTAACACAGTTGGGACAATCAACCCACAACCCAAAACATATACAAGCTGATGCTCAAGAATGTAATCTTGCATACAAATAATATTTCAGACACTACCATACCGCAATCTGTGAGCTGCTGATGATGACACCTGGCTAAAGCGAAGTCTAACTGAACTGTATCGATGTCTGCTTTGACAACCAATGGCAGGCAAAGAAATTAGCGAATTCATGTACTGAGAGTGCAAAACCCTACGAAAACAGATTACACAACAATGACAATTTACAGCCAATTGATGAGTTATTACGTACACAACATGTTATGTATCTACATCTACAGCATTCTAAAAACTGAACTGACTCTTAAGTAACTCTGCATTGAAAACAAATCACAAGATCCCCCTGAACATTTTGTCTTCTTATAACATTTGTTACACATTCATCTCTTTAACACTAGAATGACAGCATGCATCAATTGATGCTTTTGCGATATTTCATCCGTCGCCTATTACTGATGGCACAAAAAATTTAGAAAAATTTGACGTTTTACTATTTATCGTATTCTACAGAAAAACAAACGCCGCGGCAAATTTGCCAGATCAATAACTCCAGTAGATGTAAATATACCTAGTTGCACTGAATGCGTCAAGTGACGCAGTAGTGCGACATGTCGGTTATTGACAAAAAACAATGCAACATGTGTACATATATGACTACCGCTACATTACTATCAGAGTACCGTGTTCTTATTTGCACATCACACACACTTTTGCCAAGTATTTACTGCACACCGGACATTTACAATGCTTGCAGACAGTAACAGTCCTGTTGCAGTTACATTGCACCTTGACCTGACAGTTGACCCATGCTTCGAACGCTGATGGTGTTGTTGGCAACATTTGCTAAATTCGCTGTCCTGCTACAGCAAGTACTGTTCGCTGTTACAGCACACGCAAGCTCCCTCGACAGTCGTTAAAAGAAGTCTGGTTTTTACGTATTGGGACCAACTTTTGCTTTTTAGTATGCTGTGTCATAGAGTAGGCCCCTATCTCAAAGATTCTTGTCTCGGTAGTAATAGTAGGTCTAATAGTAATAGTAAATTAGTAACAGCATTTTCAAGTACTGTTTGCAAACATTTTTTTTTCAGGCATCAGCTATAGCGTAGGCCCTTGCCCATGCCACGTGGCATTGCATCATACGGTGACTAATAATTATTAGCAATCATATTATGCTACAGACAGCAGAAATACAAAATAATATAAAGACAAACAAGGCATTTTACGCAGTAACTACTTGTTGCGTCAATTGATGCACACCGTCGTTTTAGGTATATCAAAAATGCCATCATTCTAGTGTTAATTAGCACTAATTCTTACTGATAAGCAATACCTCATTTACCAATAATTCACACATGTAATGGCTCAGAATTAACTGAGATAAAGTTGCCCAAGGTTTTCATAAGTAAATGGAGCACAATATTTGGCACAAAGAGCATAAATGATCAAAAATGAAGCACATAAAACACAAGAAAAATGTGACAAAACATGACATACTGCAACAAATAAAATAACTCACCTGCAAGCTCAGCTACTGCACTATCTGGCCTGCAGTACCTTCAAGTCCAGATGTAGCAAAACTTTGTTGAAAAGCTTGCACAGCAGTACACTAAACAAATGGAATCGGTTTTCATAACAAATAGAAGTGGCCCATAATTTAAACTGTCATTCGTGTGTTTTGTATTATTTGATAAAAAAAACAACTCTTACATTTGTGTCACATATTGTAAACAATATGAAATAGCAAACCATTACACATTAAACATTTATAACACTAATAACCTGAAGCTGCAAATGTAGCAACAGAATGTGAGAACTAGTGAAACAAAACATGTGGTAAGCTGGTAAGCCCTTGATGTTATTTCAGTGATAACGTTTGTCTCTTTGCGTGTGAAATCAACAACAAAAACTGTTCTTTTCGCTGCTTCGATTGTGCCAGAAAGCTGCTTATGGCAGAAAAATGCCTGCAGTATTGCATCTTCGTTTGACAATGCAGCATCAACAGCCAGACTGGTACGACCATTTTCGTTTGCCACAACAGAACTACAGAAGTGGAAAGAATCGAAGAGAATAATGACTAATTCATCAGAGCCATCACTCCACTGCTGATGAACACTGTTTGGATTCCACGAAACAAACAATTTGTCAGCCATTTTCCAAAATAGCAACAAATGCTCCGTGTTGCACGAATTATTAACTCCTGATCGAACAGGAAGAGCAACGTCACTGCCTCTTGTCCATGTCCCAATAACGCCACAAGTGCAGTGTGGTACAGGGCTAACCGCAGCAAAGGAACGAAGCTTGTTTTCAGTGAATGGTATCAGACCGGTTACACAACAAACTGAATGAGCGACATCGACGCAGCCCAGTAGATACCCAGAACACTCATCACAGCAGCGTTTCGGAATATATACCAGCATCGTTCTCTCATAACAAGATTAATATAACAAAAGTTCTGAAGTTAGACCAGTTTGTTTATGTTTAACTTCTTACGGTCCAACTAACGTAAGAAATGTACGGAAGATGACGTAACGGTTAAACCAGATAACAAAAAAGTTAATAAAATTATGCAATTCTTAGTTTTTGATACCTTTTTACACTACGTATCGAAACGTTTAGCCTATAAAACAAATTATTAATATGCAAATAAATAAAAATTAATTTTAATAAAATATTCAATGTGTATTGTGTATTTAGGCCGAAAATGTCGGCTACGAGAACTTTCAATTTTCCATAGCAGCAAACCGGAAGAACTTGTTGTTAACGGTTTGTATGTAAACAAAAATATAAAAGTCGCATTGAAATGGCGTTTAATAATGAAATATCAACGTCGTCGGTCACAGACGCACAAGATGATGATATGTGCGACGAAATTCGACATGGCTGCTTTTTGGAGGAATTTAAAGAAGCTACAGAAGTAACTAACATTATGGTCAGCCTCAGTCATATATACCGAGATCAGATTGCTGTCGAAAGGGCTTTGGAACGTTTTCAGTGTAAGCACTTTGCTTTAGTTACTAGTTACCAGCTTGTGTTGTGCGACAATTAGTTACATCACTGACATGAATTAATACATAAAAATGCAAACATTGTCAGTATTTCACGCTCAAAAGTGGCCACGAAAAAAATGTTGACTTATTTGTAAGTTCTCAGTAAGTATGAAAGTTGAATTTCCATTTATTATGGCTTCAGGTCCATAAGTCTGCTACGTCTGCTACTTATACATGCGGTATAACTGAAGTTTCATCCGACACTACTAACAGTCGCCACTGACATAACTGACTGGAAGGAGTGGGCTAGCGGCCGATGGCGATTAGGGTTATGGTTAGGGTCAGTCGGTGGGGCCGATGGTGTCAGTATGCGCTAAAATTATTACACGTAGGATTTATGCTCAGGATAAGTATAATGTACAAGGTAGATGAGCTAAACTGGATTGTATTGCTTCCTGAAATGATGTGAATGGGTCACTGACTGAAATGATTAAAATGAGATCGGTTTGCCCAGAAACTAATTATTGTTTAACTTTATGTCTGATTATGCATACAGTAGTGTTTTTGTGATATATGTTCTATACTTGCATTACATTTATTATATGGTATTTTGTTTATTTGTTAGTTACCATAACTAGTTTTGGGTGATCTTTGGTAGTCTTGTGTGTTGTCAGTGTCAGCTTTTGAGTGCTTTTGTTTGTTACATTATAACTGTAGTCACCCATAACTGGGTGTTATAAAAAGTTGTAATCTGTCTATTGCATCAGGGTGCTTTGAAGATTTTTAGTGCAGTTTAGAGCTCTCTGTTAGCCTGTTTTTTGTGTTTATTAGTTGATATTTCAAATTTGAAGTGTTAAGTTATTATCTTGAATACTGCAGTTAGTTATTTGTTAGTCACATCAGTAGCTGCTGTAGTTTTTTTGATGAATTTTAGTAATTGTGGATCTTTATCAAGAACAACCACATCTGCTCGATCCTCATTTAGGTTTGTAATTCCTGTGGTGATTTTGTGTTATGTTAAGAATTATAGTGGTTTTATGTTAATGTAGAAATTGCATCTTGGGCTGTTGTTAAAGTACATAAGAGCTGAGTGGAATTGACATAGTTCTGAGTTATGAATCAGCAGGTTTTTGCATATTCATGTATGCAAATTTAACATTGTATGGATTTGAAGTTCTGTTGCAAACATATGTAATTTGGCATTATAAACTTGTGTTGTACCTGATTTAGTAGTATAGGTAATGTAAGCTCATTGAATTAACTTGTTTGAATTTATCACTAGTTATTTTACAGTGTGTCATTTGTGTGTTTACTACAGAATCCATGCTTGGTCAGCTGCTGTCCATTGTCAAGGATGAGACAGTCCCAAGTGAAGTTTCTCAGCTTGCATTTCAGTTGCTTTATCTCATTACAAAGGTTCTCAGTCAGCTAATCACTCAGTCAAGCATTAATAATTATTTTATGGTTGTAGTGTTAACGGTACATTGTGGATGTGCACAGTTTGTTGTTTGGGTGATAATGCATGGGCAGTGGGAAAAATATGCGGGTCAAAAATCTGATTTTTTACAGCTTTGGATAACATCTGGACTTTGGAATTAACTGCTGATAGTTATCAATTTGTAACAATAAAGGAGTAAAAATTGCTGCTACCAAAGTCATTTTTATAACTAAAATTTGATCAAAATGCTTTTGTATCAGGTTGAGCTTACAGCACTTCTCCAGACCCTGTAGCCATTCAGCTGGGGATCGAAGGTCTACCATATTCCCTTCACCCCTTTGTCACCTACATTCTCCGTTCCCTACCACTTTGACACTTTTAATGCCAACTCTGGCAATCAACTCAGACTCTGCATTCTCATTGTGTTTTGTAGACGAGAGGCTACAAAGTCATAGTGCGTCTGATGCCACATGAGGTCGCGGATCTTGAACCTGTACTTGCAATGCTCTCAAAACAAGACATCAATGATTTGCAGGTAGTGTGGCTCATTTACACATTTTTTCATGTAAATGCATTGTTAATGTGTCAGTACAGTGTCATTAATTAAAGATTTCTCTAAAACAATATTTTTCTTACTACATTAGAAGTTCAGTGTTGTTAAGTGTAAACTGTAATTTGATCATGCTGAAAGGGACTGGACTATGCATTTTTGCATTTTTTAGCTCATCTTAGAATCAGAACGATATGTACAAATATCCCTGAATATGTCTGCATAACAAATTGTTTGAAATTAATTTTCTACAGAAGATTCTCACTTGTGTGTCTTTTTTAATCAAACTAATCATAATTTTGTTTATGTTTTAAAGTTAATTATTCATGTTGTGTTGTAGTTATTACTTGTTTTTATAAATCTGCATATTACATTTGCGTTTATTCATTGTTTGATGTCAGACGTGGCAGACTCGTTACATGCTGTTGCTGTGGTTGTCGATCGTCGTCATGATTCCGTTTGAGATGTGTCGACTTGACGGTGCAAGCGACGGACAAGTCACTGATGATAAAACACTTTCCATTACACAGAGGATTATTGAGTTCGGCAAGGTTCGTTTGCTTTATATATGCAGGTTTTCTAACATGTGAATTGCATCATTCAAATTTGTAATACTCTAGTTCACTTAGATTTATATAAGTTAGATTAGGTTACAGAGCTAAGGCAGTATTTCAGGCACCGTGTTTTTTTGACAGTTGATCTGCTTCTCTTGCATTAACAACTAGCATCACTGAACTGCTGTGTGCTTTAGCTAGGTGACAAGGAGCACATGCATGCAGCCAATACCAATTCTTTAGTAATTAACTAATAGTAAAAATTGATCGGGGTAATAAAGCTGTTTTGATGTTCTGTTCGTAGACTCATCTGGAAGCTCTTGACAAAACAGTCGATTCTGCAGCTTATATGCTTGCAAAGTTCATCACCAGACCTGACATCAAGAAGCTGCACATGCCTGCTTTCATTGACTGGCTGCTCACCAGAATGAAAACAGCAGACCGTACGTATATGCCGTTCAGAGCTTGAAAACCCTTGGGTTTTGGGGAAAAAGTTTAGGTTTTTTTTATATTTTTGTATACAAATAATACAGTATGCAAAATTAAGGCATGGAAAGAACATTTTGTAAACCAATCTTTCTGACCCTGTTACATCTTTTTTCAATGTGACGTCAAAACTCTAAATCTTATCGTGCATACAATGTGAAATTAAATACAATTTGTATTATAAGTTGCAAAATAAATAGTAAGCTTAAAGCTTGGATTTTCAATGATTTTTAGGTTCCAGTTTTTTTAAACCAATATAAGCTAGGTTTTTAAACTACTTTTTTTAGCCATGATGGTATTTCACTGTCCTGTTGTTGTTGTCATATTATTTTTTACAAGTATTAAAGTAAGTTTTGCTGCAGGTCAATAACATGGGCACAGAGATGTAAATATATGCATCTTCATAGTGTAGTTAGCTTGCATGCATGCATTTTTCATATTGTGTTGAACGTTGAAACAGTTCAGTTTACTGCATTTACAGGCTTTTAGCTTATTATTTGCGTAGCATGCTGTTTTTTCAGTTGGTGTTTTTTCAGCTGTTAAAATTTGTTTGCATTGTTTTGGGGCTACCTATTGGTTTCTTCAACATACACCATGTGTTATCATGCTGTAACAATTCCAGCATGCTGTGATATTGCTGTATTGCAGGTGAGATGCTGACTGGTCAGACAGGCGTGTGTGGAGTGCTGATGGTATTGGCGGGAATGTTGAAGCATGGAAAGCGCGATGATTTAATCGAATTCGGTAAACATTTCTGTTGTTGCTGTTATCATTCCTGTTTGAGTTAATCGCAGTACGGTGTTTGGCAGTTCAGTATTGCAACAGTTGTACAGTGCCTTGAGGCCGAGTGACATTGCTTTGTTGATTGGAAGCACATTCAACCAGTGATAAGGTCTTTTCTGCTTGAATGGATTAGTTCCAGTTGGGAAGTTCGATCTAACCTGGACAAACTAACTCGGAAATATCGGCCAGTTAAACAACAAGTGAAAATAATAGTTTAATGAAAATATGTTCAATGGTTTGTATCATCAATTAGTTACTTGCTTTTTTGTGCATTTAGCATGTGTATAGTTATGCTGTTGAATACTTGTTTTCATCGAAACTTTGTGCTTGACTACAGCTCCAACTATACTGCAGCACATTTCTGAGCTGGAACTGTATAAAAGTTCAAACATCATTCTGCGCAAGCTGACTGTGAAAGTGGTTCAGCGCATTGGTCTTTGTTTCCTGAAAACTCGTGTTGCAACCTGGAGGTAATGTAACGTTTTTTTTTCAGATTCCACTGCATCCTGCATTTTGGTAATATATTGTTTGTGAAGACAGATTTTATTCTTAGTGTGTGCCACTAAAACATGTTGTGTTCTCATCTTATTTTGTTATTCATATTATGATTGGTTAGCCATTGTTGGAAAAGCACTTCCCGATTTATATGTTATTATTGCTATCAAGATTACTCGAGAAAACACATTGCACTCATGTTGTTTTGCTGTTGGTGTCTGCTTAACTGATTTTACCGCAATTGATCATGTAGTCAGCCAGCTGACGTACTGTTCAAGATCCATGCAGTCAGATGCTGCTAGAGCAGTTAGCTCATAGTGTGTCCAAGAAAAGCAACTGAGTAAGTTAGATGAGGTATGTTGAAGAAGTAAATTTGTTTACATAGAATTTGTTATCAACTTAAAGTGACTTATACATTATGTAGCAAAGTTTTATGAAGACATAGTGTATTACTGTTACTATAGATTATCGATGCTTGTTAAATATTACTGATTTAGTTTGATTGCAGGTATCAAAGAGGGCGTCGAATGCTGACAGAAAATCTGGGTGGAAACGTTACAGCTGACAAGAATCTTGAACAGAAGCAAGAAATAGCTTCATCTGAGGATGATGAAGAAGACTACGAAGTGCCTGATTTGATTGAGGAAATAATCGGTAATTGAATTATTATTTTGCATTTTGGTAATTAAATGTGATTGTGCAAAGAAAGTTGAAAGTATACACAAAATGTGGTTTGTTATCTATAGGAACTTTAAGTTAGAAAGATTGGTTTAAACTACCGTACAAGTTACATTCAGTAAAGTGCCTGCTACACTAACTGGCGTTTGTCTCTAACTGGCCACTCTTCTGTTCATGTAATTTAATCACACTACTGTAACTACTGCAGTAAAATTTATGTGTAATTTTTATCTTGTATTATAAGTAGGGCCCACAGTTTTCCACTGGTTGTGAAATTTCAAGCAAAGCCGCGGAATTTGCCCCTTTTTGCAGAATTTTTATATTTCTGCGGAATTTTGCAGAAAGTGAGAAATGACCGATGATCAGTATGATCATCGGCTTCACAATGTAACCTAATAGACTAACTATGTCATGGAAAAGATCAAAATAACCTGTTTAAAACTGTGAGCCCTGCTAATAGCCATCGCAATACCGCACACAATAATAAATAAACACAATTCTACTTGACAGATTGCACTTTTGAAAAGAAAAAAGATTGATAATTTTTTTTGGAATGTTGCCAGCATAACTGAGCACAATGTCAGTCTTCAATAACTGAAGTTTATGCACAGAATAGATCTCAGTTTATTCACAAACAGACGGCTGCGGTAAGCCGCATAATTTAAACAATTTTGCCACAGTGAGCCACGGAATTTTGTGAACTGGCCCACTGAATTTGGCAAAAGTTGCTGCGGAAAACTGTAGGCCTTAATTATAAGGTGAGTGGCGTTTTTCAACAGCTAACAGGGCGTGTCTGTTCTACCAGACTTTGCCCCTATTGCCTTATTTGGATGCTCATTATTCAACTAAGTCAACCACTAGTGCGATCTGCCTACCGAGATAAAACTGTGGTCGTAGTCGTTCTACGGTAGTCTCATGACTCTTTGTGGTGGGCGTGTCTGTTGTTGCTTTAATTTTTATCATTGAATTAGGCCTAAATATTTTATATTATATATTATATTTAGTTCAATGGTTTTTATCAATTGTAACGTTGAACTGGGTTAAAATGTTCAATTTTCTCTATGCGTTAGACCATGTTCGTTTAATATCATTTGGCATGAGTATGTAAATGAACATGTCAGCAGTGAACAGCCCTGCCTCGTTAGCTGTTGAAAAACGCCCCTTTAGTTAAAATAGCGTAGGTGATGATTTCAATGCCACAATTCTAGTTGGCTTATAATTTAACTGATACTATTGCATTCATGATTTATTGCTTGAGTGACATTTATAACGAAATTTTGCTGTTGCTGCATGTGAACTGTGGTCACTGGTCACTCATTGTGTGCTGCAGAAAAGCTATTATCAGGCCTGAAAGACAAAGACACTATTGTCCGGTGGTCAGCCGCCAAAGGGTATGTATTGAAGATCAGATTGTGAAGCCCAATGTCTGTTAGCTGCTGTAATTGGTTCATTGCTAATTGCCACAAATGCTGTATTTTGCTATGCATTTGTGGTCAGTCACAACACACTAGGACTAATGATCAGGTGAAAACTAACACGAACACATTTGTTACAGTAGCAATTTAGTTTTTTGCAGATGACAGCAGCTATAGTGTCATTTGCATTTTGCACTGTTGTATTTTGCAGCAGCGACTTAGAATCTATCCTGTGGAATAACGTGTAATTGTGTCAGGTTCTATTTGGTTACTTTTGAAATACCACTAAAATGAGTTTTTACATTTATTTTCATACTTGACATGTGAGTAACATCAGCACTGATTTTGGTAACAGTATTGGAAGAATCACGGGCCGGTTACCAAAGCAGTTAGCAGATGAAGTTGTCGGTGCTCTGATGGAATTATTTTCACCAACCGAAAGTGAAAGTGCCTGGCATGGTGGTAAGTCAGGCATTGTCATTGAGAAATGAATCATATACTAATTCTGTAATTTGCTGGTTTTTTTGTTGATAATTTTGTGCTGATATTGCCACATTGCAGTAATTTTTATTTATTTTAACTGTTTTTGCACCAGTTGTAAGTTTGTTGCCAGACACTGCTAAAATTGTTCATTTAGCAAGTGGACCAATTGAGTCGTTTTTTTTGCAAAAATTGTTCCTGTTTGTTTGTATTTATAATTTTGATGTAAATTGTATACTGTTGGTGAGATATTTTAAGCAGATATGCAAATTACGTTGTGCAGGCTGTTTGTCATTGGCTGAGCTCGGTCGCCGTGGGTTGCTGCTGCCGTCTAGATTGCCTGATGGTTAGCATTTTGCCTCTATGTTATTGTATCGTTGATTAACATTTGGTGTAATGTATTTATGATATGGCAGCAATTATTGTCTTGCTACAAAGATGCTGAGTTTTGCTGACAGGCAGCTCTGGTTAACATTTCTTAGTTTGATGCAGTTTGTGCAGCATTTAGTATCTACGCAGATGTAATCCCACGATAATGGGGATAAGCAATAATATTTTACCATGGTAGTAACGGTAACGGGGACAGATGTAACGGTAATACCATGGTAACGGGGATGAACACTGCGGTATTATTGCAGAAATGGGGAAAAATATGCACAAAAATACAGCATTTGAAATTGGGCCAATTGCTAGCTAGTAATCAAAAATGAGAATGGCCGACTACTACGCATCACACCAACCATGTGTGGCAAGTGAAGTGTAATTGACGTCAGCAATCTGTTTGTTTCTGCCCCCTCTGGACTCCTTTCCCCTGCAGAGTGTCTTTTCTTCCTGTCCACTGCACCTGTGTGGCCTGTAGCACGTGGGAGTATAGGCCTACCAGGAATAACAGTAGGGCGGCCGCTTGGTGGGAGGCATGGTTACCGTGCCATTCCTGGCTCAGCCACCGTCTTGTAAAATGTAATGGCTGGTACTTTTACATGCTACCAGCTATGCTCATTCTGTCGATGGACTGATCTTTCTTTGTGACCTGATGTCCCGCCCAACATTCAGCAGACTGTCTAACGCAGGCTTCTTCTAATGTCTGTATTGCTGGACAGTCCAGTGTGTTTATTTCTCAGTTTTCTAGGCTACTGTGCGTGCGCATCTGTGTGTTTCAACCTGTAGGTTAAACTGATGCACAACAAACGTGTGATTGTGATGGGAAATTTTCATTGCTGACTTGTGATGGTTTAGAAAATAGGGGCAGTTGTGTAGGGCAATGGGGATGGGGCAGGTATAGGGATCGGGGATGGAGTGGGGATGGTGATGGTGTCTATGGGGACAGGGATGGCGATGGGGATAATATTTTAAAAGGTGTGGGGATGGGGATGATAGCCAAATATTAGCCATGGGGATAGTCAGGAATAGGGACAAAAGTTGTCCCCATGCAGCTCTCTAGAAGAGAGCAAACGGTATACTTTTTATTGTGTTTATAACTACTGAATTTTGTGGCATTGTGTGAGTGATTATTAAGTTTGCTGAAACTAATAGGAAGGAATGTCTGAAAAAGACAGGAGTGATAGCATGAGAGAGTATATTACAAGTTTACTTAGTTGTGCTTAGGTTAGGAACAAAAAGCAGAAAATGGAGAAGAAGAATTAATGCCGTTACTAGCTATCAAGGTCCTTAAAATAGTCTAAGATTGTATATATATTGCATATGTGTTTGTTAGTTGTTGTTTATAATTAACAATATAGAGCAGTTTCTAGGTTAACCGCTGCAGTAGGTATGACCTTTAGGATAAGACATTTTTTAATGTGTGCCTGCACTTCACTTATTTGTCGTGAATTGTGAAATAATTTTGTTCATTTATTGTTTGCCATTTCAGTGATTCCGGTGCTTGCAAAAGCACTTGTGTATGATGAGAAGTGTGGTCATTTTTCATTTGGAGCGAATGTTCGTGATGCAGCCTGCTATATCTGTTGGTCCTTTGCACGTGCTTACGATGCCTGCGAAGTGGCACCTTATGTCGAGACTATTGCAAGGTGATGACAGCCTGTGATGTAATGTATTTATTTATTCGGCATGAAAATTGTACAAGAATACGAAAAAATTAAAGTAGCACAAAAGGTACAGATCTTAAAAAAATTATGCAGTAGACATAACTGTGCTTCTCATTGAATTGTTTCGTAATCGTGTAGTCATTTTATTGAATTTGTGGATGCTGATCAGAAATTGTTGCTTTATTCTCATTTTGTTTGAAAAATAGTCAGAATTTTAATTACAGAAGTATGTTTCCTTATTGAAGGACCCGGATTTATTTGAAGTAAACTGTCACTGTAATAAGTGGTGGCTGGTGTAGTTGCTTACACAGTTATAGCAGATTGCATCCATCCAAGGATTGTATTGGATTCGGCCCAAATTTAGAAAAAAATTATGGATTGATTGGATTGGGTCAGAAGTTTTTCACCACCATTTGTCATGTTATATTGTATGATGTAACTACAGCAATCAACGAAGGAGTGGAATTTGTGGGTCTAGTTTTATAACATTTCTAAGTTATATTACATTTTCTGCATTTAATTACGTTTTGACGTATTTTTTGACATTGAAACATTTTTATTCGTGTGCAAGTAATGCTTGAAAGGTTGGTGCTGTGACGTATGGTTATGGTGCTGTATGTGAGTTAATACCCCATAGGTAAATGAAATGCTTTAAGAAAATGTCTGAGATCAGGCATATGGATTAGATTGGATTGGATTGGATCGCATGACGAGCTCTAGCTGTTGAATGTTTGTCTGAGAGTTGCTAGCAGCTGGTTGTTGTAGTATGCTGGTCGTTGTCTCAGTCTTTGACCGAGAAGTGACTGTTCGACGTGCTGCTGCGGCTGCCTTCCAGGAGAACGTCGGTCGACAGGTTCAGACGCTTCAGATTGACTCTGTCCCATTACTGTGTCTTGTTCAGTCATTTGCTTTACATTGAATTTACTTCATCTGGTACAACAAAATTACCTCCCTGTGAATGACAGTTTGCCTTTTTCTGTCGTTGCATGTCACGTTTCTTTGCAAGTGTCATTTTTTTAGATGTTTGTTGCATTTTGTTAATTTTTTGTTATTGGTTATTAATGGTCGAAAGTGCTTTTCAGCACCTTGTAAGAAGTTTCACAGCTCACTAACAGATGCAGCATTGACACTTGAAAATTACCCAGTTGCTTAAAATCCATGACAATGTCTGTTTCGGTATTGATTACTACTGCTTTTACGATACTCTGCTATTTCTGTGATATTTATCTAGTGCATTATTATCAGTTAACTGTTACACTTGGGCCTTATGTTTGTAAGTTGCCATAACGTTATTGTGGTGTATGCAATGTCTAGGGACAGTTTCCACATGGCATTGACATACTGAGTGTTTGTGATTATTTTGCTGTCGGCAACCGAGTAAATTGCTATCTGGAGCTCAGGTCTATATTAGAAGCAGTTTTTTGTTGTATGCTACAGTTTCTTGTCGATATGTCGACAGTATGTCGAAAATGTCGATATGTGATTGCTGCTGTTTGCCAGCATTTGTGTTTTTAAATTGTGTTTACGTTATGTGTTGCTGTGTAAATAAGAGCTAGTTGTGTGCAAGATTTTCAGTAAGTTATAGTTCGTCGTGAAGTCCTTAGAAGTGAAATGATCTCGTGATTGCTAAATTGCCAGCGTGTGAAAGTGCTGTTTGTTTTTTAAACTAATTTAATGTATGTATTTCTGTTAAACTCCGTTGATTGGTAACATAGTAACATCTAGCCTGTGTTAGGTCTTTGCAACTATTCCCAGAATTTCACATTTGAGGCAACCCCTTCTAACTGTAACTGGATTAACGTTAAACAGATATTCGTAGCTGTAGCTCTGTATTCTCTCTGTTTGTTGTCTTTTTTGAGTTGTGTAATTAAAGAGCTATAAGACAATGTGTTGGGGTCATTTTTGTTGTAATTGTGGATATTCTTGCAGTATGTCGGGCAGTGTGTTGTCTGTATGCTGTAGTGTGTACGTGGCTCAGTTTAGTGAGTACACAGTGCCGTTGATTGACCACTTGCTGGAATTTAAGATCGGACACTGGGACTTGTGAGTTCAGTATTTTACCTGCTTTTCCTAACTTTCTATTGACTGAATAATGTGCATGTAATTCGATTAGTTTCATGTATGAAGTGAGACTTTTGGCAGTAAAGCTGTTAATAAGCACAGGGTAATTATATTGCCGTTATTATCCAACAGAACTCAGGCCATTGCCAGATTGAACTAATCAAACTAATTGCGTTTAGATCAGTAAGAGAATTTTTTGTCAACTGATATCTTGGGAAGTACGATAGACAGGAAACTGTAATTCTGTGGTATGAGGTTGCTGCCCATTTGATCTAGGACTTGGATTGTTTTAAGGAAGTAAATAAAAATTGCTGGCAAAATTTGTTTGATCTACATATAATTTCACTGCAAATGAGCATGAATTTGTAATAAAGTAGGCAATGTGTCACATATTACTTTTATGCTCAAGCATAGATTTATCAGCACATGATTGAGTGTGAATCTGCTGTCAGAGCTGCAAGGAGAGTTTGAGAGATGAAGGAACCTCGCGTGTAAAAAATTGCTTTGTTTGTGCATTAAGAGCAGTTAGAGAATTGACAGCCGAGGCTCTCAGCAGACTCACAGTCGGGGCACCGGAATACATGGCCTCAAATGGTCGGTTTTTTCTACTTTTATTCTGGTTCTTAAAGTAAGCTAGTCTGTCACATGTTTTAGTAAGTGGTATTTCTGTGATGTAAGATACAGTGTTTGCTGTTTAGCTGTTTTTTGTCTCATTGTTACTACAAGAACTCCCAGTTGTCAATCGTTAAGTGATAAATGGCAGTATCAGCCATTGATATTGTGGTTTAGACTGGTTATGTGTCGTTAATGGCATGTGCTTGCAATAGCATGCTACTCCAGCAATGTGGAACAGTGTTCTTGAGATCTCTCTGCAGTCACTGGCTATCCTGTGTAAACATGTGCAACGTGTATATGTGTTTTTTTCCAGAAAATAGAAAATAGTTTACTGTTATTTTTATCTGCCATTGTATTTGAATATTTTCCTGTTTGGAGTTTAAAAAATTAAATAGTTTTTCTTTGTGTTTGTCAATGTTGTGTGTTTAAATTTATTTTCATCTTTACGATTGTGAGTCAGGTAGCTGATGTGCATTCATATTCACGGAATAGAGTTTTTGACTTGCATTATATGCATTAGTTGATTTATAAGTAGTCACTTTTTGTGTGCACGACTGTATTAATCACTAGTCTTATCATGTTGGTACTTGTATTATATTTGCTGTTATATGATGTGCTATGTAGTTGTGCCACGGCTACTGAAGAAATGTCTAAGTCCTGAGTTGGACATGCATCACGGTGCAACTGTTGCCCTGGCGCACACTCTTCATGCTCTCTATCAGCTTCACACCAATTCTTCACCAGCCAGGTTTTCTGCATTTCTTGCTTTTGTTGTGCCACCATCCTAAGAGGCTGCATTATGGGTCTGCCCACTTGTCCACCTTTTTGTTTTATATGGGCTCTTATCTTGAAGATGAAAAAGTGCAGAAAAATAAAAAAAATTTGTGAATGTTCCCATTATCAGAAATATATCCACTCTGCCAGTTTTCAGTCTAAAGGTAAAATATCACACCTGTTGCATGTCAAAAACCTCACCAGATGACGCATATCTCTCATAAATGTTTAGGTGTGGTTCGTGTCACGAGCGGACAGCAGGCTGGCTCGCAGCCTGTCAGACGCAGTGCTAACAGTGTAAAAGTAGACTTTTGATTGAAATTCTAGTGCTCTGTGACCGTAGCTATGTGAAAGGCCACATAATGTGCCGATGCCATTTCATATTTTTGCTTGCTGTATTTTAAATGTGTAATCTCATAAGGCGAGTTCAGGACTAGTGCTGTCAAGGATGACTTTCTGAGCTTATTGTAAAGTATTGTGTTATTGTAAAGTGTTGTGTGTGGAATTTTGTAGGCAGCTGTTTGATGTTCTTGATAACTCCGTACAGCAGGAGCTGCTTGCACTCACATCAAAGGTTTCATTGTTTTATTTTTCTTATTTATATAAGCACCCACGAATTATCAGTTGGGTTTCAAAACCATTTGGCTTACGTTTGACATGCATTGTTCAGTTTCTAGAAGCATAAAAGCTAGTTTACAACTATTTAACATGCTTTGAAGATGCTTTTTACTTCAAGACTACTGTATTGCTGTCGAATTTTCTCTCATGAAGCAGTAAACTTTAGATTTAATAGTCATACAAAATCATGGAAACTTGCTTCTGTCATTCTCTATGTGAAATTTGATATACTGCAGTTTACACATTTGTCAAGTTTACACATTTTGACATGAATTTTCAATGCCTATTCTTGGTTTTAGTCTATCATTTTTTACAGAAATATCCATGTTTTACTGTAAGCTTTACATTAATACTGCTAGTTGAATGTGGTATGTGTTTGCAGCTGCAAGAAGCAAGATATTTTAAAAGCGTTTCTGCCTCATTGTTGGCGAACTCCTACTGGAGCGTAGTGGTGTCTAGTAGAGGCATTGGCAGTGGCAGTGAAATAATGCGTAGTGCTTGTAAGTGCTTTGGGTTGATCGATTTGTTTGATATGTTTGGTGTTTGGCAGCAGATGCTGGATATACATGTATAAACAATGATTACATTAAGTTTGCAATTTACACAATACTTAAGTAGCACCAAAAGTCACTAAAATTGTCCCAAATTCTTCAGTTACAATCAATCTTTACAATCAAGTTTCTGCAATAACTTGCTGAAAGATTTGCAGCAGCAATGCAGAAAGCGAGAGAAAATGTTCCTTCCCTTCCCCTCCCCTCCCCTCCCCTCCCCTTTTTTTCTTGCCGTCCTCTACAGGAAAAACGACTGAACTGACTTTAACGCACGATGGCTCATATGACGTGGTTTCACGCAAGGAAGTGCCTTTTGGGGGTTACAAAATTTAAATTCAACATTTTCACCTATTTTTTCACAAAAATATGAAAAATTACAATGGCGCCTTTGGGGAAAATTAGACAATGCTTTAAACTGTCATAACCCCGGCTATGTATAAGATAAAGTCGTAATTTTTGGTTCTACGGTATGGTTTTCAGGGTCGGCCAATTTAACGGTGTCATTTATATTTACCCCTGATCGACCCCCGTTGCCATGGCAACGAAATTTGGGACAAAATGGGCGATAACTCGGCCCCCTTAAGAGAAAATTGCATGCTGTTTGCACC
>Ga0056128_1000382_pt1 | contig 38056 bp, 19 predicted proteins | sample WorMetLIZISLAND2_FD_71113 | JGI IMG/M metagenome (GOLD analysis project Ga0056128, IMG submission 71113) | Marine gutless worms symbiont microbial communities from Max Planck institute for Marine Microbiology, Germany - Olavius geniculatus... ... | reverse complement strand
GACTACTTCAGCAATCAGCAAAACTACACTGCAGCACATAAGTATTCCCACTACCGATGGGGTATAGTTTACTTAATCAATAGGACGCTGTGAATTGGTAAAATTTGTCGCTGTTAGCCACCATATTTAGCAAATTATTTTGTGAGATTTATAAAAAAAATATTGCCACTCAGAATTGTGCTCCCGATTAATTATGCGTGTTCTGTTTAAGTACTATCTCAACAAGCTATAGTCTGCGATTCTTTGAACCATTACTATATAGCACGATACTCCTCACAAGACAAAATAGTATTCCGTTGTCTAATTTCATGCCATCATAACAGTGTAGTTTGATTTTGACGATCTAGGATTTATTGCCATAATAATAGTTTGATTTTGATTGATTTTCGGCTGGGATTTTGTGAGCAATTACAACATGATACTCTTCCAGCTAATACTCGTTGTATTTCACAGTGACACTGTGTTTGATTTAGTATGGTCGGTCGTAGAAGTTTGATTTTAATTGCTGTGCGTCTGTGATTTCTCTGCCAATACAGTGTGATACTATTCCTGTCAGCACCCTTAGTACCGTTTTTCGCTTCACAATTGACAGAACTACTTGCACTACGATAGTAATTTGATTGACGTTGCTTTCATTTACTGGAATAATGTTGTTCGGATTGGGTCAAGTAGAGTATGATGATAATGACGTGGGTAAAACTAGAAAAAGCTTGGAAAATGTGGAAAATGCAAACAAATACTAGACCAGCTGATTTCCTTTAAATTGATATTTTGACTTTCTCCAAATGCAAGAAATTTTTAGTTTGCTGACTTTGTTGTTACTAGGGCAAAAGAAATAACTTTAGTATGTTGTTGGTTTATTGCGAGTATGCATATGTTTCACGATTGCTTTTAAACTGGTGTAGTGCATTATTTCGTACTGTGATTATATTCCACAGAACTTCATTCATTCTATGTGCTGTTGTAGTATGATAAATTTCTTCAATATCTTGCAGTGTTTTACGTGTTTTCTGGACACTAAAATTACTCTGGTTGATATAAGACTGATCTCATTGTTTAGAAGATACAGTGTGACCCAATAGAAATGTAGCCCAAAAGTTCTTATCATGACAGCATCAAATATTGACCAGTTTTCGAAATTTTTCATTGATATACGCTGTAGCAAAATTGTGGTTAATTGATGCGATCATTAGTCTCCACTGCACCCCAAACGTCAGCTTTTGAATAAGTGAGCTACATGCATTGGCGTAATGAGGAAAGGGCGGTGAAACTTAAAATTTCTAAACACTGTGTTTATTTTTATGACTTTTTCATGCCCAAAATTGCGTTTGCGGCTGCAGCACAGTTTCCAGCAGCTTCCAGGGTAAGGCCCCTCCTTAAGGAAATCTATGCCCTACAGTTTTGGCTTTGATTTTCTGCCTTTTAGGCTTTTTAGTACTCCGTATTCTATACGTGACTGTCTATGACATCGTTTTAGAATGTGATTGGATCTTTAACAGTTAGCATGTTCGGCAAAATCACTTCTTGCAGTGCAAGCCTGGCCGCCTATTTCTACACAGTTTTTGTAGTGTGGTCTGTCTGTCTGTAACAATCGTTACTCTGCTTACAGCGTTTGACCGATTTAGATTACATTTGGCAGTGCACTTCTGGGATTCAGTGACACATTGTGTTAGATAGGGTCACTGACCAGCATTAGAAAGGGAGATTTGCAGGTCGAACCCCACATCCGAAACTTATTGCAATTGCAGATTGCTGCTGGCACCAGCCTGGCGAATAGAACTCAAAGCCATTCCGCCTTTTACCAAATTACTAACGATTACAATTACAAAGGCAATTCGTGATTCGTCAGGCTCGTTTCAATTCGACCGAATAATTTCGTTGGCAAAATGCCCAGCTGATCTTCTGATATGCAACATAACGGATTACTATTACGATAATTATACGTGCAGATCGGCGATCTGAACGTATCAGTTTTGTACCGGTCTTTCAGATCGCCGACATGACAGTTTTGGGCAAAATTTGATACCTTCAGATCAGCGATCTGAGCACTCAGGTCGGTAAGATCTGTTAACTACAGACAACAAACTCGCCAATCTGAGTGATTAATAGTGCTCAAATTGAATGTATCCAAATCAGTGGCGTATTTAGGGGGAGGGCCACGGTGCGATGGCCCCCCCTTTGGCCCGACCATGAAAATTTTTAAAGGCGACTTTATATGAAAAGGTGCGTTTTTTTGCCGTTTTCCAGCAAGAATTGCAAAATTCAACAATGTTTGATGGTCTTTTTTCATACCAATACAATATACGATTAAAATCGCCATGTGAGATTGCATCTGATGTGACGCTGTGATTTTCTGCGTTTCCGAATTTCAGAAAAAATGGGCGAATTTGCGGCTTTCATTGAACATTCAAAAGCAAAAAGCGTTTCAGCTTCAGGGGGGCTTTGCCCCCCTGATCCCCCCGACCAGGGGCTCTGCTCCTGGACCCCGCTGGGGGCGCCACCCCCAGACCCCCGTTATAGGCTCGCACTTTTTGTGCTCGCCATGGCCCCCCCTTTGCCGAATCCTAAATACGCCACTGATCCAAATAATTTCTTCTTTCTTTCTCTTCCATCAGTATGATGATGAGGCTGCTATATTAGATGTCTCCATTTGACTCTTATCTTGCACCATGGCCATCGCTTCGTCAAATTGTAGGCCTATGTTCCTCATGTCATGTCTTGTTTTATATTCTATCCACGTCTTTGGTTGTTTTCTTTGATTTCTCCGTCCAGTTATGGAACAGTGCATCACTTTTACTGGCAGCCGTTCACTGCCTATCCTTGACACATGCCCGAACCATGTCAGTCTTCGCTGTGCTATTATGTCAACCAATCTCAAGATGATATAATGTCATGAGAGTGGCCAGAATTATCCAAACACCACTGTAATCAGATTGACTAATTTTTCCAATTTCCCAGCTACACCTAGACATGTAGCACCAGCTTAATCAGTATTTAAACAAAGGCAGCTGAACATCAGCATTTAGGAATAAAAAAACTCCAAACAAGTAATTCAAAAAACATGATCACCATAGAAGACCTTTCCTTTTTACGTGTAACAGCAGCTGCTGCTGCTGTTGTTGTTGTTGACAGAGGCCTGGTGGACTGACGCGGCAGCCATAAAGGGTGCGCTGTGACATCAGCACCGCCTTTCCCGGTTGATCCGTCAGAACCTCCAATGACGGGTTCACATCACCAAAAATCTGTAGTCGTGTTGACTCAGTTCCAGCACATTCTAGGAACCAGTGTTCCAGAGTATGTGGGCCTTCCCCACATCTGGGACAAGTTGGGTCGACTGCTGCATTTAGTAGATGCTGATACGCCTTGAAACTCAGGCAGTGACCACTGCGGACCTGGGCCAGGAACACGGCATCCTTGCGTGTCTTGACTTCCGCCTTGTCCTTAGCTTCGTTGAAATTCCTGTAGACCTGTGCAGTTCTCAGGTGCTCGATCGACATGTTCTGGATCGATCTATTTACACAGCTCAGAGCTGATGCCAATGAGACTGGCCGTGGAGGATCGTCTGTTATTGCCGCAGCTTCCTTAGCCGCCTTGTCAGCTGCTTCATTTCCTGGGATGTCCATGTGTCCAGGAACCCACTGTAAGATCACGTCGTTTTTGACCTGCAATAGCTTAGCTCTGACTTCACATGATGCGCTACAGCAGCTGTAGCGCATCTTAGCCATCGCAATTCTGTCCGTCCGTCACACGGGTGGATCAGTCAAAAACGGCGCAAGCTAGTATCACCAAATCTTCAACGTCGGCTGCTTGGAAGACTCTAGTTTAGGAACAGTAAAGCTTTTCCATAAATTCGAAGGGGCTCACCCCGAACGAGGGTGCTAAATGAAAGGGGGTAGGAAAAATTTGCAATTTTCAGCCGATATGGCGTTGCCAGAGTGAAACAAGTCTTGCCCCCTGGTGATAAGTACAAGTAAAACACTACAGATATTTAGCCGCCGGTCGTCTGGCGTCCTCTGGCGACTGATTTTGTTTTACTGGTCTTTCTAGCCTGCACCAATACACTACTGGATATGGCGCCAGGCGTCATCCGCCGTCAAGTCTAAATGAAACATCGATGTGAGCTTAGATTTCATTCGCACCGGGTCTTCACACATGCATCGCTGTCATGCGTTCCCCTTTGAGTTAGCCGGGCTTTTCTTGTTTAATGTTACCAGCACCAAGAATAACTGGAAAAGTGTAGCCAAGAAAATTAAACAGAAAAGATAAAAAAATGCTAAGAAACAAAGGAGATTCCACCAACAGTCCCAGAATAATTATTCTATACCAATCTATCACCGACATGCATTAGTAGCAAATATTCGTAAACAAATGTATCATCCGCATAATAAAAATATTCCTAAATAACTGCCAGGGTGACCACTGGTCAGGCATAATGAAATTCCAGTAACTGTTACTCTGCGGTGAGAAAATTAAGTTAAAGTTTCATAGATTTGGACTCCAGGATCAACCAGTATCACACTGGCATTTCACACTGGCATAGTCCGATTTCAATAAGCTGCTTATCGCCATTAGTGACTGACATTTAATTTGCCATTGCTGTTCATCGTTTGGTGCAATTTTGGATTTCAACCCAAGGGAGCGTACAAATGCATTTACGGTGTAGTGAAATCTTTAATCACAGCTTTAACACAAATTTCTCACAGCATGCTGGTAAAAAAAATGTGAAAATTCATCTACACTTGACAAAGACAAAAGTCTGACGACATGTTCTGTGATTCATAATGTATATAGTTTTCCCTAATAGCAGTTTTTCCTGACTTCGCCTTCGCCATTCAAGCGGTCACCCTCCTTGGAATGAGACAGAGAAAGTGGTCACCCTGACTTACAACAACATGCAAGTTCATGTTTCGTTGAGAAAAGTTGATTTATATTCTAATCAATTGAAATCTCTTAATCCAACAATCACTAAAAACCGAGTCAGATTAACTTTTTCTTATCCGCAGATAAGAAAGTAAACTGAATAACCGATTAAAAAATTTCAAATGCCTAAAAATTTAGGAAAAAAAGCATACTTTTACGCACTGCAGCCATATGACGTGAATTGATAATGTTTGGATTAAGTAAGATATTAAAAGCCATTTTCCATTATCTTAAAAATTTATCTGGTATATAATGACAAATAATGATTCTTAGAAACAAAGATAAGAGTGAAGTTTAGACTTCCTTTCATGTTTGCGATCTTCTGGGTATTTATTCTAAGAAAAAGTGTCATTTATAGCATTAATCCTACTTCTCGACAAAACATGAACTCAAGCGATGTATCATACTGCAGTTTGTCGAACTGTTTCGCCATTCAGCGCATGCGCAGCAGCGGCGGCGGCGAGCAAATGTTTCTGTTGCTCGTAGTGACGAGCCTTATTGTAAAGTAATACACCGACGATGACAACGACCGTTCCGAAGCCACCGAGGAATGTGATTTTGTTGCCGTAGACGAGAACTGACAACCAGATTGCTGTGGCACGCTTCACCGTGTTGCATACACTACAAAAACATCATCAACATTCTACAAACCAGTATAATAAATTCAGTGGCTTACCATGTCAAATTTTCCTAATCCCACAGTTTGTTATTTTAGTAAACTAATTTATTTATATTAGAAAAAGTATGAAGTCGTCAGTCACTCTGCATACCAAATGTTCAATAATGATTGATTATAAGTCAAAAGGTTTGGGCATATTTTTTTCTGCAGTAGTTTTGCTGCTTGCTGTAATAGTCGGTAGATTTAGAGGATTAGCAGTTTCATAAAAGTTTCACAAACTGGAATTTATAATATATTAAATTTTAAAAAATAAAAGTAATAACCAGCCAAAAACCAAATTCCGCAAAATTCTGCAGAAACATAAAAATTCCCTGACACAAAATTAAGGCACTCGCATTATAATTAATCATCAATTTTCACAGCTCTTAAAGAGTTAGACAGAAGGGTAGAATGAAAATAGACCATCGTAACTAAAACAATGTCATTCCTTTGACGAAGTAAAAGAGGAGAAGACACAAAAATCCAGAGAGAGAGCGACAGAGACCTGTGAGTGACTGTGGAGATATACTCCATGAGGACCCAGGCAGCCATGGACTGAATATGATAGACAATGCCGTTGAGTATTTGCCAGACCATACTGAGCAGCGTAGTCCGTCGCACCAGACTGTAATCCATCAGGACCAGACAGAACGGCAGTTGACCAAACAACGACATCAGACAGCTGTAGAATTGAAACTCTGCAGGCCTACAATTCAACACACAATACTAGGTCTAGGTCGACTCAGCCTTCTACCCTCCGTGGGATGGTAAAATGAGTAGTAACTCATTTACATGGGTTACGGAAGGTGGGGACCTTAGTACAGCTGACTGGGGTTGCCTAGCCGGCCGCTGCGCCAGCCTGTGTCTGCACACAGTGGCCGTGCGGCAGGCGGCTCTGGTTAGCGACGAAAGCGCATTAGAGGCATGTGCATGTTCGCAACGATGTGCTATACAAAGTGACGACCTTTACCTTTACCTTTACTAGCTAGCTAGGCCGTTTCTCATACGGATGCATAAAATTAACCCAAAGCAAAGAACATGGCACAAAAAAGTAAACATTTGGTTTTTGTTCTTCATACTGTGTACCAGTGGCGTATTTAGGATTTGGCAAAGAAGGGGGGCCATGGCGAGCGTGCAGAGCGCGAGCCTATAACGGGGGTCTGAAACACTTTTTGCTTCTGAATGTTCAATGGAAACCGCAAATTCGCCAATTTTTTCTGAAATTTGGAAACGCAAAAGACCATCAAACATTGTTGAATTTTGCAATTGTTGCTAGAAAATGGCAAAAAACGCACCTTTTTATATTAACTCCAATTGTTTGATCACAGTGAAGCACGTACGTTTCACTTTTTAAAGCACCACCCTGTACCTGTAGTTAGCTAGGTTCGCACTTGTAAGTGCTGGTTTCGCGATCTTCTAGTAAACTGATCAGTTAGTAAACCGTCTGTTAATTGTAACTCGCTAGTTAAGTTTGTCCGAGTTTCTGAACAAAACCTTGACTGGCCGTTAGCTAAATGAATGGTAAACCAAAGTTGCTTAGCAACGATGTGCACAGCGCTAATCCTTCTGCCTAGCGCAGGCGGGCGTCATCAATATTAATGAGTGCAAGTGCACGTCAGCCAGCCCACGAGCCAGCCAACTGATTGCGGACAGCCATTTTGTCCATTTATGAATGGATTTTATAGTCAAATTTGTAGCAGCAAACGTCTCCTCGTGCATTGTGAAGACCTTGCAATAGGGTGAAATCGTTTTATAGTATCACATTCTTCAGTTAACTGCTTGCAAAATGGTACAAAAGTTGCGTTAAATGCGATAACTACGATCAACGGTTAGCCAACAGGCCGATTTCGGCCAGTTAAATTGTTGGCCATTTTGACCGTTGGTTAGTGCAACGGGAAACGAGCGTTATGCAATCTGTCAGTTTACGCTAACTTGACCGGCCAGTTAAGATCCAGAAACCCGCCCTAAGACACGGTTTGTTTGGTCAGCCATTAGTGGTATTCAATGTAGTAAGCAGGGGACTCAATGGGTTCAACTAACCCCCCTCCATCAACTGGAACTCAGCATAAAAAAACAAGAACATGACCATCAGATGCAATTTTCAAATTTGAATGCAAAAAATGTGTTTGCAACCGGGGCTATGGTCAGGAACCCATTACGGAGCTCAGGGCAGTCCTTCAGATCCTCTAGTTGGATTAATAAAGAACTGCAAAGCAATAAAAGAAGGCAGCAGACTTGTTATGGGTCTGCAAAGCAATATTCAATATTGGAGAAGTGAGTGTACTCACGTAGTTCTGTGCGCTGGGTCACTCATGGACTGTTTCGACAGCACAAACTGCAAACTGCATACACACAGCAACCGTATAATTGAAAGTGTCTGCCAGCTTCTTTTATGCATATTTAACTAAACTTATTCACAGTCAAGGCTATATTTAGCTGGATGCAAGGAGGCCTGAAACCAGTGTTTAGTAGTCAGTAAGAGCCGGTTTCTGGATCTTAACTGGCCGGTCAAGTTAGTGTTAACTGACAGATTTGCATAACTCACGTTTCCCTTTGCGCTAACCAATGGTCAAAATAGCCAAAAATTTAACTGGCCAAAATCGGCCAGTTAGCTAACTGTTGATCGTAGTTATCGTATTCAACGCAACTTTTGTACCATTTTGCAAGCAGTTAATTGAAGAATGTGATACTATAGTACGATTTTACCATATAGCAAGGTCTTCAAAACGCTCGAGGAGACGTTTGCTGCTACAAATTTTACTACAAAATCCATTCACCCTTCACAAATGGACAAAATGGCCATCAGCAATTGGTTGGCTGGCTCGTAAGCTGGCCGTTGTGCGCTTGCGCTCCTTAATATTCATAACGCCTGCCTGCACTAGGCGGAAGTGATAAGTGTCGTGTGCACCGTTGCTAAGCGACTATAGTTTACCACTCAGTTAGCTGACAGCCAGTCAAGGTTTTGTTCAGAAACGCGCACAAACTTAACCAGCAAGATACAATTAACAAGACGGTTTACTAACTGATCAGTTAACTAAAAGATCCAGAAACTGGCCCTAAGAGATGGGGACTGGCAAGGGGGCAGAGGGTTAGTGATCAAAAAGCTGGAGACCAAAAAATTAGTCATGAGGATGCAGGGTTTGAGAACAGTGTGTCCCCCTTTTGAATTCTCCTCCTAAAAATGCTGCTTTTTTGGTATACGTTCCACAGCTTTCCTGTTGCAAACGAACAGTTGTTTACTTCCCAAATTGCACACCATTATATGACACTGTAAAGTTCAATAAATGACCAATGCCAATGAATATGCCCACTTCACTAACTATTTTTACTGTGTAATTTCTGCATAGTAACAACGTTTTGCTATTTAGTGCCAGAGGTGCCACAGCCCTAAAGCAGTGTATATTCATATCTACAGCGTGTCCCAAAATTAGTGACACTCCTACACATAAGTTACTGCAAAACTGTTAATACCTGACAGATTTTTTACAAAATTCGAAACATTCATGAAAACAATCATTGTGAACTGCTCAAAGTGGCCATCTTTGGCCTCGACACAATCTCTTAGTCTTAGGCGGGTATGTCACTGTAAGATCGGCCTGTCAGCAACAACGTATTGAATAGAACCATAATGTAAACAAACTGACTAGTGGCATCGCGGGTTAAAAAATAGGTAGGGCAGGAACACTGCAAATTTCTGATAGAATTCCTACAGACAGGCGCTGCAAATTTCAAACAAAGGACGGGTGCTCAAAATTTCAATTTTGCATCCAAATTTCTCGAAAACGAAGGGTTTCAGCCACAAATTTTGCACTTCTGGATAACAGTTTTGAGACGAAAATTTTTTTCGGACAAAAAGACTTTCCAACAGTCCAAAGCCCGGCCATTATACCACTGATGAATACACAAAATGTGGTTTACCACTCGACTACGTTGGTGCCGAGAGCGGCGAGGAATCCAATCATAGTGAAACTAAGTTCATAAGCACTACACAACATCAGTCCGATCATAATTGGAATGAGCGACAGCTGGACGTAGATGCCATTCCTCTCCCGTAACAGTAGCCATGAGATGGCAACCGTAAATAGAGGACCCGAGCTCTTCACAGTTTCTGTGAACGACACGGCGACATATTGCAAGGACAGTAAACTTAAAAACACCACCAGAAACCTGCAGTGCAACACACACACACACACACATATACAATCACAAACATCATCCAACACCAGTGGCAGCATGGGTCAAAAAAGTTGAAGGCAATTTTCCGATCGACACTCCTCAAATTTCTGACAGAGGAGATTATGGGTACTCAAAAATTTAATTCTACCCCTAAATTCCCCCAAATGGGAGATTTTTAGCTCCACATTGTGTATTTTTTGAAGACAAATTTTTGCGGGGAAAAAAAAACAAAATTTTCCAATAGGTTAAAATTTTAGAAAAACATCCGTTCCAATAATGTAATTTACTAACATCTTTACCAAGCCATGGGGAGCTAAAATATTTATTGCTTATTAACGTTTTATTCAGGCAATGCAACTGCAAATATATCTTGACATCCTATTACAGAAAGTTAACAATTATCTATGTAGTCACATTGCACTGCACATTGTACAACCTTTGCCTCATGCGGTTTTAGCATTGCAGCCCCCACAGTTTGGAACTCACTACCCTCTAGCATCTGTAGTTCTACCTCTGCAGACACTTTCCGTCGCCTCCTTAAAACTCACTGCTTCCAACATGCCTACTGCTCCCCCTAGCGGCTCAGCCAAGTGCCTCAGGTTCGGCCACTGGCTGACATTGTGCACTTTAAATATGCATGTACTTACTTACTTACTTACTTACTTGAGTGGTGTGGTGGCATTAAAAAAACCCATATCAAACAAGAGTTCACGACTTCAACCGCTTCACCTGTGAAAACAAAAGGAAGTAAGAATACTGAAGACCTGCATCATACCGAGTGATGCCGACGTAGAACATGTGAACGTAGAAATGGAACGGCCGCCGAGGTAAACACTCTGCTGATGCTGCACCCATGTAGCACGGGTACCTCATGTTGATTCCCCCGACAACTGTCGATACTATCAACTGTACTGCAGCTACAACGTAATGTATTGTATAATCTATCAATCGGTGGCATCAAGGCAGGCAGGGGATGGGGATTGAGGGGATAATTGCTTTACTCCCCCAAATTTTAGCCCATCAAACAATTATCTTCTTGTCAAAAAATTTTCCTCCAAAAGTACAAAATGTGGCACCAAAATCCCCCATTTTGGATAACTTTGGTGCAAAATTAAAATTCTGAGCAATTATAACGTTGGAAATTTGCAGCTTCCTGCCTCCCCCACTTTCTTGATTAGTGATGAGATGCCGATATCAATTACATTTTGCACCACAACATGACTTGGAAAATAAGTCAATTTAAAAATGTTCTATTACTGCTCTGTAGTCACATATCATTATCAGATATCTGAATGGAGAATCTCGAAAAAACGTGGTGTAAAATTAGCACAAAAGAAATGGAATTATAGCAAGTCAATGTGCCAAGACTAGAAGTGAAAGTTGTTGCTTGAATGTGTCAGGTTCAGTCAAAAAGTAGGTGACAACAATGCAACGACACTTTGAATCAACAACAGTAATAACACACCTACATCATCTCATCAAGGACTACCTGCCAGCACATACGTTGCAATCATCGAACACACTGTTACTTACTGTACCTCAGATAGGGAGAGTATTGACACACCATTCACCTTAAAAAGAAATTGTGTGTGATAGATTATAAAATGCAATAAAAAACACTGATAGCATGGAAAATAAATGGAAGAAACCTGCAAATTAAGATACTCACAGAATAAAAATGGTTCTGCCTGGAGAGCGTCCAGCGTATATTTGTTCATAAACAGCGTCAGAAAACTGAATATGTACCACATGATAAGTGACAGAATTGCTGCGACACTGAACAACCCCACTGCTTGCGCATTCGTCGAGTACTGTACGGACTGCAACGTCAGTTCCGACTTGACCTGAGTGGAAGTCAACATGGTGACTGGCGGATGGTGACGGCGGTGAGAAAACGGCTCACTCATCAAAGCACATTAATGGGGCACCAGCGTGACAACACTACAGCTCCAGGAACTAAACACTGCTGGCTGTCTTGCTGTGAATTCAGCGTAATGTCATCTTTGTCATCCAGACAGCAACAAAATTAACTATCATATTCACACCACATGTCTTTCGTTCCTTTCTTCTTTAATCTTCTTTTGGAATATCACACATCACACATCATTTTCATTTTCATTTAAAACATTTCAGTATTTCTTAGTTTGTGCATCAGATTAAACTGCACTGACAGCTGATTCTGTCAGTTTTCAAGCGCAAATTGATATTGTACTGCGTTGTACAATATGGTCAAACTACAACAAATAGAAGACTTCTGACATTTGTGCCGGCAGCGTGGTGCAAAAATGTTTAGGTGCAGAACTGTTGTGCTGATACAACAGAGATGGATGTCTAGTCTCCCCATGGAAAGATCACAACCCCTTTGACCAATATCGACATAGTATAAACTCACAGTCAAGTTAGATTTTAACTGGCTGACAACAGCTACCGGTAGTGTTTCAGCACTGATCACAAGCAGCAACACTGATAATCGTCAACAAATATTACAAATATCGAGAAAAAAACAGATAAGTTAGTTTACAACAGGCATGGCATTTTGTCCCTGTTTTAGGCATCTAGTGGCGTGCTGATTTTGTCCTTTTTGCATTGTCTAGCGGCATTTATTTAAATTTACTGAACTACTGAAAGGTTAAGTTTTGATTTCACGTCTAAAAATCATTTTTGCGGTTATCATTTATGTGTCCTGCGGTCTTTCTATGGAGTCCTGCGGTATCCTGCGGTTTTCAGGCATACCGAACCAAAATGCTAAACTTCAAGTTAATTAAAATCAGAAAGTATGCAAAATAAAACGAAAGCCCTTTCTTACTCATGCCACCATTAAAACTAACATTTTCTGTGATTTAGAACACTATAACCGCCAACGACGCCACGCAACAAGCTATAAATAGGCCACGTCTTCTTGTTTGTTTATCTTACGACAAAGAATATAAACCTTTCATTAAAAAACTATGCTGTTGCTAGAGATGGGTCATTGTGTCGAAATATCGATAATTATATTTTCAACTAGATATCGTGTCTTACGATATCAATATCGTATCGTAAACCCGTAGTCTCGTAGAACTAATATTGTTTCGTGAAAATAAATATTAACATTTTGGCCTACTGTTAGATCAACCTTGAGTGCGATATGCCTGTGACACTGCGTCCTGTCGCTGTCTGTCGGTATAAACGCATGTGTTGTGGCTCAACAATACCGGTATTTACGTCGTAGGGGGGTCGACGATAGTACAGTTAAAATGACACCGCACACAAAACAAAAAGCCTAGCTGTCGCTAAAAAGGCCGACCGTACACGGGTATTCGAAGGCCAGTAAATGATGGATCAGTTCCCCGCAGCGTTTGGTAGGTCGAGGGGAAGGTCGGCAATAAAAATATTAGGACAATTGCGAATAATGTTTGTAGCCTGAGTCTGATAATAGTGACCATTGCGCTGATATACGGTTTGGCCGTAATTGGCCTTGCAAATTTAGGGGGTCGAGACCGCAGATCTCTGCATGCGAACAGTCACGTCGATGGTACCGTCGGATGGGCGCATTGATGCCATTGATAAGTATATAAGTCAATAGTAACCGCGCTCGCTGGCTGAAGCGGTTTGGCCATAATTTACAATGCATGTAGGCGTATTTTGGGTGCACTCAGTACGCCCGTTTGGGAGAAATAGAGGGATTTTCGGGGACTTGGTACCACAGAATATGGCCGTCGGGCAGCCATATATATTTACTTGTTCAGATAATTTTTTTGGTAAGACGTACTGTTTGGTTACAATACATGCGCTACAGACCGAATAGGCGATCGACATAGCAGCGTACCAAACACTCGACTTATTAACGAGTGGCCAATAATTATTGTCTAATCGATATCGATATCGTATCTACTCTAAATTAAAATTGCGATAGCCACCCTATCATTTGAATTTCTATTCTATGTTGACGTTAATTGTGATTTTTGGGAAATTTTGCTTCGTTTTGGATGTTAAATGGAAGATTCCTTTAATTATAATACAAGAGGTGGCAGACAGAGGATGTCTAGAGATCGGTATTATTACACTATTTTTCAAGATTGTATTTAGCGTATTTTCTAATTGCTTGTCAATGATTAATGTCGATTTGGCGTCATAGGTGTACAGACTGCGGACGCAGATCCGCAGGATTTTTTTTGTGGACGCGAACTGACGCGGATCCTGTTCCGTGACGAGTGCATTTTTTTCTGATAGCTGCTAATAGACTGTGGGAAGCACGTTTATTTTTTGTTTTGGTTAGCAAAATGCATTACCAAGCCTTTGATATTGTCGTTATTTTGTTACTTTTTGACAACTGGGTACCTTACTTACTAAAGACTAAGCCTATTCAGTGCGGAGCGGGGCTTTCCTTGTTTAATGTTACCAGTACCAATAATAACTGGAAAAAAGTAGCCAAGAAAATTAAACAGAAAAGATAAAAAAAATGCTAAGAAACAAGACCCAAAATTTCGGGATCTGCCATCTCTGATTTGGCATACGCAGGGAGTGGTGAGTGCTGGCGAAAGCAGGCACAAGCCCTCTACCGTGTCTGGTTTTGCAGTGTAACCTGGTTTCTGGATGATGGCTAAGGAGACTGAATCATCTCATATGTTTTGTCGCGTTTTGATGATGTTTCGCACGTGTGTAATTGCAGGTCTCGGTCTCCGGTGTTCAAGTCTCGCTCGCCTTCACCTCGCGAGTGGAAGAGGCAGGAACGACATCCATCCGATCGAGACTGCAACTATGACTGTGACGGGCGAGGTCGTGACTCCAAAGTTCGTCTCTTTGTCTCCAACATTCCGTATGACATGAGGTGGCAGGATCTGAAGGATCTGTTTCGTGAGAAAGGTGCTTGATTGATTAAGTCTTCTTTAATTGGTTATTACTTTTACATAAGAAATAAGCCATGTTTTTGTCCATGTCTGTTGTCTTCTCAATTGCTGAAGTAAGGTGTCTGAAAGGTCTTTCTAATCATTGATGTTGACAGCACTTGGTTCATTATGAATGGATTATGATGGGATTATTATCAGAGGTGGTATGTGACTGACTGTCAGTTACGATTGATTTGGATCTAAGGATTTGTGTAAAGATTCTTCAGTCTATATTTTTCTGACATATAACATTTGACTGTTTGACTCACAGGTAATTTTTGACTTTACATAGGGACATTCTTGTAATCAGTTTATTATTTCTATAAGTAATATTTTTTGTGGCAAATAAGTTGATCGACTATTTCTGGATCGAGTCGGTCATTACTTGTAGTGCTGTGTGATTCAGCAAACTTGCAACGATGAAATAACTGAACAATTTCTAAATCAAGTTTTTTCTTCTCCCAGACATTGTTGGGGAAAATTTTGGTGGAAGTTGCCTAGTTCATAAAGTTCTTTAGAGTAGTCTCATTCTGCCAAGGTTGGCTGGTGCTCTGATGCAGTTAACATGGTTTTTTGTGTTGTGTTTCAGTTGGCTCTGAAGTGTCCTATGTGGAGCTGTACGAGGGACCAGATGGCAAGCACACTGGATCTGGGTAATGTTTCTGCTGCACTGGAATTGGGGTGGGCATAGGGGGCAATTGCTTAATGCCCCCAAAATTTTAGCTTGTCGTAAAACATTTTTTTTCAGAAAATTTTCTTCCAAAGTGCAAAATTTGTGGCTGGAAATTCCTCATTTTGGGGGAATTGGGGGCAAAACTCTCATTCTGAGCACCCGTGATAATATATTTGTTGGAAGTTAGCGGAGTTTGAAAACTGCAACTTTTTGCCTCTCGACCTCCAATTTTCAAGCTCACCATTTTGTTGCTAGCACTTCATTATGTCTGATCAGTGATCACTTCCGAGATGAATCAGTGAGTCACATGTCTTGTGTTAATTCTTCATGTAACTTGTGCTTGATAAATGGAATGGAGTTTGGCTTTTCTTCCTTTGTGTCCTCCATAATGCATATTTATCTGTGTTAGGATAATATTGCACTTAAGCGTGTCGTGATTATAGTTCTATCCATGCTAATAAATCTGACAACATGAGATATATTTGTTGTCGTGAACATTTTATTGTTAGTTTAATTGTATTGTTTGTTGATACTCTGTGGTACGTGTGATGCAGAGTGGTTGAAGTGAAAGGTAAAGAAAGTGCGAACAAAGCAATTGAAATTCTGCATCGTTACGAGATACACGGCCGATACATGATTGTCAGAGAGGTAACTGCTGAAATGATTCTTTTAGTTGACAAAGATTGTCACAGCTTAGTCTGGTGATGCATTGCTCTGTTTAAAGTAAGGCTGTAAGACTGATGAAACAGATGCAAAACAGATCTTAACAGCTTCTCCCACAGGAAACTGGACGAGACCACTGGGACATCCTCGTATTACATGGATGAAAACCATTCAACAGGATCTGAAATCCAGCGACCTCAATATGGACGACGCAGTTAACTTGGCTCAGAACTGTCCACTCTGGAGATTGATGTCTACGTTTGGCGCTACACACTCTTAGTGGTGCTTGCCAGAAATGATGATGATGATGTAAGACTGCTGTGAAGCTGCTATAGACAGTTAATCGACACATTGTCAAATGATCTTCAGATTAGTTCAGTTTGTTTAAATCTGTACACCATCTGAAGCCGACTTCAATTTAATGCTTGTTTATCATTTTTAGATGATGTAAAAAGACTTGTGGATTACGTTAATTATATGGTGTAACCTTGAAAGAAAAGTTTTGGAAGGCAAATGGTGCTAATTTAGTGATGCTTAGTCACAGTCGGTAACTCAATACATTAAGTTAGTTTTCTATGCTTATCTTTGTTGCATGATTGGAATATGTCTGTATTTAAAGTAATTTCAGTGCTTCTGCCACGGGGACCCAGCTGATTGGGAGGTCCAGAAAGACAGGATGGTTAAACACATGCAGGAATTTTGCAGTAACTTTGATTCAGCTAGAATATCTGCAGAAGTTTCGGGAAAACGTGACAGATATCTAGTAACTTTTGCATGTAGGTTCAGCCATTGTTGAAAAAGTTTACGCCCTGTGTTTAAATAGCTGATAATCACCCTGTGTCGCTACAGGAGAGCGCAAAAGATCGTATGCGTTTCCAGCGACCTTCGGACAGTGGCCGCAGCCTTGACAGAGGCGGGGCCAGCTCGTCAGCAGCCAATCGCGTTCAGGATCTGGTGGGCGATGCACTGGGTGTGATGAACATGATGGGTGGAGCTATGGGCGGAGCCATGAATCTTGCCGGGGGCAGTCTGAATATTCAGCTTCTGAACCAGCTTGGCATTGATCCGTCGGCAATAACGAACCAAGTCTTCGTGGCCAACGTAAGTAGCTTGCTGGCTTAGTCCATATTCCATTGCACTGACTTCTTGGAAACATCTCCGCAATATTACGTGTCACAGGGATGTGTTGGGGAAGACGGCGACTTGTTACAGGCAAGTTGCTGAGGTTCACCATGTTACGGCAATGTCACGGGGAATTTTTCACGGTTTCAAAATTTAGGCCATTGCAACATGTCAAAATGGTTTGGAAAAATCTTGCGACATGTCAGCAGCAAGTCCATTTGCATCATTCTTGATTTAATTTGGGAATGAGTATGATGACACGACAAATGGACATTGGCACATTGCAGACTTGTCACCGGGTGGAATGGCGAAGTCATGGACTTCTCCATGTCTTGTCGTGGGGAAGGCACATGGAAGTCGTTGATGTCGTAAACAGATTAACAGGTTTGTCACGGACGTCACAGAGAAGTTGGGGTAATGGATTTTGGGCTTCACATGTCAATTTCTGGCATTTGTGTAGCATGGAGTGTGTCTGGAAAAGTCAGCAAATTAAGTGAGACACAGAAATGTTTTTAATCGATTATTGGTTAACTGGTTAAATGGTTAAATGCTATAGCTCTTCATAGGAAGCCCATCTCAGAGTTACGGATCGTAATCTGCCATATGGGATCACACAGTGTTACCTGCCACCTTACACAAGTGATCGCGCCCTGTTTCAACCCCAGCTTGGTAGGGCAGTACTTGATTTACCTACCTTGGCGGGATGTAAGGCTGAGTTAACCTTGGTGTAGAAGATATATTAGTTTTGTAGCAGTAGTTGGGTGTGACTGCAGTATTGGTGACTTCCACGTACCTCATAGTTTACCCACTTGCATAATATATCCCAGTCCGTGCAGGTTCCCATTTTTCCCCATACCTGGAGACTTTTTGCAGTTTGTCCTTGTTTTCGTTGTGTTTGCAGTTAGCTTAAAACATACACTGTGTCTGTGTCCCGAAATTAGCGGCCTCCTACAGACAAGTTAGTGTCAAATCATTAATACTTGCTAGATGTTTTTTACAAAATCTGAAACAGTCATTGAGACAATCATTCTGAACTTGTCTTTAAAGTTTGAGCTCAGTGTGGCCTCTTTTGGCTTTGATGCAAGCTTTTGGTCTAAGGCGGGTATGCTGCTGCTTGATCCCTTTGTCAATAACAGTGCATTGAACGTAACCTTCATGTAAACAAATTCTGACATCATAATGGCGTTACGCTGAACAGTCACGGTAAAGTGTGTACGTCATAATGGGTGTGGTCGTAAGTATGTAGTAATGTTAAGATAGTGCAGTGTACGATATTTTGTTGAAATCCATGAACTACAGACTGAATTTGGCATGTTTGAAGCAGGGAGAGGGGTTGTTAATTTTGGGACATGGTGTATTTTTGCTACATCTTAATTTTGTGCTATGGGATTGTAAACCTTTCACAGCATTTTAATTTGCTATTTTCCTGGGGTGTGCTTCAGCAGGTAGAGTTCAAAGTGAGAGCCACGAGGATAGAATTGTGCACTACTGTATGTAGCAACTGTTCAGTGCATGTTTAGGTCTTGGTATTCTATGCAGACAAAATTTTTTGCTGGTGGGCTAGCTGAAATTTTGTGTGTATTCAATCTTGCGACTTTGTGCTGCTAGCGAAAATTTCATGAACATGAGAAATATGTGCTCAACAGTATCAAGTTATCTCTGATGTGAGTGTTCAGCGGTTGTTAATTGATACGTGCGGTGGTTGCAGCTGGACTACAAGGCGACCAAGACGAAGGTAGAAGAGATCTTCCGCATTGCAGGAAACGTGATTGAGACTGAGTTGAAGACGGATAAGGACGGGCGCAGCCGGGGCATGTGCACCGTGCGATATGAGCACCCCATGGAGGCCGTCCAGGCCATCGGTATCCATTACTTGTCACCATTTATCGTTGTAAGTAAGTAAGTAAGTAAAACGTGAATTTATATAGCGCATAAGTGCTAAAGCCTCCAGTGCACTGCATTCATTAGTACTCTGTCTTAAGCACTCGTCCAAAAACAGATATGTTGTGAATAGGAACGTGCAGATGTCTTGGTCGTGAGTTCCGTGTCGTTACGATGTTTCATGTTCACTCAGTTATTGATGTCTTGTTTATATTTACTTTAGCAATTTCTGCTAATGGTTGTTAGTCACATAGTTATATCAGGTTCATCATGATGCTGTACGTGTGGACAACTGCTCATCCGGTGAAATGACACCAAGTTATTCATTGCATGAGTTAATTGTCACCCATTGAACTATTGCAGGTTAACTGTCACATGATTAAGCGTTGCCCCATGACGAAGTGTCCGTTAGTCATGGTGTCTGTTTCTATTTACACCATAGCTGTGCGGTTAGCGAGAAATTATGGCAAAATGAGGGAATTGTTTGTCGTCACATTTTGATCCCGAACCATTTTTTATGCTTTGGATGACAGTGCAGTGAAAGTGTGTGAACTGTAAAGTCTGATGACGTTTTCTTTTGTTTTACTTTGAATTGGTAGAAAACAAATTGCACCAGAATTGAAGAAGCAGTCATTACATTTTGACCTTCTAACAAATTCTTACTTGTCTAAATGTCAGCGCTAAATTTTACCAGAATTAGTAACTTTCCAAGTAATTTTGTAGTTACAGAAACTGACATACAGTTGCGGTTAGAATCATTACCATTTTTCCTTTGGCATTGGTAATTGTTCCCTTAGAGATTTTTTGAGTATGCGTCTTATAAGTCACCATTTTACTTATCGGTACTAACTTTTTTTCATCCCTATTTATGTCACCTTGCCTTTGTGTGTTTATTGTAGCTCTGTTCAATCATCAGACACTGTATGATCGCCAGATTGGAGTCCGTATGGACAGGTGGGTGGATCCTATAATGCAAGAGGTCCCGACACGCATGCCATCGGGACTCAAGAGTCTCGGCGTTGGATTCGGAGCCGGAGGTCTTCCACTGCTCAACATTGCACAGATCTCTAGTCAGTCTGATATCTTTATTACATTCTGTAAACTTCACTTCATATCGAAGCCCCTGGTTTCTACTGGTACGAGTTCCCTTTACCCCTGACCTTTATCCTGGACCCGACATTTATCTGGGACCCAGCTTCCATAAATACAAGTTAACTTGATCCCCAGGGTCTGCCAGTACAAGTGATGACTCGATATCACGATTTCGATATGATACCGATATGATATTTTACATAATATCACGATATCGATATTTTAAAATACAAGCATAAGTACAAGAAGTGAACATTGAGCAAGGCAGTATGCTCTATTTAGATGATAAAAATTGGTCGACAGGTGAAGTTATGTTACGACTGTAGTTAAATTACGACACTAGTAACTTACCTCATTTTGCAGTCTTTTTCCAGTCACGCTACGTATCGAAGAGTCTGTAGAAAATATCGCGATATTATCAGAAGTGTCGCGATATATTGAAAAATTTGATATTTTTTCCGACGATATGATATATCGGTATCGAAAACGATTTATTGATATCGAATCATCACTAGCCAGTGCTTACCATACTTTCGAAAGAAGCCGAAAACTGTTTTCTTTCCTGTTTCACGTACATCGGTATCTTAGTCATACCAGCCTGTATGTGTGATCCGGGTTATATCTGGGACCAGGCTTCTATTAGAACAAGTAACTTTGAAAGCTGGCTTGCTTCTGAAACCCAGCATTTACTCAGGATACAGCTTCTGTTCAAAGTTTTATGGTAGATACATTTTAGAGGTATATTCGTCGCATTAGAATTTTAAAATGAAACTGTACGTGTTGGTAACAAGCTGAAGACTTTTAAATAGAAGATTGGGTTCAAAGTATGTGCTGGTTTGTATAGGTGGATGTCACTAATGAGACATCGGGAAATAAGAACATAATTGATTTTTCAATAAAGTCATATATTTATTGAACGCTTAAACACTTTTCTGTTGTTGTAGCTGTTTTATCATAATTCTGTACCATTTGTTTTATATTTATTTTTCTTTATTTCAAAAGCTTTGTCCGTCACAGTTTTTTTTGCATTTAGCTGCCGTCTTTGTCAGTCACATTCTGTTCTTACTAAATAGCCTTGATCATGTACATTAGCTTTTCTGGTTTATGTGCAGTTTTTAGCTTCACATGATTGTACCGTGAAATGGCGTCTGATGTTCAGATATCTCATTAACAAATATATGTCTTAGAGACAGAATTCTTAAGTCCAGTGTGTTGTGTATGGTGTGTTATAGACACGTTGACGCTTAGTGCAATAACTGGACAGCTCTCACTGCAGATGGGTGGCGCTGGTACGTTGTCGGTTTTTTCGTACATTTTTGTCGTTTTAATTGCTGGATGCAGTGCTCTAGTGTGCCTGCTGGAAAGAGTGATGTCAACCATTATTAACACTGCATTGTTTTATCTCTTAAAAGTTATGAATCTTCAAGTTTTCTGTCTGCTACTTTCAAACTGTGAGCCATAGTTTTTTTTACCCGTTGTAATCTGCTAGTACGCAGTGGCCACGATTGTATTATAAAGTCTACAGATTTAAATATTCTTTAAAAACTTTGCTTTGGTATATCAAGATTTGACCAATGCTGCAATGTTTAAGTAACATTTTCAAACACACTTTTATAATTCAGTTTTAACTAGAAGTTTGTTACTATTTTGACTTTTATAGTGCTCGATGGTCTGACATTTGCTGTGTAGTTACAGAAACACATGTACCTGTTTGAAAATAATGATGTTGATGAAAATGGGGTGATGAACTAATAATAACATTGACAGTGAGAAGTTAATAGCATTACTTGTGTGCCATGCTCATGCAGACAATAATGGTCTTTAGTGGATCCTGAATTTCTCTTGTCTACTTTTGTTTGTGCAGGTTCTCTCGGTGCTGGTGTCATGGGTCTCGGCGGATCGGGAATCCTCGCCGGTGGTGGAGTTGGTGGATCCGCTAATCCGGGAATCCTCGGTTCCAGCGGAGTGGGATCCAGCGGAATGATGTCCGCCAGCATGCTCGACTCCCTCGGCGGAAACAACGGGGGAGGGATGTTTTCGTCTGGGGGTGGCGGTGGCGGCAGATCGAGGTCGATGGATCGCGGAGTGGGAATGATGGATGATCCTCGCCGAAGTGGGATGGAATCGCGGATGTCGGGCGGTGGTGGTGGAGGGAATATGTACGGTTCCTCGGGTGGTGGAGGTATCAGGTTTGATCGTGGGTATGACTATGAGCACGGTCGTGCTGGTGGCATGGATTATGACCGAGGTGATCGTGGTAGTGGAGGTGGCGGATCATCCGATCCTTATGGAAGAGTCGACACGTCAACAGTCTTTGTCAGAAATGTACGTGCTGCTGACTGTTATTTTCTCATCTTCTGTCCTCTTATCCTTCTATTAGTTAGTTGATCAGTCATGTACCATTACTCGCATACACTTCAATGCCTTTTTGTATTGTTAAGTGACTGGAAGTTCTAGTCCAGTAATTGCATAAGACACAGACCTGGCTGATATCTACACCGTGGGCCATAAACAATGTGGCACTTTGCTTTTGTCAATATCTTCGCCAATTTACAATAATGTGATTATAATATATCCCACCACACGGTAAATGTGTTTGTACACTATCTTGTGAAATATAAATGTAAGCAAAAACTAATGCTGGTAACCAAAATTTTGGTAAATGAAAAAAAACAATTCAGACCAACATTGCGATGAATAATCTGTATGACACTAGACTGTGTTAGACCCACACAGTTTAGTGTCATACAGACCATTCACTGCAATATTGGTCTGAAGTGTTTTTTTTCACTTTTACCAAAATATTTGTTATTATCGTAAGCATATTACATTGATGTTTCGCAAGGTAGTGTAGAGATGCATTTACGGTGTGGTGGGATATGTAATAATCGCATTGTTGCAAATTGTCTGCAGAGTTTGACTGTGACTGTGAAAGAATTTTGAAAATCGATCAATAATTGGCAAAGATATGGACAAAAGTGAAGTGCCGTGTTTTTTTGGCCCACCCTGTAGTTGCCTGGAAACTTAAGTTGGTTAACAATGCAAGTGATTGCCTGGAGGGTTTGCGTCTGCCATAGCGAAGAGCCACCATAGCGAAAGCCGCTGTGCTCGGCTTCAGCTATGGTGACCTCTGCTGTAGCTTCACGGATCGCCAGTCGACCAACAAGCTCCTGAGGTTTACTTAATATATCGTCACAGGCAGCCATTGGCAATTTTCGTAGTTACATGCACCGCCGTTGAACTTACTACCTATATTGTACACTAATTTGTTATGTGCATTATTTTTGCATAAATCTTTGAACAAGAAATCTGAGCTAATGCTCATGAGATGCGTCAGAGCCTATAGCAGTTTCTGTTAGGTAATCTTAGTCTATCTCCATCCATTTCGTTGCAATTCACTCTTTTGCAGCCAAAAATGGCCAAAAAAATCACTTAAAATCAATATTTTTAGGGTTTAAGGTCATTCAAGGTCATTGATGTTGACATTTCTAAGAAGCTCGTCATCAGTGCTTGTTATAATAAGCAGCATATCTGTGCCTATCAGCAACCATTTACATGCTAGACAAGCCAACAGCGTGCTCAAGCCTCCTTGAATATAGAAGGTCTGGACTTGGACCGCTAATATCTACATCCTATGCTGAAAATTTCATACGCAGGTTGTCTTGGTCTATCTCCAGCCATTTCGGTGCAATTCACTCTTCAAATGCATGTTGCAGCCCAAAATCACGAAAAATTTACTAAAGCTCCCTATTTTGAGACTTCAAAATCGCTCAAGGTCATTGATGTTTACATTTCTAAGAAGCTCGTCGCCAGTGCTTGTTATGATAAGCAGCATGTCTGTGCCTATTTGCAACCATTGTCACGTTGGAGGAGCCAATAGCGGCAGAATAACACCTTTTTTCGGGGGTATCCCTGCTCGTTCGGGGGGACCCCCTTTACCCATCGGCATGAAATTTTGTCACAAAATACTAGAGGCTTTAGGCTATTATGTGGTGAAAACCCGAAGTCTCTATCTCGCCTGGTTTTGAAACGGTACCAGGTTGTGACGGACATGACAGACAGACAGAATTACCATAGCTATTATGCGCTATAGCTGTGCTAACTCTTGCGCATAAAAATGCTAACCGCAACCTGATCCTTAACCCTAAACCCAAACCCTAATCTTAACCATAACTGTAAGCGAAAACCGTAATTTTGATATTAAGCACAAAATCTTACTATATTACATGTGAAATTGTTGCCCCATGGTGAACGTGAATGTAAAGTGTAATGATGCATCTCTCAGATGTGAATTTTAGTCCAAATAGCATTTGTCGGAATAGTCTGCTGGTGGTTTTTAGACGTAAATTTGCCCACTTTTCTAAAATTTGGACTTTGTGTGACTTTGTTGCTCTTGCGGGGAACTTCGCTATGGTGGCCCTTCGCCATAGCGGCCCATTACCACTTGGAGGATTATCTCTGAAATATGTCACTCGAGATGTTACACCCTACTCACTCATGTACTTTGCTATATCTTCCAAGTATATAAAATTTATGAGATTGAGATATAGTTTTCTGTGCATTTTATCACTGCATGTTTGCTGATGTTTGCTAAAACAAAAATTGCCATGAAATTGTATTTTGTATTGATTTTTTGGTGATTAAGTTTGTACTGATGGCTTATCTTATAATATTCTCTGTTTTTCGGATGCTACTTAAGAAGACGATTTGGCTTTTGCATCAGGAATATACATTTGTTTACAACTACAGTATCGATATAAGATTGTCAAATTTTTAGTTAAACTTGGTAGTTGCTACCGTCCTTGCTATGGTTAAAGTTGAGTACCGGCTGTTAACTGTGGTGTTGTTTTGTTTTGTTTTCAGTTGCCGTTTACTTACTCATGGCAGACATTGATGGACCGCTTCAAAGACTGTGGTAAGGCTGACAGTCTCAAATTTTGTTATTTTTTTGCATTTCTAGTCACGAATTTGCGAATATTTCGTTTATAATTCTCTGAAAAACACTTGCAACCTTTTGGGTATTCTAAAAACCGACAGACGTAGTTAATTAGTTATTGTGATGCGCAGCATTCAGTCATAGCATCTCGCCATTGTGATTTGTTGCCAGAATGCACTTTTGCTGTACCAGTAACTTTCAAATGTACACAATTTTCAATATTATAGTTTACTTTTTTGTGACTTTTATCGCTGCTTTTTTTGTTAATGTTTGCTGAAATGAAATTGGCATGACAGCATTACTGAAACTAAGCTGAAGTTTGTTTCGAGATGAGTCAAAGCAGAAAGGAAATTCGATTGTTGTTCAGAACATGATTGAAAAGCATACCGTAGCTATTATGCTATTACAGCCTCTGTCCATGGATATTAAGCTTTTTGTACAGTTCTGTTGTACCAGTTGGATCAGTGGAAAATGTCTTGATAAATGTCCTGAATTGTTAACTTTTTTAGAGTCCTGGAAACGTTTATAGGGTGTAAGGCCTGGAACTTGTATGCTTGTAGTAAAACTTCAAATAGAAGTCATGTCCCAAGTAAATGTCGGGTCCCAGATACAGGCCGGGGGTCAAGATAATGTGTACTGGTGAAAGCTGAATGCTGATTACAAGCAGAGTACTGGATATAGCCTGGTCCCAGGTATGGGCCTGTATATGCGATACTTAGGAGATTTAAACGGTAAAGGTAAGGGTTGGAATATAGCTCTTTAGAAAATTGAACCCCTCACAGAGCTACGGAGCATCACCTGCCATATGGGATCACACCATGTTAAGGGCCACCCAACATAGGTGAACACACCCCATCTTAACCCCAGCCAGATAGGCTGGTACTCGATTTACCTACCCTGGAAGGATGGAAGGTTGAGTTGACCTAGGCGGCGGGTTATATACCGAGATGGTTTACCTGCCCTTGGGGTCAAGGTCAATTGTACTTATAGAAGCGGGACTCCTGGATAAACACTGGGTCCCAGATACAGGTCAGGAATCGAGAGAACTTGTATCAATAGAAGCTGGGGGGCTTCTGTTCAAAGATTTAAGGTAAACTGTGTGTACACCGGCAGTGGTGTTGTATGCCTGTAAGGTGATGTGTGCACAGCAGTGTATGTATCTGTTGTGTGTACAGTACATGTACAGTGTGTGTATACTGGCAGTCGTGTTGTGTGGTTGTAAGGTGATGTACGCACTGCGATGATCAAGATGGAGAATGGGCGATCACGTGGCATGGGCACCGTGTCGTTCTACAACCCTGACGATGCCAGAAGAGCTGTCCGTATCCTTGCCTGCAGCACCAGCTAATCGTGTTGAATCGTGAAAATGCTGTTGAGTTCTCCACAAGCCATAAGGCTCATTTGGTGGCACTGATCTTTATTTTTTTAGCCGTTAGAGTTGGATTTTTGGAAAAATGGGTGTGGTTTATCTACGCACTTGGTGGCGCAAGCCGTATCTGTCATAGGATGTAATGTGGGAGGACGTGTGTTAATGTTGTGGGGACTTGTACAATACATTATCTGGGTCCTCGCAGTTGATGTCCCCACACTCTCATCAGTTTATATGTCCTCAAGTTCTTGCAAATAAGTATATGTCTGTCCTGGCTGTTGGTAATTACAGTTTAGGAATATTGTGCCTATTTTATTTCCGCCATTGTTACAGTATACAGAGTTTCTTGTTGCATGGTTTTTTCCTATCACTGACCTACACAGATATGATGAATGGAGTGCGGATTGAAGGGCGGCCAATTGAAGTGCATCTGGACAGGATGTAGCGACGACTGCTGCCAGTATGTCGTGGTTCGTAGTACCAGCTGCAGATGCTGACTAAACAATTTATGCGCTCTGGTACCGGCTGCGGCGGCAGTTGTTGATCCTACTCAGTTCTTCGGAATTTGACTCGTCGTCGTGACTCGTCGTTTTACTTTTGTAGACTGGAACTTTTAAGTTGTTGTTGGGGAACTTCGGTCGGTTTCCGTTGAGCTAGTTGGATTGAAGTCTCCGGATTTTATTGTTGTCTTCCGCAGTGACTTCGGAATTCATGGATGAACTTCGTGGTCACGGAATCGGTTGATTTTTGTCGGTGTACTTGGTTGTTGCAGTTCTAACATTGCAGCAAGAATGTAAAACTGAAGCGTTGTTTGCAAGCCAGGTTGGATCTGCTGTCACTCACATGACACTGCTTCGACTTTTCTGCTACAGTGGTTTGATGTACTTCTGTTTGTGGTTTAAACAACCACATAACTGGTAGACCGTTAGATTCACCACATTCTGCTAGTTTGTTGTTTTGGTCTAATGTTGTTTAATAAAGGTTGAAAAGGTTTTCTGTGCTGACGCAGTGCAGCTTGCCAAAGGTTGTTTTGTCTTGAGTGATTTTGCGATATTCGTGATATTGCCTACACTTTGATGGGATCATACATATCGAAGCAGATGTTGCAATACAACTGAAGTTGTTGGCAGTCAAACTACTGGTATTAGATATGTGTTTTTTAGGCAAAAAAGAAATTTGGCAAGGTCGTAACTCCTGTCTCATACTTGATACAGCAACTTCGGTTTTTGTGGTCTGTGGAATTAGCTAATTTCTCATCCTGTCGTATGGCAAGATGCAATGTTGGAAAGCACATTCATAGCTGTGTAGTGGTCTGAAGTTGTGCGTTCAGTCTTCGGGGCCTTGGGGTTTTTATGGGCATTTTATTTTATCCCACTGCAGTCCTTTATGTTTTTGTCAATTTTTGAGCAGGAATCACTACGACGTTTGTCGGCTGCTACGTCTGTTGGGTCACGGGTTGGACTGGGTTCTTCAACTCGTGAAATTAATGGTTTCTCATTTGTGATATCATGCTGTTTCCATTTCTTGAGTGGGTCATCTTGTTATAGATGACATCGCCTCTCAGAATGGTTTTGGAAGGAGTTACAGGCTAGCAAAGTCTGTTATGTTAAAATTAATGTTGCAGAGATGCTGTTGTGCTTTTTTGGGTTTACCAAATCAGTTCTTAGATTATTGGTATGTGGAAGAAGTTTTATTGGCTTGCTTGATTCGTTGTTGCTGTGATTGCATGTTCAGCAATTGGTCTTATACTTCGCTGGTTGACGTTGTCATAGTGTGGTTATTTTTGTGACGGTTGTTGATGCTGATTTCTGGGAATTCCAGGGCTTGTAGAAATTCCACCGGTTGGAAGAGAATCATCGGCAGCACTGAAGGTTGGTAAGGTTGTTGTTGATTTGCTGATGCTGTGAATGTCTGTGGATGTTCGTTGTTTCAGAATATGGTCGGCTTTCAGTTGTCTGCACTCTCTGGCGATTGATCGTATTTTTAACATCGACGACTTTGTGCGTGTGGACTCTCTGGGTGTGTGAATGACTGGCGTGTTTGTTAAGCTGTAGTTTGCCTTTGCAGTCGAAGGATTTCCAATCCACTGCAAGCCACCATTCTGAACTCGTGTGGACTGTTTCTCTGATCGAATCTGTTTCCAGGTGGTGATGATATCGGCAGAACTTGATCCACCAGTTCAGGTTTGGCTTCTGATCTTGACGGAGTTCGGTCAGGTTGAATTTTGAACTGAATTTGTAAACGTTAATTGTTTGTCATTCCACAGTTGGTTAATATCTGGATACGGCTGTTCTTTGCATGGTAAGTACTGTTGGTGTGCTATGCTCTGCCAATACAGATACTTCTCCTGGTGGCATTGGTTTCATGTTCTTTTACTCAACAACATATCTGTGCATTTGGTGGTTGCCAAGCACATAGAATAGTAGGACAGACTGGTGACTGATCATACAGAAGGATCTTGGATCAATGAACTCAGGATCAGAGGAATATCGAATAATCTGGCATTGCTTTGTTTATGGGAGTCTTCAATTATTCTGGCAAGAGAAGCTGATCTGGTTCTGGTGTATACATTACAATTAGTAGTCGTACATCTGATTAACCCGCAGTGAGTGATGCATGTATGTTGACTAAGAAGTAACACTGGGATAAAGAGAAGTAAGCAAGTAAAGTGTAAATTTATGTAGTACACAGGGCTTGCCATTTGAGGCGATTGATCGGTCCATCGCCTAAACGCTCGCCAGGCGATCGATTTTTTGATTGCCTATTTGCTGGCCATGCTCAGTAATTTTTGGTCGCCAGATTGACGCAAATTTGCGATCGGTCAGTTTTCATTCCACTATAGTTATCTCCGCCAAGGTGAACATAGTGAACATTGGAGGAGATTAAGAGGTTGGTCGTTTTGTCCGTCTGTGTGTGTGGGTGTGTACATGTACTTTGAGGCGCCGTGTCCTTATACCAGTGCCAGATAGACGCAGGGTCGCAACGGAAGTCGATCACTGCGAGTCACATGGTCACATGACCATGAAAGGTCAAGGTCGTAACCCCATTATCTTTAGTTGTAGTTGTAGGTGTAGTAGTAGTAGTAGTAGTCGTCGTAATGTTTAAATTACTTCACTTGGCGTAGATATGCACTCTTATGTGCGTCTTCTAGTTTTGTAATTGAGAAGCAAATTTCAGCAGGCATAAATGATAACGAAAACTTTTAAAACATATTCATTCTCTAGACTGTTTTTGTTCACTCACTATGATTTAAAATTTCATTTGTAGCAGTCATGTTATGTTTCTGTCTGTTTTTGCTCGTGGATCTGTGAAAACGCTCATTGAGTGCGAAGAGTGACGCTGGTGGGCTTAGTCTTAGCCAAAACACCTACTTCGATGACAAGTGGAAGCATGATGCTTTCTGGAAAAGTTGTGGATTAAACTGGGGAAATTTCCGATGAAGAGATGCATCTTGAGAGCCCAAAATTTGTAAAAAAAAACATTTGTGAGTGCTGTAGTTCTTTTATAGCTAAATCTTTTGAAGAAGAGAAGGGAAAAAGTGGAAAGCACAGGGGGGAAGGAAGGAGAGAGAAAAAAAGGAAATGGGTTGGTGAGACTTAGAGAGGTTGCTTTCTGCTGGGGAGGGAATAAGGACCCCCTGATCTTAGCATCTACAGTCTGCATTTTACAATCATACTACACCATAGGCCATAAAAACGTGGCACTTTACTTTTGTCAATATCTTTGCCAATTATTGGCCGATTTTTAAAATTCTTTCAGTGGCACGCTTTGCAGACAATTTCCAATAATGTGATTATTACACGTCCTACCACACCATAAATGCGTCTTTGCACTACCTTGTGAAATGTAGATGTAAGAGAAAACTTAGTATAGTACCAAGCATTTACGTAAGTGAAAAATACCACTTCAGACAAACATTTGTGGTGAATGATCCATATGACACTAGACTATGTTAGACCCACACAGTTTAGTGTCGTACAGATCATTCATTGCAATGTTGGTCTGAAATGTCTGAAGTGCCTGCAAAGTGTGCCAGTGAAAGAATTTTGAAAATCTGTCAATAATTGGCGAAGGTGTGGACAAAAGTAAAGTGCCACGTTTTTGATTGGCCCATCCTGTATATGTCCCCGTCGTAATCGATCGCTTACCTTGTGCGGCGCGATCGATTTTTCAATCGCCTTTCATTTTCAAATGGCAAGCCCTGGTAGTACATACTGAAAAAAGTCGTGGATGACACCAACCATCGTGTGATGACGTTGTCATGCAGTATGTCAACAGGTAAGACCTCTGTGGCCATACCGTGCCGACACGGCCGTCTTATCAGAATACGCTGCCGTATTGGTAGCCAGTGCAGTTGACACAGTATCCGTGTCGCATGTTGAGATCTGGCCCCAGTGATGAGACAGGCAGCGGCGTTCTGGATGGCTTTCAGTCTCTGAAGCAATTGATCAGTCACTGATGCCTGTGTTATAGCAGTCAATACAGCTGCCGGTGTAGCCGTACACTATTGTCTTCACTCCATCTGGTGTTTACTATTTACATTAAGCTGTTGTACTTGGGTTATTCTTGGTTTCGTCTTCTTTCTGTCTTGGCATTGAATGAAGTTTGTAGATTGTCTGGATTGGGTTCCCGGACAGTGGACATGTGTGCATCGGTTGTTTTTTCCATTGCTGCTGCTGCTGACGATGATGATGATGATGAAGGCTGTAAAGTTGTTGGTGGACTTTGATACATGATCATACTTTGGCGTCTCTATTGTGATGAGGCTGATCCAGGTATGTCTATCGAGAGTTTCTTCTGCCGGACAATAACGGTAAGTACGGTGAATATGGTAATGATGAATTTTATAGTCTTTGTGATGGTTGGTTGCCTTAGTACTGCTTGCTTCATCGGTCATTGGTTTTGGGAAGTTGGCTTGCAGTTTCCATCTGTTAGTGCTGTTAATGTGACTGCAGCAGCACTGAAGGCGTTGGACTGATTCAGTGACTAGCATCTTTGGTGCAACTGGCAGCACATCACTGGAACAGTTGTAGAGACTGCTTTACTTGGAAGCAGCTATGATTACCTCTGATGTCGTGGTGACTGACGTGTGATCAAGAGCTTGCAAGTTTCAGTCGTTCACGGTACTGTCATAACAACCTCTGCAATGGCGCTTGCACCATGGGGACAGGTGCCCCCCTGCCCTTGTTGCTTGAGGCAGAGAAATAATACGCTTTTGCGATGTAAGACTTACTCAGCTCCATCTGTCTGCATAATATGAATTGTTGATCGGTCATTTATTTGTTGATGTTATAACAGATCTAAGTGCAACAGTACAAAGCATCAAATCGCCAATTTTCTTTTCTTACTCACCTCTGAAATCATGACTATATGGCGCTGTAGAAAATTGTAATTTAAGCAGTGTAGAAACATAATGGTCACTGATTTGTTTTATTACCGTTGCTCCGGAATCGTTATACTTAGAAGAAAATATCAGTATTTTGCCATTTTGGTTTCTTTTGGATTTCATATCTATATTGGTTAGGTGATTTATTTTATATGATGTGATATTCTTATATGATATAATACCAGAAATTTAACTTCTCAGAAAATGGTGGCGAAAAGTGGCAATCTTTAGGCAGCTTAAGAAAGTGTGGCAGTTGTTACTGTGGTTGTTAACGTGTGGGTGATCTGTTGAATGTTTATATTGGATACGAAAAACAACATAGTTGAAGAATTATGCATTTTGTGTGCTGGCTTAACGTTGTTTTGGGGTTGTGATTTTTTATTGTAGCGTGAACTACGTCGACGTCCTGTGCACGCTAGTCCTGATGCGGCTTAGTGGCAATGGTCAGAACACTGCCGAAACTTTGCACCAGTTTCGTCATCTCAGGTACCATCATTTTGCTATTAATCAACTATACTTTTGCCAGCTGAATGGCATGACATCTTAAGAGTGTGTTTACGTAAAAAAATAATAATGTTCTAATGAATTTTTTATTTTTTATGTAGCCTTGGCTTGTCTTTAGCATTTTTAAAAGGCATGTTTAGTATCATCAAAAATAAGTGTTTGAAGTCGTGTTAAAATCTAGTTAAAATATGCTAGTTTCATTTGTAGGAAACACAAACTCTTGGGGGTACAATTCAAAATTTGAAAAATTATTATTAGATGGCTTTAAATGAGTCATGAAATTAAGAAAATGTTTGCGAAACCCTGTCCCTGTTTTTGGTCACATTGCAGCTGGAAGCACTGAAATTTTTGATTCGGGTCCGCATCCGCTATTCCGAAGGTCCGCTATTCCAAAATTCTATCATTTCCACTAACCATAAGGCTGACCCTAACCTTAACCTTAACCCAAACGTTAGCACTGTGGCGTGTATCTGCATAATGGACTTTCGGAATAGCGGACCTTCGCAATAGCGAGCCGGTACCAAATTTTTAAAGATCATGTGTCTATTCTGTGGGTGTAGCGTATTTTTCCCTACCCTCTCCTGATCTGTGGCTGATGTCAGATTGTGCCTGTGCGTGCGTAAGTGCGCAAGTGTTAAGAGCGATGTAACTGAACTGACATGGTTTAGTTTTTGATGAACTGACCAATGGGCAAGCAGTTATGCATTACAGTAAGCACCGTCTTATGGCGTCGGTTACTACGTGACTACTCTCATGTACACATCAACCAATCACTAATGGGCTCGCCCTGCTTACCCTTTGGTCAGTTCGTCAAAAACTCAACTGTGTCAGTTCAGTTCGGTTTCGTTGCTGTAAAGGTACCTTTATTTATGTGCCGTACATGTAATTGATCTGGTCGGCGTATTGGTTATTGACAGGCATGGCACTGCGGTCCAGCTTTTGACCTCCCACCACGATGAATGTCACATGTGACGTCCAGACCACACACAGGCACGGAGCGGGCACATGCTGTTCAGCTGACTGACAACAGTCAGACGCTGCGGCCTTGCGTCATATGACAATATATGATGGACGTTGTCAGTCGCCATACGTTACGGCGCACTTTAGCCATAGGCACCAACTCCACAGGGCGATGCTACCCAGAGTAGAAATATTATTTTCTGCCCCTCGTCCCCATACGGTTTTGTCTCAACTTCCATTGGCATCATGGCAGAAGGGGGCAGAAGGAAATCTCCCTCCTCAAATTTTAGTCTGTGGCATAGGCCTAATGTTTTATTTTTCTCGGGAAACAGAGGCTGTTCTTCCAAAAATGCTAAATTAGTTGACAAAAATCCCCTGTTTTGGGACAATTTTAGGGCAAAGTTGGCATTTTGAGCACAGATAATTTTCTGTGTCATAAATTTGCAGCCATATGTTGAAAAATTGCAACTCTCTCCCCCCCTCCTTGCCCGGGTTGCTTCCCAACATTTCAAGCCCCGACGCCCCTAGCTGGTGCCGACTACACAGGGGCAGCAGGAAAACTGGGGCAGAAGTGGTATTTTGCTCCCACCTCTAGCTCAGGAACATTTTTTTGCTCTGAGTTCAAATACTACCTGGAATCAACTGCGCATGGTCATCGGTTCATAGCAGTCTGCGACGTATGACATTTCTTGTACACAGTACACTGTAACAGTAAAAATTGCTGCATCCAACAACTTGTCTGACTACCGACTCTGATTGGTTCACTAGTTATTTGTAGTATTTTAGTTTTTGTATTGTGAACTGTTTCTTTTTGTATGTGGTTTATAATTTTTTGATTGATTGATTGATTAGAAAGCCTGTGCTTTCCATGAACATTTCAAACATAATTCTAACATTTCCAGTTCGTCCACTAGGCCCACTGCCAAGTGCCAACATCCTGGAAACTTTAATTCCCTCTGCATAATGTCGCCGTGCATCCCCGCAACGTCAGTTCCATGTGAACGACTTTTTCAGTTCAGTAAAATAAATTGGGAACGAAAAAACATGATCATCTCTTTCTTCGATGAACGTGAAGATTATTGCTTTCAGCTTATTTCTTTGATTTGTTTGATAATATTTTTTTTAATATGAGGTTATTCTGACATTAAAAATGGGTATTCCCGGGACAGTGTTTTTATAGGCCTATTCTTTTTACTGTAGAAGTGCCTGGATGCTATGTTACCAGGTGCTGTGTATAGTTCAAGCGGTTGTTGTTTCGTCCTGCGCTAAAGACAGATGTATCTCGGATCTGGATTATTACCGGAGGGCGTTGTAGTGTGAATCGTCGTTGAATGAGTCTAGCTGTTACCTGTCGAAGTGGTGAAAGTCGGTTGCTGTGGTGTTGCTTACGTCAATCACAGGCCCGCGAGGAGCTATGATGTTGAACACTGATAATTACACGCCGCTATGGCAGCAGATGTAACATGTTTTTTCACCGTCTGCCTCTATACAGTAGCTTACTGTCTAGTCTGCGGTCGTCTATAATGCTGTCTGAAGGTCATTGTACACGGCGCGTCGGAAAACAGTACTGGAATGTTTTGCATTTGAGTTGCCTGCTCGAATTGGTTTTACACCCATCTTTTTCACAGTTATCAGACATGCGCCGATGTCATCCGTTGCCTGCGGACATGGGAAGTGTTAGAACAAATATTTACTTCGACAAACTGGTCCGTGTCCCTACCTCGAGCTCGATAGTTTTGATTTCAGAAATTCACTTTTCGAACGTGACGTAATTGATTTTAATGACTGACCTTGTATGCTCATAAAACAAACTGCGTCGTGTAGGTTGCTAATGGGCCTTATGTAATGTTAGTATTTTTATTCGATTTGCTAATGCAGCACGTTTGAATGTTGTGCTAGCTTGTTTTTTTCACTTTTTCAACCTTTATAGTTGAGTTTTTTTAACAAAGTGCACATATTTTTAAACAAGTGTGCAGTATGCACTGTAAGTTATATTTTTGGCCTGCATGCATGTGCAGTGCGCCATAGGTCTAATTTTGTTTTTAGCGTGTCTTGGGCCTTCGAATTTGTTGAAGAGGCGAGGTGGTTGACATTTTGATATGTCAGATTTATTTTATTATGCCTAAATCTGTGGTGGCTCTGTGCTATTTGGGCGTAGGCCTACGTTGCCAAGTGAAGTGTTTAGGCTCAAGCTTCAGACTAGTATCATCAGCGTCAGCGTCATGTGATAGCGTGACTGTCAAGTGATGCTGCATAATGCATATGCACTGTGTCCCAAAAAAGCATCCGTAACATTTTCGACTGTAACATGAAAACCAATTATCCGATTTTAATAATTTTTGGTATCAATATTCCCGAAACAGCTGGCCATTAAACATAAAACATATTTTGTTCAAATTTCTGACTGTGGCTGACATTTCATTTAGTTGTCCATTTTTCAACTGCCTGCAGTAACATTGCTTGAAGAGACAGAGACACTTTCTCCATTTATTGACAGCAGTATCGATAATGTCGAATTTTTGGATGTCCTTTTGACTGTCTAAAAGGATCGCCGACTATCGATTGCAACTAATCGATAGCTGTGCTGACACCCTGTATAAAAACCTGAAAACTTTTCCCAAATCCTAGTTTTTGACCAGCACTGTCCTGAGCGCATGCTGTTGACTTTATTAACCTACATCGGCCTGGCCAAATAGCGACTGACATTCTGTTGCCATTGATTAGCCATTAGGCCTACGATGCACGGACGATCGACCTACTTGACCAAGTAGACATATTTGCACCGAGCGATGCAACTTTCGTCTTGTAAACAACTTAGTCACTGCAGTAGCTAGAAGTTACAGACACAAAGTGACATGAAATTAATTAACTGCAGGCCTAAATTGTATTGTAGGCCTATGACTGATTGGCCATTTGAGTGGCAGAAAGCTCTGTCTGTGTATCTGGAATCCGCGGACCGCTTTCTCGGATTAGGCTCAGTTGCCGGTTTTATTTTTTTCCATTTTTCGTTCTTCGGCGTTTTTTTTACGACTGGTTAAAGCATTGATCAACATTGTACACTGAGGCATGAAAACACACCGAAATTTTTTTCATCATAACTTGTTTGAAGAAAAGTGATCCAATTTTAATAAGTTTTACTACGAATATTCCTGATACAACTGGCCATCAACCGACCGTTTAGTTTCCCACCTCACCTATTGTCTGTTTCTGCACTACCTGGGGAAAGAAAACGAACAAAATATTGCATTTTAGCCACTTTGGTATTACTGCTTAATCAAAACAACACAAAACACATTCTGTCCATATTTTCATCGTTTTAGCTGATAGTTTATATAACTGTCCATTTTTAACTGCTTACAAAATATTCTAAATGTTGGCCCACGAACATGGGCTCGGCTCGGAGACACTTTCTCCATTCGTTGATAGCAGCATCGGTAACGTTCTGCTCCAGACCAACCCAGACTTCACTAGTCGCTTCTTGAATTCATCAATATTCCTGAATGTTTGGCCTATTTAATAGACGTGCTGCTACACAACAGTCAAACCTTGTAATTGATTGGCTTTTGGTGGCCACATATCCAGAAAGATAAAATTTTATAAAGTTTTTTGTTGATTTTAATGCATATTTTGTCTGTTCTGTTTTTCCCAGGTAGTGCAGAAGCAGATATTGGGTGAGGTGGGAAACTGAACGGCCATTTGATGTCCAGTTGTGTGATAAATAATGTTTACATCGTACCAAAATTATTAAAGTTGGATAACCCTTCTTGAAATTATGGTAAAAATTGGTGTGTTTTTATGCCTCACAGTGTAGGTAGTTACTATACTAGTAATACTACCCGTCTAGCTCGACTGTCACGCGTGCGACACATTAGGATACACGATGCACACGTCGAAATGCTGGCCTGGCTGCTGTATCATTAATGGATTATTTAATTACACCACGGTATAACATACCGATACTGTTGTGCTGTTTTGCCAAGCTGCTGCGGGGCGGCAGCATCTGCCTAGTGCCTTCACTTGCTGTGACGTCATACAGTGATGACGTAGGCATCACTGAGGGGGGAGGTTAGAGGCCTATACATACAGGTGCGCCGCTGACGTAGCATTATTAAGTACTAGACTACGGTGCACGTTGAATCCAGGTTCACTGGCTGCTATACATGTAGCCGACGGTGGCGTATTCCGGATTTGGCAAGGGGAGCATGCCAAGCGTAGAGTCCACAGAGGGGGGAGGGTCAAGCAGTGGTCAAAGTATGAATGAAGAGGTGAGAGGACTCTACTTCTCCATTCCTTGCCATTATGCCTTCCTTCTTCACTCTCTTGTCTTCCGTGCTCTTTCTCCCCCTTTCCTTTCCTGCTCCTCCCCTTAGGCCACTTAAATGCAGCTATAGATGTATGGGAACTTGGGAAGCGCTATAAGCTCCCACAGCGGGGTCTGGGGCAAAGCATAAGCGTAAATCGTATTGTATTTAGTGTATTTGGACCTTAAAATCTTACGTCCTCTGGCACCAATTCTACTAATTATCCTGAGAGTTGCTTGACCACGATAGGTAGGCCTAGAGTAACAATAGACTGAAAATTGGAGGCGGGAATTACACAGTGACCCATAGATGTGATAAACGTTTACAAAAAAATCTTTGTAAACGCGTTTATTATTTTGTCAAAGTTTGTAAAACGGTTGTCACAGAAGTGGAGTAAGACATTCTTTGACAATGAAAAAAACTTTTATTGGAATTATCCAAATAATAGGCCTAATATTCAAACTTACGCTCTGTGTACGTTTACTTTTAGTTTACAAACGTTTACAATCTTTTTCCTAATAAACGCGTTTATTAACGTTTATTATAA
>Ga0056128_1000381_pt1 | contig 38096 bp, 24 predicted proteins | sample WorMetLIZISLAND2_FD_71113 | JGI IMG/M metagenome (GOLD analysis project Ga0056128, IMG submission 71113) | Marine gutless worms symbiont microbial communities from Max Planck institute for Marine Microbiology, Germany - Olavius geniculatus... ... | reverse complement strand
GGGCGCGTTCACCTCTGTCGGGTGGCAGGTAACACTGTGTGATCCCATATGACAAGTGACGCTCCGTAGCTCTGAGATGGGTTCGCTCATTAGGAGCTATATGCGACCTTCCTTTCTTTACAGGCTAGGGACGGCGAGGTGCCGTGGCAGACAGCAACAGTCGACGGCACTCGGCCTAGCACGACTTCCATCAAAGAACTGGTTGTGCCTACAGTACAGCAGACTGCAATGAAACTACCTCTAGACCAGACCGACTACCTCCAGCCGCAGTCCAGCATACCCGCAACTTACCTTGACCTTGTCGCCAGTCCAGGTAACCAACCACTCGTCACTTCAGTTGACTTCGCTTGTGTTCACGTCTGACACAGCGCTGTAATACGCTGCCATTAACACTGCCGACAGCTACACGGGAAACTACACCGTGTCCAGAAAAAAGGCGGGTAGGTGCAAACAGCGCGCAGTTGTCTTTTACGGGGACCGAGTTATACCGCTTTGAAGTCCCCATAGGCCGTAATGCAAATTTTTAAAAATTGGGGTAAAATAGGGGTAGGAGTTATCAGATTTTTATTTCAAACAAACTCGATCTTACTTAGTACAGCTGACTGGGGCTGCCTAGCCGGCCGCTGCGTTAGCCTGTGTCTGCAGGCTGCACGTGGTGGCCGTGCGGCTGGCGGCTCGGGTTAGTGACGGAAAGCGCATTAGAGGTGTTGTACGCGAGATGCGCTATACAAATTGACACCTATTACCTTTTTTACTTTTCGGGCTTCAAATCGCTGTGCAAAATTACATTAAAATCGATTCAAAATTGCGGCCGTAATTTTACAGACAGACTGACAGAATGACAGACAAACGCAAGTGATTTTATAATCTGTCCCATACTATGCTATAGCAATGGGACAGATAAAAAGTGTAGACTTTTTTTCGGACACGGTGTGCACCGAAACTACAACAAAACTACACCGGAACGTACGGTTTATCTGTCGATCGTTAAATTTTCGATTAAAGGCACATCTGTTAGAAAGCATACATTGTAAAGTAGAGCCATCAAGTTGTTTTTGATTAAAAAGTTTAAAAAACACTAAAATTGTGCACAGTACGTGAATATCTTAGTCTGTATATACTTTGCAGGACTGGATAAAAACGCTTACTGTGCTTACGTGTGTATTTTTTGGTCAATGATCACAGTGGTCGTTTAGATTTTAATTGAAATTAATGAGGAATTAATTGATAATTGTTTTGTGAAGTTAACTGTTATTTTTTTCGATTACCAGTGCTAATATTTTATTTAATCAGTTTTGAGTAGATTGTCTTTGTCAACTTGTAATGACAAACATGACGATAATAGCATTGATGATTATGATATATTGCTGTAGCTGATAGCGACGGCGCCGAAGCGAACACAGTTACAGCAGCCGTATCTAACCCGGAGTACTTTAGCGATAGTCCCGTCTTTACCACGTGACAGCTCTGCTGATGACGTCATCGCAACGATGATCGCGTGACAGTACAGTGACGTCATCTCGATTCTTATCGCGTCGATGCCTTTCGACCTATGATTTTACTTCCGTCAGAGCTGCTGAATTACTATTCGGACTTTTTGATAGCCGCTCAGAAATGCGTATACGTAATGTCTCCCGAGTGGGCTGGGCCAGTCAAGCGATGTTAACGTTACGTCACAGGTCACGTGATATGACGATTTCCACCAATGGCGTTGTTGGCGTATTCTATAAGTCCTGACGTGATAACAAGATGATAAAGAGATACCTCACATTGTTTTTTGATCACTGGTGGATTGTTTGATGCATAGGAGGGGGTTGCCATCCGGCGTTATAAACTGCCAAATAAGGCAGATTTCACATTGTTAGAGGAACGTGGCTGTAAAAATATAGTTCGGCAGTTTGGCACTTTTTTGGTATTAATTTTCGAGTTTGGTAATAACACTCACTTTTGGATCAGTGTAACATTAATTTTACGAACGAATGATTTTATCGGAGATGGCATTGTCAGTAATTTGGTAGTTAGTATTTTCAGCCAAATATAGGGCCTACTTGACAACTTATGCACCGGTAAAATTCATGGCTGAGTGAAAGAACGCAAGGATAGCGCTAAACGATCGGTGAACACAACCCATATGTAAAGACTAAAGAACTTGCCTGAGGTTGTCACTTTTTTTTAGTTGTATGCTATTCAGAGGCGTATTCAGAAATCTAATAAGGCGTGTACAACTGTACACTTCGGATGCACATTTTTAAAAGTGTTCCTGATGTGTCATTTGCACGTAAAATCGCTAGATTTGATTTAAGCTACAAATTACGTACGGTACCGTTTATTCCACTTCTAAGGGAATCCAGACGCAAGACCCCTGAATACGCCGCTACTGCAGCTGTTAATATCGACGTGGCTCAGAATGGTCGTGTCTTGCTGCTGTGATCGCCTTCAGCCCGTCTACCGGCTGAAATACGTTGGTTCGAGGGTCGCAGGCTATACGGTCTCTGTGTGAAGTGTGAACTGAGTCATATATATAAGACACTCACTAATCACTAATCTCTGCTGCCCTGGCTGTAATGACAGCATTATTATGAAGATTGTAGTGCTGTGTTGTTCTTTGTAGCGGCATTATTTTTAATAATAATAATAAAAGTTTCACGGACGAGTGTTTTTCGAGATGGACGCCAAGCGAAAGCACGGGAATTTTTTACGCCTTAGTATCACCGTTGAAGGATGAAGTGATTTCACTAGAGCTTTGTTTGTGTGTTTGTTTTTTCTGTCTGTTTCACCGTTCGATTATTCGAAAAGTTGTAAATATTATTGATCGTGAGTCAAATTTTGTGTAGGTGTGGATGTGGCTCGAGAATTTGGCGCTGATCCAAATCACAATATCAATCCAGGAATTATTTTTTAAAAGTTTTATTCATTTGGTGACAGTATCAGCAAAAATTTGTGCTGTCTCGGAGTTATCAGTATTGAATGGATTCACACAGTTTACATTGATCTGTTATCACGATAAACTGCTTCGATATGTACGTGCTTGCTTTGTGCTAGGCTATTCTTGATGGTGGCCTTTCTGTAATTAATTCTACAGCATAATAAATTGCAGTTAAAGTGACACTGTTATGTTTATGATGTATGGACTGACTTCGATACTGTTTTTTTTTAATTTATGCATTTGGAGACCACTATAAAAGAAGCTGGAATAAATCCGACCACCTCACCTTAAATCTGTTTCTGCGCTACCTTGTTGTGAAATTTTAATGATTAGTTGTAGTTTTTTTATAATAGCATGTATAATATATACGCATAACATACACGCATCAGGGGTCAGAAGCCAAAAGGTTTAATAGATCTATTTTGGAGCTCACACGTACTGTGTGTACCAAAAGACGGAAACCTGTGTTAATTTTGCGATAACTTTCGCAAATGTACACCCATTTTAATCATTTTTTCCACGTTACAACAAGAAATTCATAACGCGTTAAGGCAAAATTACGCACAAGCACACGGTTAAACTGCACTGAATTTGGTCAGTTGATTTTCAGGAAAACAATTAAAATCGTTGTTACTAGCTCTTATATTTTAAAGATATAATGCGCCAAATTCGATTTCGGCTGGGGCTTGGCCCCAGATCCCGCTGTATGGGGAAGCTCACAACACTTCCCACACTCTTTAGCTGGATTTTGGGTGCTAATTTTAAGGGAAAAGAAGGAAAAGTGGGGAGGGAAAACGAAGAAAGGAAAAGGCAGTGGAAGGAGAGGGGATCGAGCCCCCAATTCACATTTCTGGCTACGCCACTGATAAGACACAGCATTGAACAACGCGTCATTGGCGTATCCATATAGGCCTACTGCGTGCACAACTCGAAGCATGTGCAAGTGCCGAGGGCAGACATTTTTAACTGTAGCAGACGCTGTAAATTAATCCGTAAAAACACGTAAACGAGAAAGCATAGATGTGTACAATAGATAGCAATTTTTCACCATTTTCGCAAAGGTGTGCACTGTGCAGTTCGGAGCTGCACTGTTCCGCATTCGAATTTTCGGAAGTATAATGGCATAGTTATGAACAAGACTGTGCAAGTATTATAATGTTCTTAATGTTAGGCAGCCTAACATAACAAGAAGTACGTACGTTAATATGACATCATGAAATATAGCTTGACTCAGTCTACATTCTATGCCACATTAATTACCTTCGCCAAGGAGGTTATGTATTTGCCGGTTTTTGTTTGTCTGTTTGTCTGTCTGTGTGTCAGAACGATAACTCGAAAAGTTATGGACGGATCTTTCTGAAATTCGGGGGCTATGTCGGGCATGGCACAAACTACCAGTGATTCAATTTTGGGCATGATCCGGCAGGACTCCTGGATTCTGGATCACTTTAAAATTTTCGTTACCATTGCGTTACCATTGCTGGCAAAGCGAAGATGGTGACGCCACCTGGCGAATAGCTTTGCCTTGGCGGAGGTACCTGCGCTCTCCGAGTGCTTTCTTTAGTTAAATAAAAAATACCTCTTGTCAACTTGTTCTTATGGTCAGACTCACGCCAAAGCTATGCAAATGCCATTTCACTAAAATGCATCAAATGTGACGTGATTGCAGTGATGTAAACAAGACTTTTGCTCAAGATTTAGACCAGAACTTTGTTTATTTATTTTGTCCTCGAGGCGTCTCGAGACCAAGACTTTGGTCAGGAGTATGCCTACTATATAACTGCGTGATTGGTGAAGAACGTGAACAACGACAGAACGAATTCTGCAAAGCTGGTAATTAGTTGCTTTTAAATTTGAGTTTGTATTTAAATGATCACAGCTGGCCTTTCGTCACCTGACGTAGGCCTATAAACCTCCCGCTTCTTATCTATTAGGCCTATTCGTGTATTGTATGTTATCGTGCTGCCTCTTAATGTAGTAAACGCTGATTATAGCTCCCGACGATTCCATTTTTCCTTCCAGCAGTGTGCAATACTACAGTACGCGGAACTAATCATCAATTCGTCCGAAGCGTGCGTGCCAATGCTTGCAGCGCCACCGGCTTCACTAATGCTCGGTCTGGCTGAGGCGGCGTTTTATGGATGCTTGCAATTGCATGGAACGTGGCGGCAGCTTAGCAGCTTATCACGACGCAGCTGCAGCAGCTGTAGCAGCGACATCAGTGCTGGGACCAGCCAGGGCTGTGCACGGCCACAAGCGAGATACGAGGCAAACTGCTGGATGTCGTCCACGTACAACCGACGGAGGCGCGCGCAATCGAAAACCGAACGATGTATACATGTAATTGTCTAATAGCCAAGCTACCTCAGGCAGGGGTATATGAAGACCTCTGTGGGCTTGGGGCTGAGAATTTCAAATGGGTCTATCATCGGTTGAAAAGTATGGGGTGCGATAAGGAGATATAGTGTATTTTTGATTTTTGGTCGCAAAATTCGTATTTTGGTGCGCCATAGGGGGCCCGAAGGCCCTTCCCGGGCCAATCTATGTGCTGGTGCTAAGTCGATTTAGCAGTGTAATGTGTTAATTCTGTTCAGTAAAAGAAAATAAAAATTTTCCTCATGAATATGAGTGAATGAGTGAGTGAGTAGGTTTAACGTCCCGCTCAACACAAAAATAGGTCACTTCGGAAACGGCCTTTCCAGGCACTGCACACATAAACACAATAATGACACACAAAAATAAACACGTTTATTTTGTGTATCATTATTGTGTTATTTGTGTATTATACTATTATAAAAGAAAAATATTAGGTAAACAGAATTAGTATATGAGCTGTGGACCTGAGGTTGCAGCTTAATCCGCTCTTTAGTTGTTAACTTGTTACGCCCTGAATTCAAGTTGAATCGCTTGGCAGTTTGAACATGAAGCAAATAAATAGAGATAACACTTCAAATGACGAGGTCTGGACCTCAGATTCTGACGATCTACTCAGGTTTTGAGACGTTGGTAGAAAGTCAATTCATCTATCTACTTACACGGTATCGTCGTTGTACATTTTTGCTCCAGCGCATCACTAACCTAGCAGTCGACTAAAAAGGGCCGCGGGCAGGCACCCAGCCGACCAACCAGACCAGCCCTGCGGTGACTGCATGGGCACGACTGAACTGAATATCGCCGGCGACCAAGTCTTCAGTTACGACGATAGCGACCGACTAGGCTGGGCCTCAATGCCTTCAAGAGTCTGTCTGGTCTGTATGTATACTGCGGATACTTTCAGCCTACTAGCGGCTATTGCTCCAGTCTCTGGGAGACTTGGATAATAATCGGCAGAACAGAGTAAAGTGGTGCGACGTTATTGCATCAGGTCAGGTCAGTAGCCTCTTGTGCTCTCAGTAGGTCTGTACAGATGCTTAGACCTGCATTTTGTAATAGGGCCTACTTTGCTACTGTTAAAAATAAAAAAATATATATTATTAAATCATTAAGAGGCTTATTACTTTATTTACTTGCGGTAAATATTTTTTGTTGTCGGCCGATCTGAATGTAAAACGCAGCTTTTTGTCTTCCACATAACGGAGTTCCGTAATTGATAATTTTAACTATAAGATGAGAAAAACACACATATATTTTACTAAATAACCTTCTTCAAGATTGTTAACCATGTATAGGCTAAAATATTACTTTTCTAACTTTTAACAGATAATGGCTTCTTATTGGACAATGTTAGAAGCGTTAAAAAGTAGGCTAAACAGTTTGTCGTCATCATCAGTTTCCGTGCACCCGCTGAGGGCGTTGGCGATCATGTAGCGCCATCTCATCTTGATGCATTTGCTCGGATGATTGTGTTCTCACTGGCTGTAGGATCCAGCCATTTCTTCAGGCTAGTGAGGTAGCTTGTTCTCGGTCTTCCTGGTCTTTTCTTGCCATTAAAATTTCCGCTCATAACTAGATGTTATCATCTTTGACTTCCTGAGGAGGTGCCTGAAGAACTCTGCTTGTTTCTTTCTGGTTGTTTTTAACAGATGTCTCTCAGTAGGCCTACCGGATCGGTTGAGAACGTTGTTGTTGGTCTCATGATCTGTCCAAGGTAGACTAAGCGCAGCATTCGTCGCAGGAACTACATTTCAGCCGCTTCCAAACGAGCCTCCATCTCTTGTGCTTATTGTCTACCTCTTAGCACTGACAGTTAGGGTCTTACCACTAAAATGTCGTTCTTACTGATTTCGATTTATTTCGTGAGTCAAATATTCAACATAGACCTTTGTGCCTCCACTCTTCAGCTTCTTGGAGCTTTGTGATGCCTTTATAGTCCCACCGGGGCGCTGCCGCTGGACCCCACTAGGGACAACTTACATTGTCCCTCCGGAAACAAATTTCTGGCTACGTCCCTGACAGAAAGATGGGAGTGTAGACCTATGTTACACTAATAGGTATAGATTTTAAAACAAGGGTAGACCGTAGACGAAACGTGGATAATATTAGCTAGGCATTGACAAAGACATCGTACCAGTCCTGCAAGCATGCAGACTGACGTACTTCGGCCATGTGACTTGCATTAAGAAGGACCTATATAATTAGATAAAAAATAAACTTAAAGTAATATTTAGAACAATTCTAGGAACTGATTGGCTGAACTTAAGCTATAACATCGAGGTCAACATTTGGCCAAAACAATGACGGTAACAAGAACAGCATCAGGCCTATTAGACATGTTAAGTCTATGAGGTCGTCTGTTCACTTGTCAAACGTCTCGGGCATCGACAGTAAATTAGGTCGTTGACGTCCGCCGGCCTTAATTTTTGGAACTGAGAATTGGCGTACTGGATACTCTTGCCCTAAAAACGTTTATGTCAAATTTGGTCTTTCTATGCGTTTTTGTTTTCAAGGAACACGAAAAATTTAGGTAAAGAATTCTTTTAAAAATGTACGTTTTATGCTAAAATGTCATACGCAGGTTATCCAGGTCCATTTCCAGCCATTTCGTCGCAATTCACTCTTGAAATGTGTGTTGCGGCCGGAAATCGCAAAAAATCCACTAAAACGCCTATTTTGGGGGTTCAAGGACATTCAAGGTCATTAACGTTGACACCAATAAAAAGCTTGTCACTATAGTTTGTTATAATAAGCAGCATGTCTGTGCCTATCTGCAACCGTTTTTCACGCTACACGAAATAATTGCGGCAAAATAATCACTTTTTAGGGCGGTAGCTGTCTTTGATGCTTGTTTGCACTGGCCTCCTTGAACATAGAGAGTCGGGAATTGGATTGCTAAAATCCACGTTTAATGCTTAAAATTTCGTGTGCAGGTTGTCTTGGTCTATCTCCAACCATTTCATCGCAATTCAGTGTTAAAATGTGCGCTGCATCCAACAACTTGCAAAAAATTCATTAACCCCCCTTTTTTGGAGGGGGACTCAAGGTCGTTCAAGGTCATCGATGTTAATAAATCTAAAAAGCCTGTCACCAGTGGCGTAAATACGGGAGGCAAACGGATGCACTGCTTCCGGGCGCCGACTCAAAAGGGGCGCCAATGGGGGTGCTAATAAAGGCGCCAAAGGGGCGCTAGAGGGGCGCCAGATTCCAAAATTCTATTTTTGAGACAGTATCGTAGGCCCCCCTACTGTTCTCAATTTCTGACAAACTCCGCCACATATAATGCAGTGACTTGGCTTATATAATGTTTCCACTTCATTCTGCCGTTCTGTTTGTCGTTTTGAATGTGCACAGTGGCGTAGACGTGACGTCACAATGATGATGACGTCATTAAATTGTGACCTATGGATAGCTACAAAACGGTTAGGCCTACAGTTACGAACCTCAAATTTTGCATGCTTGTTCGTAGGTACAGTCCGAACATAGCCCCTTAATTTTTTTTCGACAAGAGGGCGTGGCTAAGGGCACATGACCCTTAATTTTTTAAGCGTTAAATGTCAGTGTCTCCAAAACGGTAAAAGATAGCCTACGGACTTCAAATTTGACATGAATGGTTATACATAGCCTAAACAATGCGGACACGATCCTTTAAAAGTTTTTGAAAAGAGCCTGGCCAGGGTCACGTTACCTTTATTTTTGTCTTATTTTATTTATTATTTTGGATGAACCAGTTAAATTTCATCATCGAACAGGGTTAAAAATTGTGTGATTTCTGACACAAAATGTGCAGTAGAAAATAGCGAGTGTGCAGAAGAAATTTTTTTTATATGTGCATGTAACATTTTTAGCAAAGAAGTAGTCAAATATGACCGATTTTAAGTGGAAAAACGGTAACCTAGTTAGTTAAATAATTATTATTGCATCTTAGATCCAAACTATTGTCAAATATTGAGTCAAAAATCTTTAAAATTGTAACCGCGAGATGTCGTCTTTTAAGGCTAAAATTTCGGCTGGGGCTCCGCCCCAGGCCCCTCTGAGTGAGCCAAATCATTTTATAAAATGTTGCATGTAGAATACATAGGCTGTTTAAAAATTATGTACAAATAGCGGGGCGGGGAAAGGGGGGCGCCATGCGTTGTTTTGCTTTCGGGTGCCGACGACGAAGTTACGCCACTGAGTACCTACTTGTTATGATGAGCTGCATGTCTGTACTTATCTGCAACCTTTTTCACACTATACAAGCCAATGACGGCAAAATAAGTAACGTCTTTTAGGGGAGGTACTCCTCTTTGACGCCCTCGTTCGAGGGGAAGCCCCGCAGCCAGGGGCACGAAATTTTGTCACGAAAAACTAAATACCTAGACGCAGCCCACGGTAAAGTTTCGTAATCCTAGCTTTTACCGTTATGACACAATACAACAGTGTGACGGAGAGACGGACAGTCGCCCCGGCCATGGCTAAGACGCGCGAAGCATTCTGCTATGGCGCGTAAAAGGGTGCATTTTATGAAACACCGTGTAGTTTTAGTTACCTTTATTGTCTTTTTTTGGCCGACCACTAGGTCGAGTCTTTGGCACGATGTATCGTCTGTCGTTTGTCGTCATCGTCTGTCTGTCGTCTGTAGCGCGTGTATTATGCCTAAACCGTACGTCGTACGTAGGGGATAGGCGACGGCACCGTTGGATACTGCGATGACAAATTCCTATAGGATGTCTCTATTTCCAGCGGTTTGGCCGCAATTTTAAATGCAAACTTGATGTGTGCAGCAAAATCACCTACGTGCGGCGAATTACCGTATCATATCCTAGCGTTGATTGTAGCGTTCGATAAAGCAGCGTCACCATAGCGTACACAGTATTTTGCTCACTCTGGAAAATCGCTTTCCTTCCATAATCGGAAGTCGAATGCTGGCCTTCGGATATATAGGCATTGCATACGGTCGCCCCACCCTAAAGACAGCTGGGCGTTTTGTCATTTTTCTGATCTCAAGCTTCTATTTTTCATATAAACGTTTGCTTCGGGATTTGTTTTTGTTTTCTATATAGCAGTACTTGTTTCATTGCTTTCATTTCCGTTCCTTTTAGTTCATTTTTAGTTCATCTGCCAGATTAAACTGGCGGTTTGCTTCAGCTCGTGCCATTTTTCACTGCAAATCATTTAATATCTGCGTTAAATTCTTGGTTTTGCTTAAACGGCTTGACCTTAAACCCGGATAAATCTGACGCAATCGTTCTTGGGACTCGACAGCGTTTTGCTTATAGTTACTCTAGTCTTACCTCAGTCGACGTCACCGGCTCAATGATTTCACTGGCAGACCACATCAAAGTACTGGGGGTAACGCTGGACAAACACCTGACATTCGACGACCATGTCAACTTAGTTTCCAAGTCGGCATTCTATCATGTCCGGGCTCTGTGTCACATTTGCCCTGCCCCCACTGAGGACATGGCGTAAACTGTTGCCTGTGCTCTCGTTGGAGCATGGCTTGATTATGCCAATTCTGTCCTGGTCGGCATAATGATGAAAAACGTCGTTCGTCTGCAGTGTGCACAGAACGCCATCGCCCGGATAGTCGTCTGGGGCACCAACCGTCAGTTGACCAGCTTATCTGTGCTGCTCAAACATTATCACTGGCTTCCTATTCTCCAGCGCATCCAATTCAAGATCGCCTGCATTACCTACAAGACCATCCTCACCACTCAGCCTGCCTATCTGAACTCTGTTCTTGAACATTACAATCTATCTCGTACATTGCGTTCATCTGACAATATTCTGTTCTCTGTGCCTCGTGTCCATACATGTTTTGACTGTGCTTCTGAGTTACCTCAGGATTACAAGTCCGGCACGTTACTGTTAGACTACCGAGCCACACTGTACGAAGCTACAAATCCTGATGACATTTTTGGTGCAAAGTGCTGAGATTAGTGACATTACTGCTGTTAACAAGTGCAAATTTTTGTTAGAATTTTAAATGAACAAAAAAAAATTTTATCGACTAATTTGTTAATGATTAGTTGTTTAGATTATCAATTACGTTCATAGGAATTTTGTCATTCATTGGCAGATTACAGATTATCCAGAGACTGGTGGGTTGTTCAGATGTGGCGGCTTCAGAGAGAGAAGCGTTGTTTATAGAGAAGCTTCGGCAGTGCATGACATTGTTTGACTTCATTGCTGACCCGCTGAGTGATCTCAAGTGGAAGGAGATCAAGCGATCGGCTCTCAATGAACTTGTCGAATACGTGACTCAGAATCGCAGCGTTGTAACCGACGCAATCTATCCCGAGGCCGTACAGATGGTTTGGCATTTCTTCTGTATCGTCTTTACGTTGCTTTAGCTTTGGTACGTTTACAGTACATATAAGAACTGGGAGAATTGCGCACACATTTTTTGGTTTTCAGTGTACCTTTTGCCAATAGAATAGAGACAGTAATGATTAAAAATTGTTAGTGGTTATTTTTGCAAAAGTTAGTGATTAATTACATGGTAATTTTTATTAAAGGCTAACATTGGTGATTAATTGCTATTTCATTGCTTAGTTAGCAGATTTTGGAGTTATTGCACTATGAGTTCGCACTGATGCATTGAGACAACTGCCGATTGGTGTTCTAACTAAGTCATGTAGAATGACGAAATCATTGGTGGAAAAACTGATGATTTTGTATGCTTGTCGTGTCGTCGTATTTGCTTTATAATGTTCCTATTGATGTGACTTTCATAGAAATTTTAAGGCGTTAAATTTTTTGGTTTAAATGATTAAATCATTTTTTGTTTGTGCAGCTCTACTAGCAAATAGTATGTGAGTGAGTACTCACTACTCAATTTCTTGCTCTGGTGGCTAAAATAGTGCACTTGTGGACTGGTTTAACCTGTCATATTCTGTGAAGACTTGGATCAAGTTTTTAAACAAAACCCATAATAGTAGTGGAGGAAATGTGACTGGTGGCGTATTTGTGTGCTTTTGTGTAGTTTTCAGTGAATCTGTTTCGGAGCCTGCCTCCATCGTCCAATCCCAGTGGGATGGAGTTTGACCCGGAGGAAGATGAACCAACACTGGAAGCAGCATGGCCACATCTTCAGGTGACGTCAGAATAATAGTAACATTAACAACCATGGCAGTGCTCATGGTGTTGTTATACATAGCCATTGTGAGAGTTTACCTGTAGCATAACTGCAAGTGACTGCCAGCCTTTAGACTAAGCTGATCAGCCTTAGCCACAGATCTGCCTAAACTACTAGCTCTAGGGCTACATTCACCGCTGCCTGGTACACATTAGTGGTCTAGACGGTTCGTCCGAATGGTCGTCAAAAACGCCAGCATTGATGTTTGGCGTAGTCTCAGAATTATCATGAAATTTTCCAGCCGCAGTTATTTAGCAGTGACACTTTCTCATGTTTGAGAGTATTTGAATAGTTCGTCCGCTCTTGCAGCTGTCGTCTATCAGTTAGTGATGATGTCCATGTTGGAACACTCCATCGACTACAACGATCAGCTGCAGGCAAAGCATTTTTCATACACTTGGAGAGTTGTTCTCGCAGACTTTCTGCCTGAATGACGTACTGTGAATGCAGAATATTGTTGTGCATTATTGTCTGATTGATTATGACTAGCAGTTTGCAGCATTTGACCAGGTTTGCTGCAGAAAGATGTCGTTCTCGATGCACCTCTACTCGATAGGCTCGTTAGACAGTTGAGAAAATCAGCCAACTTGTAGAACAATGGGAACACTGCTGTGAACTGCAGGGAGAATATGTTAAAAAGTAACATATCTGTCAGAATTGTGTGATTTACTGTCATTGTATAAGGCTGTCAGTCCTGGAATTTATTGAACAACGCTCGTATACAACGAAATTCGTGAGTCATTATGCAGTACACAGGAAAACGATAAATAAGTAAAGAAAATATCCATCTGCTGAACTATCGTTTGAATGGTTGCCTGTTCGCACTAGCAGTTTGAATGGTCTGTCAACCAAAAAGCATTGCAGAGACTGCTTTTTTGCGAACAATCCATCTGGACGGTCGTCAAAAACACCAGCCGTTCGGATGGAACGTTTGGGTCATTAATGTGTACCAGGCTTAATACTCATTTTACCATCCCACAGAGAGTAGAAAGCTGAGTCAATCTGTGTGGCTACTGAGATGATTTACTAGCCCACAGTCACTTGTCACATTACGAACAGGGGTGTTACGAACAACAACTATGGTGATTGGACATATTGTTCCATGACATGAATGGTTATGGCCTTTTGAGTCATTTGTGTTGAGGCAGGTTAATCACATATCTGGGTTTGCTTTATGTTTTGCATTTGTCTTACAATTGATTGCTGATCTCAGTGAGTGTGTGAGTGCTAAGAACATACTACAGTGCCACTGCATATGTTGCAGGTTGCTCTGTGCAGTGGTTTATTTGTCCCCTTTATGTATGGTTTTGGATTGTACAAAATCTTAGCATGTCCATAGGACAGTATATGTGGACACAGCTGGCTCTGAATCTTTATGGATTACTTGAGCACTTACATTATTAATCATTGTTTTAGATTCACTGGCATGTTGTGTTTTTTGCAGTTGGTCTATGAATTTTTCCTACGTTTTCTTGAGTCGCCAGACTTTGTGCCAAACACAGCCAAGCGGTACATTGACCAGGCTTTTATACTGCAGGTAATCTGATGGTTGTTTATGTCCAGTTTTTACTCCTCGCGCGCTGCATTCCTACGGAGCGAAGAGGAGTATATGAGATCAGTGTAATATTGAGGACTGACCGACAACTGACCTCTGTTCCTGGAAGAGCCTTCCTGGAAGAACTTTAAATGGCCATATCTCCATAACGGTGCTAGATAGACGCATGGTCGCTATAGACCACCCATAGGAAGTCGACCACCATATTTCTTTGTCGGTTTCTTTTTCAGCGTTTTTTCTGAATATTCTTCTTCACATTATTCAAGAAAGACTGGTGAATATCTAACAGTTTTTTTACACCTCTGGCAGTAGAGTCATTGTATTAAAATGTCAATATTATATTCACATTCTACTCTTTATTACCTTTGATTTGATATGCAATATGCCTATGTTTTGACATACTTAAAATTGACCTATTTTTCAATTTTGTTCCAAATTTCAAATTCAAATTTTAAATAGAGCACAGCTGGGATTCTTGGGGAGTTTTGATATGTTATTTCTAGTGCTCCAGGCTAACTATTATGAAAAAATCCGCTTGATACTAATGTTTTCCTTAGTAAACCCTAATGCTCCTGGACTAAAAGGGTACTGTTTGATTGGCATCATCATCACGCCGACGTCGGTTACGCCTCATTAACACTCGAGACGTCTATGACCACGCCAATGCCGAATTTATGTATTGTGGCTAAACAGTACATCATACGTTATCAGCAGACAACCATGTTTACTCTATTCGAAGAGAGCGTAAGATACCACAAATTTTACATAGAGGCGTTGATGTTGATATTGAAAATTTTTCCCCCTCAGTTTGTAACATGTTGCCCTTGATCTTCGATGTTGGGCAACATATTCCGAACTTCGGGCAAAAATTTTTAATAATTACTTCGACTCTAGTCACTGTTTGTATAATATGTGCATGTGTTCATTAGTTAACACATCAATTTGACCGGACTATTTGTGTTGATCACACATCTTATCTACAAGATTTGACCACTGCTGAACTTGCCAACAAACAATAACTGGCATCACTGCTGGCATAGAAATTTATAAGAAGTCTGTTTTATTAGTTTGTCAACTGAAAATTATTAGTGAAGTTATGTAATGGCAAAATAATAACTACTTCATTGTCAAATAACCACAGTTTAATGGAACATTGGAAACCTGTTTCATGGTATTATGTATGTCGGTTAATTTTTTAAATCACGACATCTCTAGTGAATTGCTTTGTGTGTGAATGGTGTCAGTTGTTGGAGCTGTTTGACAGCGAAGATCCTCGTGAGCGAGACTTTCTCAAAACCATTCTTCACCGAATCTACGGCAAATTTCTCGGCCTGCGTGCCTACGTCCGCAAGCAAATCAACAACATTTTCTACAGGTGAAACTGCAGGCTTTGTACAGAGTCTGATAAGTCCTGGGGTCCAATTTGTGAAGCCTTTGAAGAATTTTTTTCTAAGATCTTTGTCAGCTTTGCTGTAATAGTCAGCAACTTTGCCGCGTGTTTTTTGTCACTGTTTTGTAGGACTTTCCTACGATTATTTTGTAAGTCACAGTTTCTTCACAAGATTTCTTTTTTTCTGGAACTTATAAGTTTGCTGACCTGAAAACATGGGAAGTCTTGAAATGAAACATCATCCTGAAAAGTCGTGAAAAATTATTATGGGGCTGTTTAATTGAGTTTAATGCTAAGTGGCACTACAACTTCTGATCTGAGTCCATCAGTGTGTTTCATATATGTAAGAAATGTTTTTAAAAGGTTTTTTTAAAAATTTGTTCTGTGTTTTTTGTGCTTTCTTAATGTCATGTTTTTGTTGTTGTTAAAACATAAACGTACAAAATGATGCATTTCTCATGGGCAAATTGCGGTTAGCATCTATTTCCTAGACAGATCGACTGTTTTGTAGCAGTTTTGTTGACTTAATTTGAGTCATATTGATGCTTCTTTCTACTTGGACAAATACTGTATTTTAATATTTTTATGCATGTTTCTTTATGTTTTTTTTATAAAAGTGAAAATCGTTGTTGCGGTGGCAGGGGCATTCTCTTCCATGATGGGGGAAGTAAAAACAACACATTTATTAAATTTTATACAGTGTTCCAAAACATTGTGTACAAGAAACAGGTCATCAGTGAAGGTGAAGGTCAACTCACTAAAACGTTGCTAGATGTCGCTAGCTTATCCATTAAAACCAGTAAGTTAAGATATCGACTGATCATGAGATCACAATACCAATATATGAACACATGTTTTTTTATGTTTTTTATTTGCAAATTAATGTTTGTAACATCTGTGGTGTGTTTAGATTGTTGTAAGCTAGTAGCCAATTTTACACAATTGATAAGATTGGCCATGTTCGCCAGTTTTGTTGGTCAGCTTAACCACGTCTATAAAATTGGCTATCCTTGTGGAAAGAAATTCATTTTGGTCCTGGGAAACACTGAAATTTAGCTTTTCTGGTCCTGCATAATATTGTCAGCAAGTCTACAAATTCTGAAACTGATAACTGCACTAGTTATCTCTGCTAGCTATAGTGGATTATGTGTCCGTTGCTGATGCTGACGCTTAATGTGTGTTTTGTGTAGTTTTATTTATGAGACTGAACATCATAATGGCATCGCTGAACTTTTAGAAATTCTTGGAAGGTATGACATCTTTTGTTATGTACCATGTGTCACTAAAATTACCATACTTTAAAGGTAAAGGTCAAGTACTTGCTACGCAGCTGCTTAGACGAGACAGTCTTGTGAGCAACCAGGAGTGCTTTGCAATATCGGAAGTGGCAGCTGATTGGCATAAGCTAATGATACTGCAGCAGACTAATTGGCCATCCATTGCCCGCATCAGCGAACGATTGGACCCGCTGTTTGCAGCCAGCAGGCATACCATCACCCCACTCAGCCACACTGGGCCTTTACCCTTTGGCTTGTAAGCAACTACAATTCTGCTGAGGGTAGGAGGCTGAGTTGACCTGAGCACACAGTAGACTAGCATCTTGCTTAAGGTTACTTGCAGATGGCCCATGGTGAGATTCAAACTGCTTGATGACGTAATTGTAGGGTGTTGGACTCGTGATCAAGAAGTTGTTGGTTTGATTCCTGCTTGGGTCGCTATCAGGTAGTTACTACATGGATTGGTGACTGTCTGTGGACAGGGAAACCATCTTGTTTACATCCGACACCAAATCAACTCATCAGGTGCTTTGGGGAAGATAAATCAGTTACCGGCCTTTCTGGCTGTAGTTAAGGCGGGGCGCGTTCACCTGTGTCAGGTGGCAGGTAAAACTGTGTTATCCCATGTGGCAGATGATGCTGTGTAGCTTTCTGATGGGTTTTTTACAACCTTTAATCTGACAGTTAACAGTCCAATCTTTTAATCACCAGACCACTTGCATTGCAGCCTCTTACCATGGTTTTAGCATTGCAGTCCTCATAGTCTGGAACTCATTCACAGTTCTACCTCTGCGAACACTTTTCTAGCAGGCCTACAGTTCCCTCTAGTGGCTCAGCCAAGTGCCTCAGATTCAGCCATTGGCTGACGTTGTAAACTATAACTATTTTATTTACTTACTCACTTACTTAGATTGATTGTGTATTGCTGCGTAGCATCATAAACGGGTTTGCGCTGCCTCTGAAGGACGAGCACCGAGTGTTTCTGCTCAAAGTGCTGCTGCCGCTGCATAAAGTGAAATCACTGAGTGTTTACCATCCTCAGCTTGCATACTGCGTCGTGCAGTTTTTGGAGAAAGATCCCACACTCACTGAACCTGTACGATATAAGAGCTCTCATTGACTTGTGATAAAAGAACTTGTCTGTTTGTTATTGCTGTGATGGTCAGTTGCCACAGCGACAGATGGGCTTTTTGTATACCCACTATTTATCTTTCTTGTATGTCATTTTGCCGTGATTAATTTTAATTTTGATTGAAGGGTGCTGAAAAATGGTTTATAGTGGTCTACTATAATTCTGTTAACCTTTAGTTTGTCATTTATTTACAATACAATAGAGTATGAGCATTACTGTTGCAGTGTTGCTGTAGTTAGAATACAAAAGAGTTAGTGTGAGGAATGCAGATATTGTTAGCCTGGCTGACGGTGGCTGCAAAGAAAATTGCCACTGGTAGCTTTGGTCCTAAAAAATTAACGGTCGAGTTGTTCAGTTATTTGTGTGATTAATCAGTAATTTGCCCCAGTGTCTAGGAGAGTTCCAGTGGTGTGTTATTTAACACATTGCCCTAGGAACTGTATGGTAAATTATGTTAAGCTGAATGTTAGAGTTGTGATGAAGAGACAAAAATGATACTGTAGTTTTTGCTTATTTCGTAGTAAATTAAGTTCACATTTCTAGCAACATATTGATAACTGGAATTAAATGCTGGTACATGGTGTGAGTCTATACTGAAGTGAGATTTAACTGTGTTACAGGTCATTTTAGGGTTGTTGAAGTTTTGGCCTAAAGTGCACAGCCCCAAAGAGGTAAGTTTGTCAATGTAACACTACTGTCTTTTATCACACCTCACACGATAGTGCGAGTGTTGTAAGGAGGACCTTCAAAGTTTATGGGAAAAGGCAAACTTTGGCCCTCAGCCAACTAAAAACTTGTAAACTGATCGTCACCAAATTTGAATGTTGTGATTACGTCGTGGAGCCCTACCACCAAAAAAATTTGGTCTCAATCCGCCCAGGGGTTTTTGCTCCCCATATAGGTGAAATATACACCCCCTCCTGTTCAAAATTTACTACACTTTTTTGGTTCTTCAACTCACCTACAGGCGAGTCCGTTAGATTGATTTTTATGCTTACTACGTCAAATGATGTGGTTCTGCGCAAGGAAGTGCCTTTTTATTGTTATAAAATAAAAATTTTATTTTTCACTTATTTATTTGAGAAATTTGAAAAAAATTACAATGGCGCCTATGGGGAAAATTTAAAAATTCTTTAAACTGTCATAACTTAGGTTGTGTGGAAGATAGAGTCGTAATGTTTGGTTCTAGGATATGGTTTTCGCGGATGGCCTAATTAACGGTGACATTAACGGTGAGATTTTTGCATCTACTGGAAAATTTTAAAAAAGTTTATTCCATTTTCTGTAAATAATTACCAGTAGGCCCAATGACATTTTATTCACTATTTTTACGTGCTAAAGCAGCTACTGCTTTCAGCGTGTCTTAGCCATCGCAATTCTGTTCGTTTGTCTGTCTGTCCGTCACACAGGTGGATCAGTCAAAAACAGTGCAAGCTAGGATCACAAAATCTTCACCGTCGGCTGCTTGGAAGACTCTAGTTTCAGGGACCATAAATTCGAAGGGGGTCACCCCAAATGATGGCCCTAAATGAGAGGGGTGGGCAAAATCTGTGATTTTTGGCCAATAACTTGCTGTATCTCAGTAACGGTGCGAGATTAGGCTTAGGTTACTATTAATCACTAATAGGAAATCGTATACTGGCTTTCGATCGGCGCCGAATTCAATGACCTTGAACGCCAATATATGGGGTTTTATGGATTTTTTGGCGATTTTTGGCTGCAACACAAGTCTGTCATTCACAAGGAGGCGCCACGATACTATCATTATGTGCACTTTGGCATGACTGTAATAAAGGTGTTGTATTTTATCCCAAATTCTCGCAAATCTAACTCAAACAGCGAAAGATTTTCGTTGTACGATTTCGTTGAATTTTGAATGCAGTAATTTATTATTTAGTACATTTCTGATGCACAGTATTTGGCGAAACGGCTTGCATATCTTACAGCATAATTTGTGACATTTTGTTCAATGGTGCTGCCACCTCGGGAATCAGTTTACAACGCCCAGCACTAACTAATGCTGATTGATTACATTGATTGAGTTGTTATATTTTTACGCGCGAAAGCAGCTACTGCTTTCATCACGTCTTAGCTGTTGCAATTCTGTCCGTTCATCTGTCTGTCCGTCCGACCGTCACACTCGTGGAACGAGATATGGCCTAGGTTAGACCTTGGTGCCACGCTACTATCGTTATGCGATCCAGATAGAGAATTTGGTATTTGTATATTAACTTAGCATGAACACCCCAATTTTCAGCTAAACTACTAAACCAGAACTGCTATAGCTTTCACGTGTCTGGTGAGCATTAGCTCAAATTTCCTGTTAATTGTGTTTCTCAAGTATACTGTTATTGGACATTTTATGGCTTTTTATGCGACACTTACATTGTACTGTATAGCTTTTTGGCTGTAATCACAGGCTGAGCGGTAGTTCAAGCCATGTGTTAATGGCGACTTCTCTTTCCTATGGGAAAGCCAAATATTCGACCCTCCACAGAATCAAAACCCCTGATCTAATTGACATAAAATTTGGCATGGTTGATGACGTTGGCTAGATGATCCCTCACGCAAAATTTTATGTACGTCTGACCAAGGGCGGCAAATAGGTGAGATATACACACTATTTTTTATTAATATATACCTTTTTCAGAAACTCATCTACAGGTCAGAACCCTCGGCGGATTTTTGTGCGTGATGGCTCAAACGACGCGGTCTCGCGCAAGGATGTGCCTTTTGGAGGTTAAAAAATTTGAAATTAATATTCAACATATTTATTCAAAAAAATTCCAAAAAATTACAATGGCGCCTATGTGGAAGATTAAACAATTCTTTAAACGGTCACAACTTTGGCTGTATATAAGATAGAATCGTAATTTTTGGTTCTGTGGTATGGTTTTCGGAGAGGACCAATCTAACAGTGTCACTCAAATTTTCTCCCGACTCTCTCAGGTTGCCACGGCAACAAAATTTGGGACAAAATGGGCTATAACTTGGTTTCTGCTAGAGATATCCGTGAGATTTTTGCATCTATAGGGGGGTTTTCGGGGTTGGGCCATCGAATACTGCCAACAAAATTTTACCCTGACCGATTCTTGTTGCATGGCAACGAAATTTGAGACAAAGGGGCTATAATTTTTATTTTCTGTAAGTAATATCTCCAAGCTCTTTGCGTCTAATGGGAGGTTTTGGGGGATGGGCTATTGAATGAGGCCAATCTAATTCCACCACAACCGATCCTTGTTGCCATTTGAATGTCACGTGACCCCAAACGGTCAAGATCGTGATTGTAAAATATCTATGGCCAGATATCTCCGTAACTGATCAACTGTAGGAAAACGTTATTTTACTAATAAAACAGCTAATATAAATGTACAAAACATCAGTTTATACACCTGTTAACGGCTACACTTGAGGACTTGCACGTCGAAAACAGCAAAAATTACAAAAGTTGATATTATTTAGCAGCACATTGACACACTGTCAGTGTGATGCGGGCAATATCACCTTTTGTAATTTTTGCTGTTTTTGATGTGCAAGGTCTTAAGTGTTGCTGTTAACAGGTGTATAAACTGATTTTTGTACATTTATACTAGTAAAGGTTCATTTATTCAAAACTGCTACTAAACAGTTTGTTAAATTTATAATGTTTAATAAATTGTAATTTCGTGATTAACACTGTTGTTTCATTGGAGTATTACCATGCAGTTTGCTCTACTGAAGGTTTGACAGGAAAACTTTTGCACAGGTTTTCCTGTTCTTAACATTTTACAAGTGCTGGTATTGAACCAGGATTGTTGGAGTTGTTTGAAAATGCATCAGAGGTTTGTGTTTTTTTGAGACAGTATAGTTGAATCGATGTTGGCAGGTGATGTACCTAAATGAGCTGGAGGAAATACTGGATGTGATTGAGCCGACAGAGTTTCAGAAGGTGATGAAGCCGTTGTTCAAACAGCTTGCTAAGTGTGTTTCAAGCCCACATTTCCAGGTACTGCTGCATCTGATCCATAGAGATTTCCAATAAAACATTTGCATTAGGTACATTAGTGGTGCACAATCCATTTGAGGTGTAGGCCACACAACATGATCTTGAAGTCACCAGGAGCCAAACTAATGCAAAATGCAATTCTAATTAACGACGAAACACAGTTAACAAAGTACCCGCCCTACATACGGGAGGACCTTTAAGTAGCCATCATTTGCCAGGTGACACCACGAAGCACTACACGCTGCGCTAAGCGCTATACTGATGGTCAGCTGACAACTCAAATGCAGATTCCATTCCATGCAGACAAGTGTCTACATGGAATGGGACCGCCATATCTGTCGGAGATGTGCTTGCCGATCTCGTCATTGCCTGGCCGTCGTCATCTGCGTTCTGCTGTTCGTGGACAACTTGCCATTCCTCGTTACAGACTTACAACAGCTGGCAGAAGGGCGTTCTCTTTCGCTGGCCCGTCAGCTTGGAACAGTCTCCCGACGTACCTGAATGATCACACACTCAATCTGGACTCTTTTAAACGTTTTCTTAAATCATTTTTGTTTCAGATGTACTGATAATGCATTCAGCGCACTAGAGATTTCTTCGAAATGATAGTGCGCTATATAAATGTTCACTTATTATTATTATTAACTCAACCCCTCGTTCTCAGGCTGCCTGTGAGAGGAGATGAGGAACAAGGTGGGGCACACGTACCTAAGGTCCAAAAACTCAAACGCCACAGTCAGGGTCTGTGACCGTACGACGCAAAAGGTGCCGGTGGGTGTGACAGACAGGACACACATGAAGAGACAAATAGAGAAACTTTTTGCGCATTATATTAAGATTATTACATTTGTTTTGATCTGATGATGTATAGGTAGCAGAACGAGCGCTGTATTTCTGGAACAATGAGTACATACTGAGCCTGATCAGTGAAAACGTCACGGAGATTCTGCCGATAATGTTTGCATCACTGTACTGCACCAAACAGCACTGGAACAAGTACGAGCATTTACTCAGCTATCTCTTGTTATCAGTGTGTGAAGTTGTGGGACTTTGGGTGGCTGTAGATCCCGCCTAAATCATAGAATTTTTTTTTATTTTTTACAACCTGGAAAGTCCCTGAAAGCCAAATAGGATCTTGAAATTTTTGCAGTTTGATAGAAGAGGACTTGAAAAGTCCTTGAATTTCAGTTTTTCGAAATCTGTGTGACTGCAACGTGTGAACTATTTTTATATTATGCCAGAATTGTCTCACTTGGCATGACAAAATGTCACTTGAATGTGTCTGGGACAGGTACTAGAAAATCCTTGAATTTTTGCCACAAAAATGGCTACCTGAGTCATTGACTTAGACTTGAGTTTCTGTTTTAGTTGATTGGGACTTGAAACCTGAGGACTTGGGCTCTTACTTGAAACTTTGCCTTGTGCACTTAGACTTTCTGTTGAGAGTAGTTACTTCAGTAGTTATACTTGATACATGGGCCAAACGTGTGCAAAGGTTATTTTATGCCAAGAGATTTGCCTGTTTTGACTAAAGTCAAGACTTGGAATGGTTCTTACAAAAAGTTTAAAAAATATATTTAATCTTGACAATAGTTATGCAAAAATACTGCTGACTCTTCATTGATAGACGCGGTGTATGCTTAGTTTATTTTCATCATGCACCCATGGAATGTAGCAGTATTGTGCTGCTGTTGAACCGATGAATATTATTGATTTATCTTGTTACTTATTAACTGGGCTGATGAACTAATTTGCTGGCTTTCTCCCGACCATTAGCATTCTGTTTGAAATGAATGGAAACAGTCGTTTCCCCAAATGTTTCGGATCTTGTAGTTTTACAATAGTCTCTACCACCATCTAGAGTACTTTTTTTTGGACATTAACAATTTTTATGCAGCTACTGCTTTAGCGTGTCTTAGCCATCGCAATTCTGTCTGTCTGTCTGTCTGTCACACGGGTGGATCAGTCAAAAACGGTGCAAGCTAGGATCACCAAATCTTCACCGTCGGCTGCCTGGAAGACTCTAGTCTCAGTGAGTGAGTGAGTGAGTAGGGTTTAACGTCCCACCCGACACAGTATAGGTCATTTCAGGGACGGCCTTTCCAGGCGGAATGCACACAAACACATAATAACAGAACAGTAAGTTTAACCTTTACAGAACACAAAATGCAGAAAAAACAAGTTAAACCTAAAATTGTAAGAACTCCATTATACGTGTGCATATGTAATTAACATAATGGTAGTTCTAGTAATCTTCCCTGTTATCCTCCAGACAAACATCAATGTGATAATGCTGTCTATTGAAGTACAGTCTCAGGAGCTGTAAAGCTTTTCCATAAGTTTGAAGGGGGTCACCCCGAATGAGGGTGCTAATTGAGAGGGGGGTAGGAAAAATTGCGATTTTTGGCTAGTAAGTCGCTGTATCTCAATATCGGCACGAGATAGGGCCTAGGTTACTATTAATCGCTAATAGGAGGTCATACACTGGCTCTCAATTGCCACCGAATTCAATGACCTTGGATGACCTTGAACGCCAAAATAGGGATTTTTTGGCGATTTTGGGCTGTGAGACACATTTCAAGAGTGAACTGCTCCGAAATCAATTGAGATACACATGGAGAAGCTGCGTATGAAATTTTCAACATTGAACGTAGATTTCGATTTTCTAAGTTTGAGGAACCTGCGCACAAGAGCATAAAAGAGTGGTACCCCCGTAAAATGTGTTATTTTATCGTTGTTGGCCAGTTTTTTGTGAAAATGGTTGCAGATAGGCATGGGCATGCTGCCTATCACAACAAGCACTAGTGACGAGCTTTTCAGCCGTATCAACATCGATGACTTTGAAAGACCCTGAAATTTCAAAATTAAGGGTTTTTATTGATTTTTGCGATCTTCGCTGCAGCACACACTCCAAAAAGAACTGCAACGAAGTGGCTGGAGATAGTCTGACAGTTTGCGAACAGGAACTGCTATAGGCTTTCACGTGTCTCGTGAGCATTAGCTCAAATTTCTTGTTTATATGCTGTTTTTATTGCTGACTTAAAACATTTTCTACAATTTGGCTTTCACCTCAGATTTGGTGGGTTTTCACATAAATTGTGTAGTATACTAATTTGTTTGCTTACTTAGTTATGTTTGTGTCGCAGAACAATACACGGTCTGATTTACAATGCGTTGAAGCTGTTCATGGAGATGAATCAGAAACTCTTTGACAGCTGCACGCAGCGCTTCAAAGTTGAGATTCAGAAGTTAGTCCACTTTTCATTGTAAATAGAGTGTGTCAGTTATGTGACTGTTGGCATTTATTTGTGTATTTGTTGGTCCATTGGATTACACAGAAAGTTACATGTACGGATTTAGGTGAAATTTTTAAAGAAGGTTAGACTTGGCCTAGCTCAGAGTGTGCAAGATTTTGGTGATGATCGGGATAGGCAACCACGTCCATGATCACATTTTTGGATTTTTTCGCCATTGCGAGATAGGGCAGAACGTTTGACTCAGTGGTAGAAAAGATTATGGACAGACTTGGCTGGGGTTTTCTGGGAAGCTTATATTTATCCCAATGTACACTTGGTATAGATTTTTTTGAAAAATAGTCAATTTAATGTGATGTTTGTCGCAGGGAGCGGGAATTGCAAAGACAGCGTGAACTGAACTGGGCAAAAATCCACGGCATTGCTAAGGTCAACCCACAGGTAATATACGCCAATACATTGATTGTCTGAGAATGGTTCTTGTTACGTTTTTTTATGCCGTTGCTGCAGTTTAGGCTGCGTCCACAGAGAAATAACTTTCAAAGACTAGAGGTAGTTTGTAAGTTTTATTCAGTTTTTGTTCAGTTTTTGGAATAACCACAATATTCAGTGCAGAATTGGCGTGAGTCTGTTTTGTTGTTTTTAGTTTCTGTTAGTAACTGCATTACTGTGTAGAATGGCCGACTAATCTCTGGAGACTATTTCACCGGCTGTTATTGAGTTTGTATGGAATATAATACACCGTGGGCCATAAAAAACGTGCCAGTTTACTTTTGTTTATATCTTTGCCAATTATTGCCCATTTTTCAAATTTTTTTCACTGTCACATATTGTGGACAATTAGCAATAAAAGTGTTGTTGAATATCCCACCACACTTTAACTGTGTCGCTACACTACCGTGTGAAACATAAATTTTCAGAAATCACCAAAATCACTATAATACATATGCAAAAAAAAATTATATTCTGAAACAGTTTTCACTAATTTTTATGCAAAAATTAAATTATGTTTAGTTTTATGTACATTTCTGATGCTTGTAAACAAAAGCAGATGATATTGTCATAAATAATAATTTTTAATGCACTGAAGATATACCGGTGATGTAATGTGCCATTTAGCAGTGAAGATGAGGCTCTGATGAAGAACTTGTAAGGGTTCAAAAAATACAGTTTTCGGAGAATATTGGCAGAAATTTTGAATATAAACTGCAACAAGGAGAGTGTGGGAATGTTATTATGACTGATTTTGGAAACATGCAGCACCGACCAACAGCATGAGACCAGCAGACTGAAGCATACATGTACTGAAGAGAACGTGATCACTGTGGATGAAATGGTAGGCTTGCTAAACCATAAAGGCCAGAAACAAACATATCGATCAATACACCAAATATCCAAAAAACGGATCTACTAACGTGTAGCATCGTACAGATCATTCACTGCATTTTTGGTTGGAAGTGTATTTTGTTCACCAACATGCTTGCTGTCTATTATTGTTAGTTTTTCTTGCATTTGTATTTCACAAGGTGGTGCAGTGACAGGTTAAAGTATGGCAAGATATTCAATAATCACTTTATTGCTAATTGTCCACAGAATGCACCAGTGAAAAAATTTTGAAAATCGGTTGATTTCTGGCAAAGATATGGACAAAAGTAAAGTGGCATGTTCTTTGGCCCACCCTGTATATTGGCTGTCTACGTTAAATGCGGATGTTTGCACAGTACTTTTAGTCTACAGTTCTTGTGGTAAGCGTAGCATTTGTGATTAGGATGTTGATAATATGTGACAGTTCACAATGCACCATGAGGCCGGTGATTTGTCGTGGCCGGCCGCCATGATTGACGAATGTGACATGGACATTGATCTCGACATTGCTGCTGAGGTGAACCTCGTGAGGTTTTATTATTTATCCCATTGCTGTAGCATAGCATGGGACAGATTAGGAAATCACATCCATCTGTCTGTCTGTTTGTACGCACTTCTACGGCCGCAATTTTGATGAAGTTTTTCTCAGTGATTCGAGGCCCGAAAAGTAAGATTGAGTTTGTTTGTTGTGAAAGTCTGATGACCCCTTCCCCTATTTTCCCCCATTTTTAACCCCTGTAATGCATTTTTAATGGGAAGGTTATTGTAACACAGCAAAAAACTCGTAGGTCTATAGTGGTAGTTAATAGCTCAAAAATGTGTCTCGGGGCTGCTATAGGCACATTAACGAAGAATAATTTTATTCCCTAATTTGAGCCCTCAACCCCAAACATTGTGGTCACCACATTTTCAATGGAATTAAGCTTGTCACGTTAACGTTTTGTGACATAAAGTCGTTTCTGTGCAGATTATTTCAACAAAATGGTTTAACTAGTCTTCGTTAGAGTATTTAATTTACACAATACACATGCGTATAAAAGTTACAAAAAGCCTGAAAAAAATATCGATTTCAGGTGGGCCTAAATGAAGCTCAATCTTTAAAAATTATAGTTGTGTTCGCCAGAGGGTGCTACATGTGTATTCGTCAGTATTGTTATGTTAAATTTGTTAAGCGAGTACTGCTATTTTACATTTTCATACCTACATTTTTAAGTTATTGACACAAATCCGATAGCATTTGTTGCGTTTTTCAACTTTTATGTACCGTAGTTAATAAACATGTTTTTACACTTGCAGTTCACTGACACCACAATTGTCTACCTCTATGCTCTACTAGTTGCTTTGGTCTCACGGACTTGTGTGCACCATTTGTAGGCCCGTAAGAATGTCAAACGCTGAAACATGGCAGTGGGACAGATACCTTGTTCCACAGAATGTATTTCTAGTTCACTGGTTATTGACTGGTTTCAAACTGCAGCTGCAAATTGCAAAATGTGAAATAAATGAATTTTAAATAAACTTTGGAAATAAATAAATTTTAAATAAACTTGGCTATTATAACTTTTTATGTGCCATTTTTGCACTTTTTGGAATTATTTTATGACTTTGGCATTAAGTTTGTGATTGCATTTTTTGAGGTGCATGTAATGCTTGTGCTGTTGTCGCTTGTCGGTTGAAGGCAACTTACTTAAATGCGGAGATGTTAAATGAGGCCAAAATCTTGAGGCTGATCCGGAGACTGAAACCAATGTTTGAGGCAAAGGCTGGGGCTAAAGATAAACCAATATAAATAGAAAGTACCAAATTATTGACAATATGCAGCTAAATTTACATATGATTACTAACAACATGTTAAATTTTTCATATTCTCACTCACGTTAACCCTTTGCTTTTGACCATCTATTTTATACGACCGTATGTATCTTGAGGTTGTAGGCTGAAATGTCTCATTCAAAGGCAAATGTTTGAGACTGAGGGCAAAATTTTGTTCTTGAGGCGTTAACGTCTGTGTTTAACTGCCGATATGTCAGGGCGAGCTGATGAATGGCATGAGGCCATGGAGACAGCCAGCAGCACATTCCAACACTCTACATCACGCTGCACCCTCATCAGCACTGCCTGCCAGTGAACAACACCTGCCAGCTGCCGCAGTCAATCAGCTACCTTCTGCCGGTGTAGACATATCCACTGACTGATCCTCAGCCATCTCCAGGCCTCGGTAGTTGGTCTGAAAACACCTATGATATTTTTAAAAGCCTAAAATTTTGAAAGACCACATTTTCGGTTTTTAGCTGACCATACTAACAGTCACAAAATTGGTTCCGGAAAACCTAGGTTTCTACGTTTTTAAAAAGCTGAAAATGTCAAAAGTCAAAATTTTAGGTGTTTAGCCAATTGTACTAGCAGTCGTGCTTATGGTACAATGCATCATGTGTATGTGATCTGTACTGTAACGTACTGTGGCTAAGCCGAACCTAGTAGAGGGTGTCTGATAGTACCATTGGATAGGCTGTTGGTGAGTTCTTATATGCTGTCAATAGTGACCATGTCACTATCTGCAGCAGTTTGGCTGCAATTTGCAATGCAAGTATTTGTGGCTGGTGCCGAAGTTTAAACCTTAAAAACCTAAACATTTACATTTTGTTTCAAAAACTTCGGTTTTTCCAACCGTATTTAGCTCTTGATACCTGGCAGCCTTTTTTTTCTTGAACTTTGCCCTGTGACAGACATTTTGTTGGCACTTTGCATTTTTCCATTTTTTTGTATTATTAGTTTTTATGTTCTGCTTATCTTTTACTATTAGGCATTTGATTTCAGCAGGACGTGGCGTCGATTGTCTTTATGCCACTAATCAAATCTTTGGATGACATTTTGACACCCATTGTGTTGTCATAGACTTGTAATTCATAATACATGTCTAGCAGAGACACATTGTACTGGTTTTTGTAGTTTAGATAGTATTTGGTTACGTTCACTGCATTGAGTTTAACTTGCACACACTGTCTGCATTAGTGGGAGCAAGTTTGAGCACCTGAAAACATACCAAAAAATCCCTTGTAGGTTTTATTCTGTAAACCAACTCAAATAACCCGCATAAACTCAGTTCAGTTTTAGTTTCTTATTGTGCAAATAACGAATTTTATCATTGTGGCTATTTCTCGAACTTTAATCCTGTGAATTTGCCATTTTTTCAATGTTGACTTTATGTAGACAGTATCTTGCAGTGCTCGCTTTAGTCACCGAAAACCATAAAACCCCAGAACCCACAGTTGCGGCTTTAAAAAAAAGCTCAACCCCGTAAAGCCTAAAACCAGTAAAACCCACTGCATCAGGATATTTTTAAAAAAATACATTTTTAGCCCTGCCAGAAAATGGTGAAGAAATTGAGTTAGAAACAAGTGCAGATGTCCACATGATCCATTACCTCTGGTTACTACCGACTGCAAGTACCGTGTCATTGTTTGTAAAGTTGATGTTATATTATATTGTACATATTTTCCGTTGTTGTCATCAGTGGCTTCTATCCCTATACCTGGTGGGTGCAGCTTGCACTTAGGGAAAAGTAGGGGGAAGTTTTGTTAAGGGTGTACATCAAAACTTTTCCCTATTTTTTACTGGGCAATCTACACCCTTAACAAAACTTCTCTTCTTATTTTCACTGGGTGAGCTCGAAAGTGGGGGGAGGAACTTGAACCTAAAAGTGGGGGAACTTGCACCCGATTTTGACTCTAGATTTGGTGGATAGAAGCCACTGATCATCGATATTATTTACTCTTTCGTATCTGTTATTTGTTAGCGTGTTTTTGTTCATTGAGGCTGTCGTGATTTACTGTTTACACTGAGTTTGTTACGGGAAACCCACCCGAGAGCTGCATAGTGTCACCTGCCATGTGGGATCACACAGTGTTACCTGCCATGCGCCATGACCCCTGGACAGACTGACTATGGTACTCAACCTACCTACTCCGGAGGGATTGAAGGCTGAGTATACCTTGAGGTGTTTAAGATGGTTTACCTGTCTGACAGGAGTTGAATGCACAATCTTTCATTGTAACTCCCGCCACCCTAGTGTTACACCACGAAGCTGTAATCCAATTACAGTATGCACTCTGTAAAATAGCGCTGCGAAAGGGAACTGTCAAGCATTTTTACTGGTCATTGCAACACTGTGATGACTGTGTAATACAGTATACTATCATCCTTATGATTAGAGATAAGTACATGGGCCTTCCGTGAATTTTGTTGTCATAACATTCAACTGTCTGTAGTTTGGACTTTTTGTTAGCTCTGATACAAGTTGCCCTTCGATGTGTACTGGGCATTTTACAGCTTTGTGCTGTTTGCATTGATTCGCATTAGTGTACGCAAGTGAAGTATTGCTACATTACATCACAAATTTGTTTCCTGTTTACATCGCTAGTTAGATATTTAATCCGTTGATTACTTCTTTATTTTGTACCATGGACTGTAGCGACTGCACTGATTTTGTTTGTATGTTGTCAGCATTCATTGTAGTGGTTGACTGACATGCTGTCTGTATAGCGTTTTCTTGTCTGTGCAAATTCACTGCATTGGATTCGTTCATATTCTGTTGTCCATTGATGTCAGAATACAAGTCATTCTCTGTGAAATATGTCATCTGACAGAACTGTCTTTAACATTGCTGAACTAGAATGGCACTCAAGAGAGTGCAAACGTCCAGCAACATTGTCATTTTTTTCACCCCCAAAATTGAATCACCTGTAGCTTATGCCACGCCCGATATTCCCCCAAAATTTCAGAAAGATCCATCCATAACTTTTTGAGTTATCTTGTGCACACGCACACACACAGACAAACAAAAACTGGCAAAAACATTACCTCCTTGGCGTAGGTAACAAGAGGCTAAGTCGTAAATCCCCGGCCGTTCGACGCGTTAATTTACTTCTTCTCACCAGCATCAAGCCTATTAGTTTTGCATCCGTTACCGTGTTTTCTAATCACGTCTTCTCTGTAGTGTCGATGACGACGACACCCGTAACTAATTAAATTTTACTATATTCAGTAGACATCTATCAGTTAGTCACGCCTACGTCGCGTGCGCCCTGCGAGACTACAGTGCAAGCTGTTCACCCCGATGTAGCGTATTACATGTCAGTTTTTACGTTATAGCCTAGCCCTATATAAATTCACGTTTTACATACTTACTTGGCTAGAATAAGTCGTCACGATGCCTGAGATCAAAGAATTAAACAGGAACACAACATTCGTTTCATATCTACTAAGCACGTCTTGTATATGATGACTACAGCGGTGGTTTTTGTATAACATTTTAATAGTTTTATTATATTCATGGATATCCACGGAAAATCTGTGAATGTGGATATGGATATGGATGGGAAATTTCATATCCACGGCAAGCCTGCATAAGCCTATTGGTCGACCGCTGTGTGCAAAATAGTACTGTGTGGAGTGATCCCACGTGGAACAATCGCAGCATAGCACCAAATTTGAACGTGACATAAGGAGTCCTTAAAAAGTAGGACAATAGTCTTGCCGAACACCTTTACAGGCAAGAACACCCGTCCCAACCATAGGCCAACAAGTATCTGTTGCCGGAACAGGTCTGAGTCTACGGAAACGAGATGTGACACCCGATAGGTCCTAGGCCCACCATGGAAGAGGCGGTACAGTGGGTGGAGGCGGGAACTGTGCCGCGGACACAGAAGTAAGTAAGAAAGTTGACGGAATGAGACCAGAGTGGCACCGATTAAGGCCGTCGCGTGTCACACGGTCACCAGTAGCAACAACGACAACAACAAACTCAACCGAAATAAAACATTAAAATTAACCAGCCCATGATATAGGGGGACCCCGAAAATTGGTCAATCCGACGGCTTGGCCCCCAAGATATGCAGACTTAAACCGGTTATCATGCAGTGAGGGCAATATGGTCAAAGTAGGATTGAAGAGGTGGGAGAACTCTATTTTCCCCATAATTCCATTTTCTCCCTTTTTTCCCCTTTCCCCTTTTCTTTCCTCCCTCCTCCCTTAGAAGTAGGCCTCAAATTTGGGTACTCTTTCATAACATATTATTAGTTTATGGCCCAGTATATTCATCCGGCAGCCCTATCAATACCGCATCGATAGCTTAACGGCTATTGATGCGGCAATCGGAAAAATATCCGGTCATATCTGGGCCGGTTGTTTATCCAGCCGCCGTGCCGCCGTCTTGACGGCCTTAACAACGTAATTCACGGGATTTAGTTATGTACCAATACTACAATCGCAGTTAAACCTCAACTTGGATTAATGGCCAAATTGTGGGTGTGGGTGGCAGTTTAAAGGGTTAATATAAAGATAATGAAAGTAAAGGGTTAAGGTTACATAGGTTAAATCGAAAATTTCATATAAGCGGGAGCTGCAAGCACTAGTGACGAGCTTTTCAGTCGTATCAACATCGATGACGATGAAAGACCCTGAAATTTTCAAATAAAGTGTTTTATTGATTTTTGCGATCTTCGGCTGCAGCGCACACTCCAAGAATGAACTGCGACTAATTGGCTGGAAATAGATTTACAGTTTGCGAACAGGAACTGCTATAGGCTTTCGCGCGTCTCGTAAGCATTAACTCAAATTTCTTGTTTTGGTACTTGTCCGTTAATTCACCCGCACCCGAATTAACCGCTAGAGTTATAGTTAGGGCTAAGGTTAGGGATAGGGGTGTGGTTAGTGTTAGGGTGAAGGTTAGGGATAGCGTTGACAATACTAATTCGGGTGCAGGTGAATTAACGGACAAGTGCCCTTGTTTTACTTACTTTTAATTCAGGGAAAGGAGATGAAGAGAAGAAGATAGTAGGGAGCGGGGAAGAGATGAGAGGTGGATAAAAGGGAAGAGTGAGTGGAGATTATCACCCGCATTGGCATTGACTTGCCAGCCCTGAATTACGTGACGTAAATTAATTGCGTCACTACAATCACGTAGGCCTAAGTTCAGTACAGTGTTAGTGTCGAATAGGCCTATTTAAATTGAACGGCCAAACGTAGACCCAGACTAATTCGTCCGTTGTGTGCAGCACTTTTTGACTTTTTACACTTTTCGGCATCTTTAGACAGTGATACACATTGTGGTGTAGAAATCACGTCGATATCTGGCTTAGTTTCGAGTTATTTGCTGGGAACATTCCTGTAAGTGCACTTTCGTCAAAATGTCGCGTGCAGCAAACCTGTAACAGACTGCAGTTGACAAAATTTCGCATGCAGCAGCCCGGCATCTGGCAGTTGCCGGGTTCATTTCTACAATGTTTATAGAATATTGACTTTTAATGTTTTTAGACCCAGTATCAAAAATATATTTATTGTTCTGCATTTATGCATAAACTGTATAAAATTTGCTAGCTACAAACATTACTTAAATACGGAAAACACGAGCAACTAGAAATACGTTCTGTGGAACGAGGTATCTGTCGCATTGCCACGCTATATAGCCTAGTAGCTGCATGTAAGGGAAGAGGTGCAAACGGGGCGCAATTATCTTTCATGGGGGCCGAGTTGTAGTCAATTTTGTCCCAAAATTCGTTGCCATAGCAACAGGGGTCGGCAGGCGAGAAATTTAAATGACACCAACGGATAGTCCGGGCCCGAAAATAAGGGGTAGGGGCAAACAGCGCGCAATTATTTTTCACGGGGGCCGAGTTATAGTCAATTTTTGTCCCAAAATTCGTTGCCATGCCAACAGGGGTCGGTAGGGGAACAATTTAATGAAACCATCGGATAGCATGGGCCCGAAAATAGGGGGCAAGTGCAAACAGCGCGCAGTTATCTTTCACGGGGGCCGAGTTATAGTCAATTTTGTCCCAAAAAAATCAATTTTGACCCAAAATTTGTTGCCATGGCAACAGGAATCGGCAGGGGAGAAATTTGAATGACACCATCGAATAGCCCGGGACCAAAAATAAGGGGGTAGGTGCAAACAGCGCGCAATTATCTTTTACGGGGACCGAGTTATAGGCCTATACCGCTTTGAAGTCCCCATAGGCGGTAATGCAAATTTTTAAATAGGCCTATTTGTGGTAAAATAGCGGAAGGAGTTATCCGATTTTTATCCCAAACAAACTCGATCTTACTTTTCGGGCCCCGAACTACTGTGCAAAATTTCGTCAAAATCGAATCAAAATTGCGGCCGTAGGAGTGTTTACAGATAGAATGACAGAATGACATAAGTGATTTTGTAATCTGTCCCATGCTATGCTATAGCAATGGGACAGATAACTATAGAGAACGATAAAGGGTCATATCAGCACAGCTGCTGTGTCAGCCAACGACCTTTCTGCAGCAAACCTGTAACTGCAATACTGGTCAATAAATCAGTAATGTTTCCTAAACTTTTGCACCTCGGGAACTGAAATTTACACAATAGTACTGGACAACCAAGACAAGCATTCAGCATGTTTCTGTTTTCTGTGAACGATATCAACAGGAATGACGCTGGGCGTGCACAGGAATAAAAATGCATGAAATCTGTTTTTTCACGTTTTTCTCGAAATCTGCTACAGCACACTTACAGGGTTGCTGCACCCAACAGACGAATTAGGCTATAAACTATCTGCGGTGAATTGGTGAACAGTAGGCCTACTAGAGAACATAGAAGTATTATATAAATGCTAGAAGACAACGATGGCTACTGGTGGGAAAAATGATGATGTTTGGTCAGCTGATCAGTCTGCCGAGGAGGAGGAAGAAACGTCCCTGGCAGGGGTAGGGCATCCGGAGATCTTCTGCAACCGCGCCGGACGCTATCAGCCACTGACCGGCAGAAGCTCCGCATTCGAGTTGATCGACCTCAAACAGTTCCTCAGCGACACGTCGTGAGTTGCTGATGCATTAAGCAAACGGTCGCGGTAATATGCACAACATTCAACTGAATTCTAAGCTAGGCCTAGGTTCTGGTGCTGGAACATAGTTGGCAAACTCCTGGTTTTGCAGTTTAGGCTCGTAAACTCATAGGGCCTAGAAGTTCCGAGGGGAGATAGGGAGATGGAAGGTGAGGAGAGGAGACGGAAGTAGGGCTATTTAAGCAATATGACATACCTCACTAGACTCATAATTAATCTTTACATTCAGTTTTGATGTTTTAAGGGTGAACAGTACAATTATTTTAAAATTTATCGACTTTATAAACCTTCAGCACTTTGTTTAACAAGAAATTTGAGCAATGCTCACGAGACGCGCGAAAGCCTATAGCAGTTCCTGTTCGCAGGTAATCTTAGTCCATCTCCATCCATTTCGTCGTAATTCACTCTTTTGCAGCCAAAAATCGCTAAAAAATCACGTTAAATCAATATTTTTATCGTTCAAGGTCATTCAAGGTTATCGATGTTGACATTTGTAAGAAGCTCCTCATCAGTGCTTGTTATGATAAGCAGCATGGTTATGCCTATCTGCAACCATTTACACGCTAGACAAGCCAACAGAGTATAAATAACCACTTTTTACAGGGGTACTTCTCGTTGACACCCACGTGCGCAAGCCTGCCTGAATCTAGAGTGTCCGGACTTGGACTGCTAAAATCTACATTCCATGCTGAAAATTTCATATGCAGGTTGTCTTGGTCTATCTCCAGCCATTTTGGCTCAATTCACTTTTGAAATGCGTTGCGCAGCGCAAAATTGTGCAAAAAATTCACTGAAACCCCTTTTGGAAAGGTTCAAGGTCATTCGAGGTCATCGATGTTGATTTTAAAAAGCCTGTCACCAGTGCTTGTTATGATAAGCAGCATGTCTGTGCCTATCTGCAACCGTGTTCACGCTGCACGTGATAATTGCGGCAAAATAACCACTTTTTAGCGGAGTAGCTGTCTTTGACGCCCGCCTGCGCCGGCCACTTTGAACCTAGGGGGTCGGGACTTGAACTGCTAAAATCTATGTTGAATGCTGAAAATTTCATACGCAGGTTGTCTTGGTCTATCTCCAGCCACTTCGTCGCAATTCAGTGCTGAAATGTGCGCTGCATCCAAAAATTGCGAAAAATTCACTAAAAACCTCTCTTTGAGGGGTTCAGAGTAGTTCAAGGTCATCGATGTTCATGAATCCAAAAAGCCTGTCACCAGTGCTTGTTATGATAAGCAGCATGTATATACCTATCTGCAACCGTTTGCACATTATTCGAGCCATTAACGGCAAAATGACGTCTTTTTTAGGGGGTACCCCTCTTCGACGCCCTCGTTCGAGAGGAACCCCTGCACCCAGTGGCACGAAATTTTGTCACGATAAACTAGAGACCTTGGGGCAGCCCACAGTGAAGAGTTCGTGATCCTAGCTTGCACCATTTTGATACAGCTCACGAGTGTGACAGACAGACAGACGGACGGACAGACAGACAGACGCCCAGACGATGGCAAAGTCGCGCGAAGCATTCTGCTTTCGCGTGTAAAAATTGCAACACAACGCTAATATACCACAAGGCAGCCATTTTCTATTTACATTTTTGATAACAGTTGTGTCAATAAACAAGATCGACCTAACCCTAACCTCAAACTTTACCCTAACCCTAACGCAAAAGGTTCACGCAAAAATGTGGAAAAACAACTAAGAAACATCATCGTGAGTCTGCTGAGGTACGCCATATTGCTTAAGTCATGCAGGTAACACGTTTCTGTCATCTGTCTGCAGGGGCGTTTTTCTAAGTCCTTAGAGCAAGTCCCCCCTAATTCAAGGTGAGGCGCCGAAGGCGTCGAAACAGCGGGGAACAGGGAGGGGTATTCTCTCCCCAACCGACTAGGAAGTCTGGGGGAGCATCCTGAGCTTTCGCACCTAGGGTCCGAAACAGAGCCTCAGCGAAAAACGAATTTGGGGCATTCTAAGCGTCACAGAACACTTCTGAAGTTTTGATTGCAAGATATAGTAAATACAGGGTGTCCAAAAATATCCCAATTTGTTTTTGTTAGAACTTCAAATTTCCACCAAATTTGATAATTTTTGGCAAACAGATAGCCAAGACAAGCTAATAGCTTAGAAAGAGCTGTCGCTAAAAACAACAGAAATAAATAAATGAATAAATAAAAAAAATAAAGTTTTTATTCACAACCCAGAGACTAATATGCATCCCCACATTATCGCACGAACAGCGACAATCTCCCGGCTATCGCCGCCACTGCACGTTTAGCTAGTAAAGCACCCCGTCGTATTTAGACACAAACATGGCAAACGCAACTAATTTATCTCCCTTACAGCTGATCTCAAACTGGATATAATAACAGTGAAGGCAGTTGATAGACGTCGGTAGGTAGGGCAAGGCACTTAGACACGTCATCGCAGCTATAGGCTTAGTAGACCAATTTGGCATAACTTCCCGCATAAGTGTTGGAACAGCTCAGAGGCTTGCCAAGTAGCTAAACAGCGATAGTTTAATCGTGGGGCATTAGCCACATTTAATCTATGAATGCGTCTTGTGATGTTGATGAGTTGATCGTTAATGTCGCTGCCAGCCGTGACATCATGTCTAAGCCATTGTGTACACATTGGGCATAAATTTTGATAAAAACTTAATTTGGAAGCAAGTTTAATTGTTACACAGACTTATAATTTTGCTGAATAAATCACATTCTATTATACTGCAGTGTGCTTATTTAAGTCGTTAAAACTTTTACTGGCATAACAATTTGGCATTATGCAATAATTTGGGAGCATCTGCGTTTTACACGGCCAGGCCCGTCGAGAGGGTGGGGTAGGGGGTTAGC
>Ga0056128_1000380_pt1 | contig 38102 bp, 12 predicted proteins | sample WorMetLIZISLAND2_FD_71113 | JGI IMG/M metagenome (GOLD analysis project Ga0056128, IMG submission 71113) | Marine gutless worms symbiont microbial communities from Max Planck institute for Marine Microbiology, Germany - Olavius geniculatus... ... | reverse complement strand
GATTTTTGGCTGCAAAAGAGTGAATTGCGACGAAATGGATGGAGATAGACTACGATTACCTGCAAACAGGAACTGCTATAGGCTTTCGCGCGTCTCATGAGCTTTGCTCAAATTACTTGTACAAAAATGGGACTTATCTGGTTATTCCACTAAACACTTCAATCATGCACACATGTGGAATTGTGTGTCAATTGTTGTTGGAATCAGTTGCTGAAATTATGTCTTAGGTGAATTGGTTCTAGTGCTGCCTGACATAAACACAGGGAAGTTGGCTGGTCATGAATGCAAGAAGTCTGTTCGTTCATTGTCATCGGGTCGATCTTCTGCCAGTTGCCGGTCGATCATCCAGTGCTCTGTCTGCAGCAAGACATTCAACAATTCAAGTGCTCTGGCAAAGCACAAGTTGATACACAGCGACGATCGGCGCTACACCTGCAGCCAGTGTTCCAAGTCATTCAAGCGCCAAGACCATCTGTAAGTATCTGGTCATTGACAGTTTTATTATACATTGTTGATGATATTATAATATGTAGTATCGTGCATCATTCATTGTGTGTGTTTTAATTCAGATATTTCACATCTTGTTAGTGAAATTAGTTATTGACAGCTATCAGCAAATGGCAGTTTATTTCTCAATCTGTCATGCTCTGATACTGTGTCCAAATAATTCAAGCTGTGATCACAAGATTTTTGCTGGTAGATAGTTATAGTTCGGTAATATATCAAGTGTTAAAATAGTGTTATGCAGCAGTGGCTGCTGTTTACTTTTTGCGAGCTTTGTGTCATCAATTTTTGTGCTGTAGGCTTTGTCGTAGTGCTTTCTGTTTATTGTAAAGTTTAAACTTACTGTTCCATTATTGTGTTTGTGAGCATTCTGCCTGAAAAGGCCATCCCCGAAATGACCTCTATAGTGTCGGGTGGGACGTTAAACCCTACTCACTCACTCACTTTGTCTTAGTGCAGTTTTTGTTAGAATTTAATGAAGGTCATTATTTGAGTTGGAAACTTTTCGCAAATTAACCATTAGTGGTTAATTTTGGTTGAAATTAACAGGATAATTGTGCAAGAACGTGCACAGTTTTGTTGAGGCACTTTATAAGAACATTCAGCTGACAGCTCTCACAAATGTAAGACACAGTCAGCAGTTAAGCATTTACTTTATCCAATGTTGTGGACTGTTTATAATGTGTATATTTTCTGGAGATAGTAATTGTCATTTATGAGATACATGCTGTCGTATCTATTTTATAGTCCTTTTTTGTCGTCTGAAGTTAGTTGAAAATGTAGTGATTAAAAATGTGGTAATCATTAGCAGTTTGAAATGATTATTTGCACAGTTAAGTTCTCTGGTGATCACGTGATGTTGTGACTTGCAGAAATGGTCACATAATGACTCACTCAAGCAAGAAGCCATACGAATGCCGATACGTCGGCTGTGACAAGAGTTACTGTGATGCGAGGTCACTGAAACGTCACCTGGAGAAGCAACATCAGCAGCTTGTTGACTCATGTCTGTCAGCCGCCAGTGATGGGATGCTCACTCCCAGGAGTGCAACGGATCTGCCATCAGCAGGACACTCGACCGTGTTCAACTTTGATTTCATGAACAGTCCAGGTGGGAATACATCAGCAGACAATAGTGGCACATCCGTTGAACTGATTCACAGTCATTCCAGCCCTGCTATCAGTGCAAGCTCAAGTGCTGTGAGTCAGTCGTCATCATCGTCTGGACTGATGTGGATCGGTGGCGTCAGTCCACTGGAGTGAGTTATGCACATCATTTTGCTCTGTGTATAGTTTCATGCTTGTTAAGGTGGCAGTGCTGAATTGCAAAGTAGCTTCTTTTATTACATCAACAAACATTATGCTACGGATGTTGGTTAATGCATTGGATGTATTCATCATTATGGAATGCTAGTTTTCATTCTGTGCATATTTTGCTTTGTTGCTGTGTCTGTAATTGCTTTGATTTCCATTGTTTTTTAATTATAATTTGGAGTTATATTGACTAATTTATGTCCATCATATTATGTCATTGGGTGTCTTTAATATATGTACAGATATTTTGTGTGAAATGTTTCTGTGAGCAGTGAGCCATTACCAGTGCAGTGCAGCATCTGCGACCGTCGGTTCCGTAACTTAGCAGCACTTAATGGGCACATGCGTCTTCATGGAGGATATGTTAAGAAGGTTGCTTTAATTTTTCATTTATCTAGTTTGTAAGCTGAAATCTGTGAATTTGTAAGTTATCATACTTTGCTGTACTCGACATCATTTTTAAAAATCCATCCAGAGTCAGATTTGGCTAGGTTTTCATTCTCATTCTTAGCTGTAATTGGGGTGCAATTTTCGAGAGAAAAAATCCTGCTTTTTATTACATAATTGTTGGTGTTCTAGAATCTGAGTCATATAACACAGCATTGGTTCATTTGTACACTAGCAAGAAACCTAACACTTTGTGATCATGCAGTGCCATTATGTTAGTTTAGTTTGATGCGAATGAGATTGTCTCAAAACATCATTTCATCGAAATCTCATTACTTCTTGCTCTCTATAGTTTGTGCGTGCTGTGAATTTGTACTAGAATCCACCAATATTGGCCATAATTTTTGCCTAATTTAGCTGGATTTGTGAAAAACTAAATGCCAGATTTGTCAGAATTTGGGAAAAAATTCAGAGCATTGTACCGTAATGCTACGGTTTATTATACTGTTATAGATTTGATAGAGGTGCTAGCTGTTGACTAGCATATGATTGATGTGGATAACTAGATTGGATATTGTTCTTCACATGTGATGTGTGCAGGATGAAACAAAGAGTGCAGTGGAGTCTGATGATCAGCAGGTTTCTGCGTCAGATGCTGCTGCTCTGTCCTCAGCAACGCCACTTGCCACAGACATACTTCAGAGCAGCACTGGATACAATGTGTCGTCTAGTGCTTGTCCAATTTCACCGGCGTTGGTCTTGAGCAAGGACTGCATGATTGCTGGTGGCGACAGAATGGAAGAGAGAGGCATCGCTGACAGTTCTGTGGAAGATGGTGATTGGTTCAGTTATAAGCACATGTTCAGCGATGATATGGGCGGAGTGCACGACACTTTGGATGTGGAAGACATTGAGGACCAGGCTTGTCCATCTGAGTTAGCTGGAGTATCAGCTTGCAATACTATTGACTTCGATACCATCATCTGTCTCGGCCTTAACTCCACTGACATGCTGACTAGGATTAAAAGCAGAGAGTCTGAGCAGGTTCAGTTGTGTATGACTGATAGTACCAGCCAGGGCAGTGATGTAAAGCCAAGTGACAGCTTACTCCATTCTGTAGGTGATTATCCAGACACAGATGCTTTGAATGCTGCCAGCAGTGGTCTTGGAATTCAGCTTGATGGTACTACAAAAACACCACCCATGAAGCCTGTGTCCATGTTGGCTGACGTGCTCTCTTCAGGTGTGCCATTGCAGCTGTCATCACTCAAGTGTGAAACAGCGACGTCATTCTTGACTCCTAGAACCCCGTCGCATTCTCAAGGACTGCCAACTTATGCAACTCATTTCTCGTTTTCATCTCCGGATGATCTGCAGTCCAGCAGTCCAGTGTTGGCCCAGAGGCCAAAGACCCCAGTTGTCAGCATAGCACTGCCAGCTCGCGCTCATCCCCAACTGTCACCTCATGCTCCCTACACACCGGATACACCGAGCGTGTTTCAGTTTCCTTCACCGAATCAGTCACCGGCCAGTAGCACTGGATGCTCTCCTGCCGCTTCACGTCATGCCAAGCGGCACGCAGCTAACTACCATCCATACAGCAGTCCATCAGCCAGCACATCAAGCCCACGGTACCTGAGCCAGCAGCAGCAGTCTTCAGGCCAGCATCTTCATCAGCAGAAACAACTGGAGATGGAAGTAGCTGAGGCTAGTTGTGAAATTGACCAGTATGTGCATCAGCTGCACCAGGCCGATCTACAGCGTCAGCAGCAGACAGAGGTGAAGCGTGAGCCTTGTCCAAAGGAGATGCTGTCTAAATTATTTGTGTCTGTACCTGAAGAGGTAAGCATGTCATCTGACACTAACATTGGCAACAGTTCTACTGCTTCACACGGACAAGCATTTTCACCACTTGAAGAAGTAATCCAGATTCTGGTTGCCGAGCATTTTGGTGTGACTGTTCCATCAAAATTCCTTCAGGCTGATTTGAAGCAGACAGACAGTAATTCAAAAGTGCCGACAACCCAGCCGGCTGCCACTAATAGCAATGAACAGCACCCAGTGTCTGAGGAATTTCGCAATCCTGGAACTCTGCCGGCTTCAAAAGCACGTAAACGGAAGCCAGAGCCACTGGTTATACCAGCCAGCGTGAGTAACTTTGGGTTTCAGAGTCAGCTGCAATCGCCAAAACTTTCCGAGAGTGGCTGCACCACGCAGCATTCTCAGACAACTTGTCCACCGCCTTACACGCCACCGCCAATGATCAGTCACGCACGCAGTGGATCAGGAGTGTTCTGGACACGGCATGGTGCTCGTCAGATTCCACCCGGACCACTGTCAGCTCCACCCTGCCATCTCTCATTCTCATGTACATCTTGCTGAGTACTTTTCTACTTTGTTAGTAATATTAAGACCATCCTGTTGTCAGACAGTGTTAGTGAGCTAGCCAAACTTGGAAAAAGCCTCTAGAAAAATTTTTTGTGCCATCGCATGTTAATAGCAGTAGAGTATTGGCTTATATCCATGTTGGTTCAATCCACTATGGAAAGGCAAAAACGACCAGGGCGGCTGCCACTCTCGGAATTGATTTTCAAGGTCATTTTGAAGGTCACAAAAGTCCTTCTGGGCTGATAGTAGAGTATTGGCTTATAAGCTAAAGATGGTCCATTTGCGATTGAATTTTTTATAAGATAAAAGTTTGCTATAATTAGTAAGTGGACATTTTGTAAAATAAAAAGTTTAACTTCTAAATTAAACGTGAAATACAGAAACAAAAGAAAAATTCTGATATTTTGATCAAAAATCTACACCATTTGTCAAAAACATAGCACACGGATAATGTGGGCTGGAAAAGGTTAAATGGGGTCATGTCACATGGGTTTGTAAGGGCAGCCAGTTTGTCGTTCTGTCACTCTGTGTCCTACTGAAATGATTTCTGCTGTTTTGGATGTGTGACTTGGTCGCCCTTACCCAGTAGTGTAAACTGGTGTGTTTTTTATATTTAATATGTAAAACAAGCAGCCCAGCTGTCACTAGGATAGCCGACCGTACTGGTTGTCAGTGACCTTCAAGGTCATCTAACGTCGATAATTTGCAGGTTATTTGAAAGCCAATAAGCGACTTCCTATTAGTGATAAATAATAACCTTGGCAATATCTCTCACCGTTTCCGAGATAAGGCCAGTTTTCCATTGAAAAACACAATTTTTTTCTACTCCTCCTTCATTCACCCGCCATTTTGAAAATGTTTGCCTTGCACTAGATGGCTGAAATTTTGCAATCCCGAGTTTAACACACATGGCTAACTATTCGTGTAAAAGTTTCTTTCCTATCTAAAGCTTAGCCAGGCAGAAAGACGGATGGACGGACAGACAACAACCATGCCAATAGCTCGACCATCATGACGTCGGCTAAAAATATTATGCATATCAAACTTCCATTTCAGATCAGCGCAAAAATGACTGTCGTTACATTCAGTGACATTTGATGTACATGACTGTCAAGTCTTGCTCAAGGCCAAGTACTATCCACAAGCTTATTCACGAATCTGAAAATAGCATTGTCGTCATTACCGCGAACAGTAATAACACACTTTTTACATTATTTTTCACATATTTTCATCACTGTGTATACGCATGTCTGACAAAAGTTACTGGCAGCATATAATTACTGAAAATAATTGGATGTTGTAAAAGGAATCATGAATTTTGCTTAATTTTAGATTTTATGCAATTTTTCATCTATTTAACTTTGAAAATGACCCGTAAATATAGAACCGGGTGGCAGCCACCTTAGTCCTTCTCCACCCTATAACGAGTTGATCTAGCATGGATGCCAGCTATTAACATGCGATGCCGCAAAAAGTGTAAAATTGAATTTTTGCTGACCCACTATGTGAAGTAGTTTGCCATCTTCTTAGGTATGCTATAAATGGTGGTTTGTTTTGTTAGTTTATTCAGTATTACCACACCATTGGTTTGTTGACTTGGAAGATATTCAGCTTGTTAAAAAGTTGATAAAGTACAAACTGCTTTTGGGGACTGCTAAAGCAGTTCCCAAAATTGCTTTTTGTGGACCTAAGTCACCTAATCTATACTTGAGCAGTAGTGCAAAATTAGGCGTTGTGAATATTTATATAGTGCGTGTATTTTTGTATATGTTTTTTTGTCTCAACTCAAAGCGAATTGGACATAGAGGTTAGCAGTAATCTTAAGCATTCGTATGAGTATCGTAAAGACTTGTTCATTTATCATAAGTAAAATATATGGCTTTCTCAGTTATGTATGTAGTGGTTTGTAATTTGTGGATTGTGTTTAGCACTGTCGGATGCTGGTCATTTGGACAGTGAAATGCGACTGCGTCCAGTATCGGGCGTTGAACCGTACGTAACAAACGCTTTTGCTTTACATTCACAATTGTGCATGATACGCTGCTTTACTGGTCCTTGTTTAGCTGAGCTTTATTTTTACTGTTTGTCTCATTGATTCGTTTTCTTTATTTGTTCTTAACTTGAGCATTTTTGTTGGACAGACTAGAACTTTTCATTTACTTTACTGAATTCTGCCAAGTTTTTTTGTACCTGCTTTGCTGTTCACTTCTCTTTGTTTTTATACATCACAACCCAGTCAGCGACAGCTTTACGTTTCACATCTCCAGAGTTACAAACCACTTCAGTTGGTAATTATATTATTATTAATAGTATAGCGCATTAACATCCTAAAATATTGAGGTAACTGAGGTACTGCAAAATGTACAGTGTTAAATTACTAAGCAGATGACGTGCTTCAGTGTTAACAATAGAATTACTGGTATTGTAATTACGATAATAATTATTGTTTCTGTTAGGATTTTTATGTGGTTTTTAAGTTTTCATGACTAGGGTTTGTATGCAGTATATCTAGATGAAACTGAATATTTTAATTGTGATAACAGATACTGAAAACTGTAACATGTAGGGACCACCGTAAATGTATTGGGAAAATGTGACGCATTTCACAGGGCCTTTCGTCACAAAAAACTTAGCTATAAACTTCCAAACTACTTGTTCATGGCTTTCTTGCAACATAAGTGTTTAAACTAGTCTACAGTAAGAAAAATAGAGAAAAGAACAGACTTGTACTGTGGCAGCTGGGTATGCACTTTGCTTTAGGAAGACTTTGAAATTATCAACAATGTATATTCTTTGTGTAATTTTTACAGGCATGTTAATATTGGACCCCAATATCAAGCTGATCTGGCATCGGTTGCAGGTAAATTTGTCACATCATTTTGAGTTACCATAGCGTTTTTGTGACTTATAGTCGCTATTTTTATGAAGTAGTTGATTAGCCAGAAAGCATTGAAATAAGCTGTTTGTTGCTAGTGAGTGATGGTTGTATGTAAATGGACACTAGATCGTGGAAAATGTGATGAATGCCTGTCTGTTTTATTAAATGTTTGAATTATTTTTCAGTCTATACATGCTTGCAGGTGCATGTGAAAGTGCCCAGTAGTCCTTACCACTTGTTTCTATGAAAGTTTATTTCAAATTTTTTCAGTGTGCTTTTGTGATACTTGTCTCCATACCACTTTTATAATCTTGTGATTATAAAGTACTTTCTCATCTGAACAGTTGTTTATTGTTAGTCACTTGGTCACTGTTTAGTCCGTGCATTTTTCTGTAGGTTTTCAGTTAATGGTTTGGTACTGAAAAATTTTTCATGGAAAACTCGTCAGTGCAGGTGCTAAAACAGAACGGAATCTTTAAGTGCAAGTGCATGAATGAAAATGACAGTATGTGGCTAAAGATACCCCCATAAGGCCTTAAAAATTGTGAGTGGTTGTGGAAATAAATATCTAAAATCATGTTTAGAGTCAATTTTTGGGAGCACAGCTTACTTAAGGTCATATTAGGTTAGACTGCTTTTTTTAATAATCATGGAATGAGGACTTTTTTAGACTGGATAATATCTATCCTGTTAGCCAGTTAACAATGTCACTAGTGTTGTTTATTACATCAAGACATTTTGTTACGGTGTGTATGTTTTTCTGTTGAATGTTTGTGATCATGCTGTTCCAGGAGAAGCAGACTTAGATCTGAATGACAGTGGAACGCTGGTCTGGGATCCTAAAGTCGTCGAGAATTTGACTGATGAAGAGTGTGAGTACATACCATTGTCTGACCTGAGCAGTGTACTTTTTAATGAGAATTATATGTTAATTTTTAGCAGTAGAATAAACGTGGTTAATAGACCGAATAATTCATGATTTTCTAGTGCATTTGGTTACAAGTTTTAGTGCATAATTCAGGATTTCTACAGGTCAGGGAAAAAGTCAGGGAATTTGTGTGGTCAGGGAAAAATATTATTTTTGAAAGGTTCGCAAAAAGTCAGGGGAAATAATCCTGGATCATGCAGACTGCAGATATCTGTGATTTTTATTTGCAAAAGCAGCTACTGCTTTAGCGCGTCATAGCCATCGCAGTTCTGTCCGTCCGTCTGTCTGTCTGTCAGTCTGTCTGTCACACGGGTGGATCAGTCAAAAACGTTGCAAGCTAGGATCACCAAGTCATCGCCGTCGGCTGCTTGGAAAACTCTAGTTTCAGGATCCTTAAAGCTTTTCCATAAAAATTGGTCACCCTCAGTGAGGGCACTAAATGAGGGGGGGGTAAATTTGCGATTCTCAGCCAACAAGTCGCTGTATCTCAGTAACGGTGCGAGATAGGGCCTAGGTTACTATTAATCACTAATAGGAAGTCCTACATTGGCTTTCGATTGCCATCGAGAGCAATGTACACTAGCTCTTGATTGGCACTGAATTCAATGACCATGAATGACCTTGAATGCCAATATAGGGTGTTTTTTGGATTTTTTGGCGAGTTTGGGCTGCGAGACATATTTCAAGAATGAATTGCACCGAAATCAATTGAGATAGACATGGACAAGCTGCATATGAAATTTTCAGCATTGAACTTATATTTTGACGGTCCAAGTCTAGATTATCTAGTTTAAGGAAACCTGCGCATGAGGGCATCAAAGAGCAGTACCCCCGTAAAAGTCGTTATTTTACCGTTGTTGGTCCGTCTTTTGTGAAAACGGTTTCAGAAAAGCATGGGCATGCTGCCTATCACAACAAGCATTAGTGACAAGCTTTTTAGCCGTATTATTACCGATGACTGAAAGACCCTGAACTTCCAAAATAAGGGGTTTTTGTTGATTTTTGCAATCTTCGTCTGCAGCGCACACTCTAAGAATGAACTGCAACGAAATGGCTGGAGATAGACTGACAGTTTGTGAACAGGAACTGCTGTAGGCTTTCGCATGTCTCATGAGCATTAGCTTGAATTTCTTGTTTTCTCTCCAAATATTGAAAAGCAGGCAAATTTGCAGCTTCCATTACGGCTAGAAGTGTTTCAGCTTCAGGGGGGCGAAGAGCCCCCCTGACTTCTCAACCAGGGCCTCTGACATTTGCATCTTGCTCCATTAATACTGTTTCATTAGTTATGATATAGTGTACCAATTCTGATATTTGTGCAATAGGGTTATTGTTTTAGCACGGTGGGGAAATCGTCATTCCATGACTGGAAAAGTCAGGGAATTTTGCTACAGAAGACCTGTAGGAACCCTGATAATTGTTTTTTGGCATAGAAGATTTAGAATGGTTTGTTGCTTCAATTTCAGATACCGTCAAAGTACTGTATGATTTGATCACGTCTTTGGCAGTATGATGGTAGTAAAATATTCTGAATTGTGTTGTCCTGTGTAGTGAAAAGCTACCAGAATTTTGCATGTTCTGCAAACATCCCGGGCAGTCGGGCAAATCATGAATATGCGCTTTATCTGCTGCAGACGTGCAATGGCCACATCAAGGTGAATGCTAATTTATTGTTCTGTTTTTTTTTGTTTAAAGTTTGCATAATTGCTTGAATGTTTTACTTATATTGTCTGAGTGATATGGGTTGTGTTTAAATTTAAAATGAATATTAGTACATGTTCGTAGAATCTCATTGTGCATTGATGCTACTTAGTACAGAATGTATTATAATAACAGTATTCTCTGTTGTGGAGATAAGTGCTTGATTGATTATGTATAGCTGGAGTATTACAGAGCTAATTTCCTGAGTGGTGTGTGTTTAGCATCCAGCAAATTCGCATGATGATGTGAAACTGCATAACATATTTTTGTGCATCTTGTGATTACTTTGTTTTGTGGGAAGCCAGGTTTGTATTTTTATTTTTGCTGCACTAGCAGTTGTTAAACGCACAGTTTCTGTGTCATCAGTGGCATGTGGCTTGTAGGCTGCACAGAAAAAGTTGCTTCAGAGAGACAGAAGTTCGAGCTATGGTCTGCATGGTATGCACTTGCGACTTTGTCAGTACATTAAATAAAGTGTATCAGACATATGTACATGAGGCAACACCTTATAGGTTTTGCCTAGTTTTTTACAGGCTTTGATTTGTTAGTATGAACTTGACAGTTACCATCTCACATTTGGCATTGTTGTCTTATTCAGACAAATAAACTAGTGCAGTGTGTTATTGTGTACAGTTTGGTTAAGTTGATATCATTATGTAGTAGGGTGTTATCATTTCTCATCTTGCTTGTCATTTAGTTTATCGTTTACTGCAGCATTTCAGCTGCTGTAATAAATAAAATTGTCCATGATATGCCATGTTATTTTAAACATTGACTGTGTGCAATGGTTGTAGTCATGTTCGATGTAACATTGCTCTCTGGATATCGGAATATTTGAAGGCATGTTTGTTATTCTCGGCTGTTTGATTTGCAGTGGGCTGGCTGTGTAAATGTTAGATGAATGGAGCCAGCAAGAGATGGAGATGTTTAGTCGCTGTCTCATTGAGACCAACAAAGATTTCAGTCTTGTGGCAAAACAGGTTTATTTCTGCTTGATCCTTTATCTTCTGTGTCGGATATGTGACCCTTTCCTTGACTATCTTTAGGCATGAGGAGTCTTAAATCGACTTGTCCACATGGCTGTTGATCGAATTTGTTTTTACGCACGAGAGCAGAATGCTTCGCGCGTCTTAGCCATGGTCTGGGCGTCTGTCCACCCGTCCGTCCGTCCATCACACTGCTGTATTGTATCAAAATGGTGCAGGCTAGGATTACGAAATCTTCACTCTGGGCTGCCCTAAGGACTAGTTTTTTGTGACAAAATATGGTGATGCTAGGTGAAGGGGTTTCCCTCAAACGAGGGCATCAAAACACGTTATTTTTGCCACTCTTGGAGCACCTAGTGTGAAAACAGTTGCAGATAGGTACAGACATGGTGCTTGTCATAACAAGCTCGGGTCACGAGCTTTTTAGTTCTGACAACATTGATGACCTTGAACCCCCAAAAGAGGCGTTTTTGGCGAATATATTTTTGCAATTTCTGAATGATTCAGCACACATTTCAAGAGTGAACAAAAATGGCAAGAGTGAACGACAAAATGGCTGGAGATAGACCAAGACTACCTGCATATAGACTTTTCAGCATCAAACATGGATTTTGATAGTTTGTCCCCACCCCTTAGGTTCAAAATGACCTGTGCATGCGAGCATCAAACCGATATTGGCTCGACTAATGCGGAAACAGTTGCGGGTAGGCATAGACATGCTGCAATCATAAAAATCATAACAGGCATTGGTGACGAGTTTGTTAATGGTATGAACATCGATGAATTTGAACTCCCAAAATAGGGTATATTACTGTTTTTTTTAGATTTTTGGCTGTGGTGCATACTTCAAGGGTGAATTGCGACGAAATGGCTGGAGATGGACCAAGATAATGTGCGAATATCAACTGCTAAGGCTGTCATGCATCTCATGAGCTTTGCTCAAATTGCTTGTTTGATTAATATCATGTAGTGTGACGTGGAATTTCTTAAACAGCTGTTACCAGTTGACATTTTTCTGTAAAACATGGATGTTGACTGCAGATTAATGATCAGGTAGTTGTGCATTTGTACATGATTTAACTTACATTTGTAAAGAATGCAGCCATGCATTAAATACTTTACTGTGTTGTTATTATATGTGTGATTATCACTGTTGCATTGTGGTAGGTTGGAACAAAGTCGGTGAAGCAGTGTGTGGAGTTTTACTACATCTGGAAGAAGGTCTGTGAGGATGAGTATAAGCTGCTCTGTGAGGCTCGCAAACAACATCTAAACTCCCTGCAGCTGAACACTTCATGCTCAGATGCTGATCACAATTTTGCGAAGAATGAAGGTAAATAGTCATCATATGTCATGCTCATGAGGCTGATGATTTTGCCGTTCTTCAATCGGCCATGTTTACTACAAGTTAGACTGGTTTGCTGAACTGGAGTTTTTGAAACTCCAAAATGCTTTTTGATGCCCATGGAAACAAAGACTCTGTATTGGTGTTTTTTTCACTTTTCACCAGTTTTTTCACTTTTATTTTTTAAACCAAAAATACTAGTGTTTCAGTCAGTTGTTTGTCTTTGATTTTTGTTTTTTTTTCTAATTTTTATCTTGCATTTGGTTTGAAGTTTTTGGCATAGATTGCAAACCACTGGTCATTTGTCTAAGTGGTTATCTTTTAGTTGGCTGATCAGTAGTTTGATCCATCTGTGTGTGCCTGCTTGTGTCAGTGGCATGCTTTGATGTATTTTCATGGAACTTTTGCCAGTGGTGCATCATGTACTAACTACAGTGACTAGGTTATGGGGTGAGAAGGTCAGAAGTTAAGGTTACAGCAGGCGAGTAGTTGGTGGAGATTGGTTCATAATACACAGTTGGAGATAGATACAGTAATGCAGCAATTCTGTTGTTGCTAATGATGGTGATGACGGCATGCTTTTATTGCTGGAATGTAGTCTTGTACATATGATTGCCAGTGCTTCATCCAGCATATTGAATCCTACAGCCAATCATTCATGCATGATCATGATTATCAGCAGTGTTAATGATGACAATGAATTGTGTACAAAGATTCCGTGAGTTAATGTTCTTATGTTCGCAGATAATATGTATAATGTGAAATCTGGCATATTTTCAATGCCATGATGCAGTGATAGTTATTGTATGTTTTAACATCTGTGTGTATAGATCCTATGTCAGATGACGTCATATGAGAATGGCGACATATGCTGCAACATCGTCAAGATAGGAAATGAAAGATTTACTTGTGTACAGTACATAGATAGTAGTCCTATTGAGTATTGACTGATACTATTGGTTGTTTCGTGGATCGACTACTTACTTACTTCTAATGCTGTTATTGTACACCAGTCATTGTCTCAACATCTGTTCTCTGCTGAGTTGAGAAAAAAACTGCTTTTTCTTTAAAAAGCCCAGCTCAGTGGATTTTATTGGGTTTTGGATTTTTTTAAAAAGGCTCAACTTCATCCTTAGCTAAAAGGTCTGTTGGTTGATTTATCTGAGTTTTTACTTGCTCTTCAGGGTACAGAGTATTCCAAAATTTGCAAATTTGTAGGTTTAGATGTTTAGAAACTTTTTGGTTCTAATTAAATATTTTATTATTAGTGGAACAAGAAACTAAAATTGCTTCAAGTTTGTGGTTTTCTTTGGGATGGGTTTTAACGGTTTTTTAGTTGGGTTTGTCCAATAAAATCCACCTAGGTTTTTCTGAGTATTCGTCCAGGTGTTTTAATCATAGTTTTTTGCATCAAATTTGTTCACTACATGATTCATTATAGTTTTGTGTTTTTGTTGGTGTACTCGCCATGTTTTAGGTTATTGTTCAGTACAATCGTCTTCGATTGTGGGCGTTGATTTTGTTTGTGTCTGATGACTGATCGTAACATGCTTGCTCATATTGTTTTGGTGTTACACTGTCTTTGTGACTGATCAATCAATTGTAAATATCTTTTGGTAATATAATTGTTGTAGTTTCGTGTGAGCGAAGTTTCATAAGCGCTGTTATTAATTTGTAACAAATGCAGCATTTAATGCCAGGCTTGTGTGTCTAATTTGTAGCTGGTATTTTTGACTTATCATTGTGTAACAGTGGCTGTCAAATGGTGGAAAGTGAACAGTATTAGGTCTGTGTCATCAGATTGTGCTTATGTGTTAACGTGTTTGTGGACTTAATCTGTGTTTTTCTGCCAGTTGATGCAGTGCAGATAACAATTTTGAGCAGGTCATTCACACTTGTGCTGTTTATGTTACAGTGCAGTTTGATACCAGTGATGCTTGTTGTTGTGTTGGCTTTGTATAGCAGTAACTATAATATCTGTGGTTGCATCAACGAAGTTACCCGACACTGAGCCAGGTTAGTACTGAGATGGGTGACTGTCATCGAGTACGCCATATTCGTATTCGACCAAGCCACTCAGGCCGAGTCAACCTGACCATCCCTTCATCTGTGGACAAAATGAGTACCGGCAATGCTCACAGCCACCACTAGGGAAGAAATGGGAAGGTCTGCGTAGGCCTTGTTAGCAGCACTGCTGACATACTGACCCGGTCGGTTTCAGGCACTTGGTGTTAATAGAGCTGGCCATTCTGCCGACTTGGTTACGGGACTCTTGCACCATCAGTGAGTATGGCTATAGTACACTTGTCGCAGTACCTTTGCAACTGAGATATTTGTGATCAGTATGACTGCTACAGCTGTGGACAAATTCTACATATTATATTATGTGCTGTTTTAGAAGCACATGTGTATGCTCGTGGACAGTGGTATCGAATCTCATTGAAGTGACAGCTGTGCTTTGCGTGTTCACACTGCAGCTGAGGTACACCATCTGTGTTTGTGTCGCATGACCCGTTGTGCCTATTCATCCCGTGGCCTTTTCAGCGTATTCTCAACTCCACCAAACGAAGCGATTTTTAAACCTTTTTTCCATATGTTTTGTCTTACTAAATGTTATTGACAAATTGCAATATTTTTCAGGAGGTGTAGGGCATGGCTCAAGTTACATTTTTGGTGGGCATCTGGATTGTGGAAGTTTTTTTGCTTACTGGCTGCTGCTAGTGAAGAAGATTATTATTATGGAAATGCCACATGCTCAAAGAGTGCACTTAGTGCTCATGCTAAGCACACAGCATGTCAGTTTTTGTCTATGTTAAACCCTACTCACTCAGTTACTATTATTATTATATTGCATGACGGCTTATTTTGAATATTTTATTTTTTAAAAATACGACCTATCTGTAATCCTTTTTTGCATGCCAATATATTTTGTACATTGCTGTTTATTTATTGACCCTCACCAAGTTCTAGAGAGGATGTGAGTTTTCGTGCTTTGGACAGTGCACAATGTTTTTCTTGTATTTATCACAGCACTGGGAGTGGCTAAGAATTGTTAATTGTGCTGGTGTCTTTTCATTGTTTAGTTAACTGATGAATTCTACCGGTGCATCAGAATGGTTGACAGTTGGCATTTTTGAATGGCAAATAATTCAGGTTTGGCATTTTAAAGAAACTTGACTTGTTGGCATTGTTCTTTTGATTTGTCAGTAAAAATCAATATTTTGGTATCAGTTTGGCATTAATTTGGCAGTAGTTAATTATTTTATCATAGATGGTACTCTTGAGAATTTGGCATTTTTTTGTCAGTGAAATATATTGCATCGGCTATTTTCAGCCAAAGAAAGTTGGCGACTTGATGCTTTGGTGGAACTCACTGGTTAATTAAACAGTGAGAGGTATGCGATGTTTTTGTTCTGTTTGTTTGTACTCAAAGCATGCTGACTGAGTGGTCTTTTCTGTATTCTCTGAGTTTTGTTTGTTGCTGTTACAATTCTAAATTGTGCCATTGTTATCGCATTAACTCTGTATCATTTCCCAGCAGTTTACAGTGCAGACAGGGTTTTATTTGTACAATTACTTTAAAGGTTTATTCCAGACATAACTGATACAAGCCCCATTTCCTGAGTAATTTAAAAGTGGAGTTATTTGATTTTTACAATCCGGAAAAAAATCTAAAATGTACGTTTTGTAGTGAATCTAATTCTGGATTCTAGATGCAAATTTTATGTTTCATTTTCATTATTTTGTCTAATTTATTTAAACATTTATCCCACGTACGGACTTTAGACATCATCATACCGTTTTTGTTAGGTTTTATTGTTATATTTTAGGCGTAGTGTTTTTAGTTGTTAAGCGCTGCCGTTCAGGAATGTAGGACGCGCTATACAAATTTCTTTTGATTGATTGATTGATTGATAGTGACTGAACCACTGTATAGAGGTATTTGGCTTCTGTTGTTTTTGTTGCTGTCGCCTGTTATGATACTCAGGAATTTTTTGTCTATTAATGTCAGCAGTTGACTGATACAGAAATCCATTTATGACAATATGCACAAATGTGTTGCCATAGCTTTTACGAGTAACTACAGTATGTGGGTTAGAGCACAGCATTCGGTTATTGTCATTAAAGCCAAAGCAAAATGTGTCTGGCTTACAGATGTTTAACTGATAAGCAGTAATCAGCATTAATGCACCGTTTGCATGTTGTTTATAATCTGCTGTTGTTGAACCAGTCTGTTGTTTATGCTGCTTCGCATCCAGTAATTAACAGTAGTAAGTGTGAATAATTTTGTGGTTTTTGTAAGCATTTCTCATTTTTCATCAGCATTTTTATGACTGCCCTGTCTTGTCTTGACCTATACCGTGTCGAGTAGGATGTTAAACTCTACACGCTCACTATGGTACATTTGTGTGCGAATTCAGCTTTTCAGTAATATGTTGAAGCTTGCCTCTGTGGTGCACTGCTTTATTACTTGTAAAAAGCAATAAACATTTGGCTTAATTCAAAACAAGATTTAGCAATTTATGATGATTAGAGTATTTGTCACCAATTTTTGTCAGTATAGACGTGCATACTTCTGGCATGCATTATAATGGTGCTTGCCATAGACAGTCGGAAATAAATGTCTGTAGATGGCAGCATGAAGTATTTTTGAAACCACTGGTTGTATTTTGTCAAAATTGATGCATTTGTTGATACACTAGTATTAAATAGCAATCACTTTTAATGTTGTTTTTGTTGAAATTGCTAAGCAAATGATGTTTATTCTTTGTTTGTTCAAGCATATTTAGATATGAATGTCTTAATCATGTTGAGATTAGAAGTTAATGGTGATAATACGTTTTGCAGAGAAAGACAATTGTATTTTCTTATATATCGTTTCATCACACTGTTGGCTTTTTGTAGTAAATCAGTAAATGAATTGAAGGTTAGCATACTGACTCAGGATTATCATAGTTAGCAAAATCTGGTGCCAAAATTGCTTGTTTTGTGTGATGTATTAAGGTTTTGATGAGTTACTATTTGTTGTGTGAATAATTTTAGTTACGGCATCATTTTTCACATTCTGTGGCATATATTTCATCAGTTCATTCCACTAGGTGGCCCATAGCTTCCACGTGTCACTCTGTGCTTGCTGCTTCAAATGGCCATAGTCTGCTGTTATCAATGACCACATAATGTTTGTCTGTGGGTCCTATCATTCAGCAATGCAGAATGCACTGACTGAATTGGTGCATTATAGCGTATACAGACATATGGATGCAGTGGATGGCATGGTAGCTGGACTTTCGGTCAACGTCACCCCAAGTTGGTTCAATTGCCCTGAATATCTAATGCTCACATCACATGGGCAAAGATTGAATTTTCAACGGAGGTGTACACGCTGTCATGGAAGTTCAGTGCACTCTTTGTATGCTTATTCCCAGTGGCGACACAGCACTTTAGGAGTGCTTTGTTTTTTAACAGAAAAATAGGCGATGTTCACACCATTTTGGCTGAATGTTTGGCATATTGAGATTATTGCTTATTTGGCGGTATATTTGTGTACGTTATTAGTTTATTTTGGTTGCTATCATTCAGGTTTTCCATCGAAATTTGTGCACAATACAGATTTACTTACTTAGTTACTTACTTGCTTATAAGTATTTATATCTGATGAAAGAAGTTTTTGTTCACTGCTGGCCTTAGTTCTCTATATGGATGCCCAGATATGCAGTTGGTAAATTTTGCCTCAAGTCTGTCTGTTTGACTTATGTTGCTTTGCCGTTTAGCATGGTGTGAGGAATAGTGATCATTTGTTATATTTGTAGTACCAGTAAGTGTAATATTTATTGCATGTGGAGCATTTGTCAGTTCTCTTTTGATGACTGATCAACTTTATAACTGATAACCATCTGACATTTGTACATACATGTACAAGCTATATCACCAGCGTCTGGTGCCACATTGTGTTTAGTACAATACATTGAACGCTTGGAATCAATACTCAATCTCAGAACTAAGAGCAGGACTTGACAAATTGTCTCTCAAGACATCCCAAGAACTCCTGAGCCTAGTACATGTCATATGATATGTTGTTCAATGCTCTGTTTTGGTTGGCATCTGTTAGAAGTAGGCCCCTACATGCATGATGAGTGTTCATTGTGTCAGTCCCATTGCAGTCTACGTCGTATTTGTTGCATATGTTTGGTATATACTATCAAACGCTCCCACTGTTCCCAATGTGTACTGTTAAATTCTTACAAAACCCTGTGTGGCACTGCTGTTTTTTGTAGGCTCCTAGTAACTGGAGAAATGGCAATGCTATTTTGTGTTCATGTTAATTGTGCAATTTGCGCGTCGTCCGGTGGGTGTTGTCGTATGCTAAGCATATACTCGCCATGCAGAAATCAGAATGTAGTCGGTTTATTTTCGTTTGCTTCATGTTCGTCACTGTAAGTTGTAATTTTCGACGCTATCACCCACGTAATTTTTGAGTCATTAAAGCTGAGTATTGCATGATTTACTGTAACATTCAATAATTACTATTTTTTTCAGAAAGAAGAAAAGTACAGTGAATGGAGGTGTATTTCGTAATTGTATTTTTTGCACTTGAACAGTCAAACCATGTAATAAATCGGTCAGGATTGGTAAAATTTGGCATTTAAATCCATTCAGCGGTTTAAGCATTGTGCACGAATGTAACAAGACTGCAGAGACAGACTGACAGACCACACTACAGAGAAATGTGTAACTATAGGCAGAATTGCTTGCGCTAGAGCGATTTCGCCTTGTAACGCTAACAAGAAGATGACGTGATAATAATCTAATTTCGTTTTTCGAGACAAAGTATAAAAAACTACAAGTTTGTATAGAAATGTCGAATATTTTATTCACTCTAGGCTACAGCGCAACGCCGTGCGGCATTGAGTTGACACAGCAGTTGACGAGCGGTTAACGCCAAAGCCTTCAGCTGGTCGCTGACTTCAGCAACTTTGTTCTTGAAGCAGTCCGCTTCAGTTGGACTGAGCGATCGCTCGGCATCGTCGGTGTGCAGAAGATGACGTAGAAACAGCCGGTCGATGTGGTCGAGGTTGTGCCTAGCGTTGTACCCCAGACACTGACCGCCGACGCACTGAAATCATTGACAACAACAGTACTAGTCTATACACTTATCAGTTTCACCGTCCAACGGCTGGGCTGTTCGTTAAGATAGGCCCTTTACGTACTTGACATTAACAAGCACAACATTAGGTTTATTTGACAGAAATCAAAACTATGACATCTATCAAAATCCTTTGACCTGTAGTCCCAATTTTTACTTCCTCTCTTGAATGCATTGTCAATGGAACAGAAATTATTTCGCATTGCTGATTGGCTCGATGTCAACGTACAATGCCATACAGCATACAACCGTTCTAGTGATGCGCTTGAATTCCCAACTGTTTATCACTGAAACAAAAAAACGAGATCACAGTGCAGGTTTATGATCTCCGATTGCTTGAGTTCGTTTTGCTTGTAGCGATATAAGCAGACTCGTGTAGAATGAGCTGGGGCATTATTTGTAAGTGTAGCGCTTTGAGTTATTAATGTAGCTTACCTGAAGTCGATATGGACAGTTTGTCGGCGTGACTGCATCTGACTGTGACAGTACGTTGGCGTCGGGCGTGATACGCAGCTTGGCGTCACACGACGGCTCTGCGCTGGTTACATCGTCCAAGTCTGTCATGGCGATCCTGTGACCGCCGTCCAGCAGCAGGAAATGCGTCTGTTTGAAGTCGGCGACACGCAGAGAGCCGAGTGGCGAGTGCTGCAGGTAGACAGCCAGGTCTACCAGTTGTATGGCTGTGTTCAGTCTTCGCTCGATCGGCCAATCCTTCATCGACGTCGCATAGAAGTGCGTCCCGTACTCGTACACCGCCACCACTCCGTGGTCCTGCAACGCTTTCTTGCAACACAGGGAGTTTTCCTGCAATATTCCGTGGATCCAACAACACAATCTGTGCATGGTCCTACAACACTTTTGCAACACACTTGCAACACTCGCCGTTTCCTGCAACTCTTCGTGGTCCTGCAACGACGTCGAGTCGGTTTCCTCGCTACGCACACAGTAGCCGAGCAGCGGCACGAAAGCGTGATGTTTCAGCTGGTTCAGCAGCAGAATCTCCTTCATCAGCTTCATATTGGCCGCGATGAAGCAACGCTGACGCTCGCCATCAGTGGCATCTTGCACCTTAACCGTCTGCTGCCGACGCAAACACTTGCTCACGTCCATCGACTTCCGCGTCACCATCTTGACGGCCACTGGACGATGGGCGTCTTCGTCGTCGACACTGTGACCCAGATAGACACGCTTAGTGACGCCGTGCCCGATCTGCTGCCGCAGCGCAATCCGTCCAATGTTAGAACAGTTGAAACGATAGCGCACCTGTGCCCATGCAACGTATACACTCTCACAGCGTTGTCAGCAATGACAGGCGAGGCATGTACTAGAACTACATCCAACGTTTTATGCAAAAAGTGCACACTACTTATAAAATTGTTTATTTTTGTGCTGTGGATTAGGAAAGTTAAGTCGTCAAAACAGACAAGTTGATAAAACAACGAAACATTCAAGCTACCGTGCGGTTACGGTAATCTAAAATGTTACCGGCACTGGATTACTTCAAAGACAGGCCTACACTTCACTTGCTCTTTTCCGTTGCTAGGTTAAGAAGACAGCTATGACAGAGCTATGGGGTCTTTTCTCTTTTTCCTTCCCCTTCTGCGACCCCCTCTCCATCTTCCTTCCCATTGCCTCCTTCTCTCAGGAAATCACTTGCAAATGTATGCATGGACAAAAAATTCCGATTGTCATAATGTTACAATGTCATCCTCTCTTTAGGCTACTAAAACAACTTTTATTTATTGCTTGATTATTTATTGGAATAATTTAGCAACAACTAATATGTGCAACAGTAAATGATAGGCGATACTAAGTCGTTGTCATCGTCGGGATCATTTCTGGAAATTCCGGTCGTAACGTCACATAGGGTGTCATGGCTGACGTCGGCCCAATCGTTTACAGTTGCTGAATGACTTGCGCCTCTGACGTCGTCGGTTGTCCGTTGTCGTCGGTGAGAAACAGCGACGTCGGTCGTCTGAGGCGACAGAAACGCTTCGTAGACGACGCAGACCATCGACGCTATGCAGACAGCAGCCACATAGCGAGGGTACATCCTAGACAGCAGTCGACATCTTAGAGTGAGATGACGTCGATCAGGCGAAGAACGATGAAAACTCATCACCAGTGTCGGTCTCTGGCGCCAGTTGGAACGAAGTTCGTCGATATTACGACACGCACAGCATACGTAATGTTTTGTCTCGGTTATTCCAACTAGCTCGAGCGAATCTTATTTCGACATCACGCAGCTCGTCACTAGCCTAGAGACAGTGGACAGAACGACCAACCGCTGAAGCAGCTGGCAGCGTGACGGAAAGAGCACGTGCAATAATATTATATCTGCGTGCGTTTAATAACGCAACGATCGCTATAAACATACGCTCCGCAGCAAGGATTGAACGGTCGCTGCAGCACCACAGACAGCGCATCATCACCATCGCCGCGCTGTCGTGTTTGATCAGCTTCATCGTCCATTCATCGCTAAGATTTTCTCGGCGGAAATATTTCGTGACACCGGCGTGCATGATGCTTCATAGTTTGCTCTACCATGCAAGAACACGAATAGACTAGGCTACATGTACATAGTAGGCTACATTATTTTTTACATGGGAATAAACAACGAAGTAATACGAATAGGCATAAATGAAAAAAGGTCTATAGCAGTGAAAACTGAAAAACACGAGTAAAGCAAATTTAGCGAAATGTTAAACTAACGAAGCATCGCAGTACAATGTATGCTCACGTTTATATAGCTGTCTGTATGACATGGCGCGTGTATTTCCCGTGAGTGTTGCGGGTGGCAAGCGCCTCGTGTTACAGGATGCTGCTGCTGCTGCTGCGCCTGCGCGTGTGACGCGACTCGGCAGACAAACGCGCAGCCGATGTGCATAAACTTTTCACGCCACGCCGGGGACCGTTTATCGCGCTTCATTTCTGGCTTGCTGGCCGGCGGATGTTCATCATTCATTGGCAATCTTTGTAGTCTTTTATTACAAACTACACTTGCTACAAAGTGGCCGTATTATTGGCACAGGAATCTACAGTGCACGCTACAAGCAAACTGTCAACTTGCTAAATACTAGACACTGAGTACAGGCTTATTACAAATTATTAGGCCTATTACTGGCATGTACGTGTGGCGAGTGGGAGTCATGTGTTTGAAGGCTGAAGTTAGTAAGTCCAGGAGGCGCCAGTGGATCTGTCAGTGGGACCAGCTGCTGAAATACTGCATAAGACTATGACACTATAAATCTTTAACAACATGCTGCTACACATATAACACACAAGTTGACACAACTGTTAGGTGACATTCAATGTTTCGAAACAATCGTTTAATAACGGCCCTTACAACTAATCTTAGCTCTGCTGACGCCAATCAGCACCCTAGCAAGACGCCACAAGTTTGACGTAAGATGCTGAATCCTGGCTCTTAACGCATGGACCAGGACCAACGTGATGTGCCCTGCGTTGGGTTTGGTTCCATAGAATAACTAGAAGCAGCCTGGTGGTACACCGGCGCACGTGACAGCAGCTGCAATGTAGGCCCAGAATGGTGTAAGCGGTCGTCGCTTAATTTCATTATCACCGTGCACTGTGCTCTGATCATCGATCTCATCACGTACAGTCAGCTGCTGCAGCTGCACATCTGATACCGACGTGCATAATGTAATTACCACTCAGTAGGATTATACAATGCAATAACAATGAATGATGCTATTCGTTTACTATTGTTGAGATATTTTTTATTTACGTATTCTCAATCAACAATACATAAACGTATATGTAAGCCTACATGTTGTGCTTTTTGTGTTGCATGCATTTGTTTGTAACCTTTTGTGTGTATTTGCTACCTATAATTATTATAAATCAAATATTTCAGAAAAAAAAGAGTTCATAGGTACGTAGACACAACCCCAATTTCTGTGTCATTTCCATACTCTGGAGCTATTCTCATGTTCTGAAATTGGCATTCTCATTCACTACTTTTACGTGTACTTACTGAGCTCTAAAAGGTTTCCACTGTTTCATTATCTATATGCATATATAGCACATATATATATGTATGTATATATATATATATATATATGCACATATAGGCTAGCCTAAGGTCGCATTTTACGTAAGTAGCCTTGAATCTGACATTGGGTCCGGTTAGTAATTGGATGGGTGATGTCAACAGACTGGTAAAAACTCTTGATACATAACCAGCAACCTAAACCAAGTCAGCCTTGCCATCCGTCCCTGAGCATGTGCAACAAAAGTAAATAGCTTGGGCGGCAACAGGCACACTGTGCGATGCAGTAGCCCTTCCCGTATCTGTGGTTTCGCAGTGTAAGCTGGCGTCTGGTGATAAGCTAAGAAACGACATTACGTCCTTTCGTTATATTCACAAACTTTTTGCTACACAATTATGTACAATGCAGTACAATAACATAATGCATGCAAAAAGATTGCGGTGATGACTTCTGACAAACCCTTGTGCTAAAAAAGCACTAAATCAGTGTTCATAATTCCACTTCACTGCAACATTAGATCCGTGGAGTCAATGTTATACGGTTGAAGTTCTCATAAATACATTCAACTGCAAAACTAGAAATGCACCAAGCGCAGTGAAAAACTGCAAGAATCTATATCATATTATATATAACAGCAGTACTTCACAACTGTATAAAATAAGCAGCAGAAGAGTTATTGCAAATACATCATCTATGACAGTGGTGAAGAAACGTTTTAAACTAAAGGCCATGATACAACAGAGTTGAAGTCGCCGTGGCCAGACCAATGTAAAATACTATTGTCGTTAATGATAAAAACAACAGCAGACATACAATAGTCATGCATTGCACATTCTAGTGAGCTCGGTCGTGTTTCTGCCCGAAAATGATAAAGGTATGTCCAAACAGCAATGCATATAATTTTATATATGCCTGTCAATCAAATTTCTGGTGTTTTCTCTTGGACAGTGCGGGCCAGTCATGGTCTATTGGGCAAGTCTATCAGTCCATTCTGTCAACATCACGAGCTGGCATCTTCGCCGTCGGTCAGGAAGCAGACGCACATTTGGTCCCGACTGATAATCAGAAGTGCATTCCCGTCCGGGTGCCATTTGACATCCTGAGCCGTGAAGGTCGCTACAGCCACAAAACAAAGTGACGGTCACTATCACATGGTCATTACATACAAGGTGCACACTGACTTATTCCATTTACAAAAACATCTGAAGACCTCAGTAAATACAATAGATCACTGAGTTATTTACTGCCAAAATTCAACATATAAAGAAAAGTCCTTTGAAACTAAAGAACTATCAGAAGAAGAAATGAAAAGCCTGGACGTTCATGACAGCCATAATGTTGTTGTCAAACCAGCTGAGTGAACAACTGCAGAAACACAAAATAACAAAATCATATCTTTACAGCTCCAATGTGCAGCTGAAAGTCAAACCTACGAATGATGTGATAATAAACTGATTAGTTGATACAAGCACCAAACTGGTTGCATTGTTAACAGTTATTTCCTTCCTTTCTTTCATTTTCTGATGTCAGTCTTGTATCTCTCCCACAACCGTCAGTTTCTGCATTTTCATCTTTTTACATAATAGGACTCTCCATTACCATTTTGCTCATTTCAGTTACATTAAAACAGTTGTAGTTCATCTAGTTTATGTGCTAGATTAAACTCGCAGCTTACCTGCTAGCAATCCAGTGCAAAACACTCACAATATCATATCATTTCATATCACATAAGCAAAGTGTAGTTCTATAAGTACAACAATAATAATCCTATAGGCCCTAATGTGCAAATAACCTTCACAAGGTATCTGAACTGAAAGACTGCCCTTTGGACTCCACATGTAGATCTTGTTGCTGCCAGTGCACAATGCCAGCCTTGACTGCTTCGGATCCCATGCCACGGCTGTCACAGTATATCACAACATATTCTTTCCAAAATTTTGACACAAAAAATGACAAACAAAAAATGCTATTTAATACTAACACAGCCCACCACAAAGCGACAACATGTACAGTAATTCAAGCTAAAAAAAACCTGGTGAATTTTTTTTAAAAAGCACAACAGCATAAAAGTCAGATGCAATCTGTCTTGATTGGAATGAGCAATAAAAAACAAATCTCTCCAATCTGAACTCCTCACAAAATGTGAGGCAGCTTAATGCAATTAAATTACACATCATTTTCACTGATTAGCATCTTCAGCTCATCATGATATCATCCACTGTCATAAAAAATAATTAGCAAGGCTTTTTCACCATAACTGTTACATACTCACAAGTCACAACCATTTACGAACATTCTTATCTTCAACTCTAACTTCAATGACAACAACAACACTTTTATTGTACTGACGTCCTCATCTGAGCAAAAATGCTTATTTCCAAACACACAGAATCAGCATTGCCTCAGCTACAACACAGTGCATGCTATCTTCATCAAAAGTGGATGATTCTTTTACATATGGTTCAAGAAGACATTGTACACAATACGAAAATTGGAAATGTAAGCACAAATGCTTAGGCCATATGTTATGGCATCGCAAAATGCTGTGTGACACACTGGAAGAAAAAATGTGAGAAAAAAATAAGAAGATAGGCACATATTGCAAACAACATGATAAGAAATAGCATATACATTGAGCTGAAAAAAGCAGCTAAGGACAGGAGCATTTGGCAAACAATAAAGATGTGACCTTCATAAACCAGCCAATTTATTTATTACTGAAAAAAGGGAATCTGTGACAACTATTTAACAACACAATGTGCATGCAGACAGGCAATGTGACAAAGCATCTGACTCACTTCTGATGGGTGAGAGCTGGGTCAAGACAGCAGCAAGCCTCAGCTTGGGTATATCCCATATCCACAACACGCTCGGCATATTGTCTACAGTACAAGTTGCAGCTTATATTCTTCCACGTAATGGAGACTATTGCAAAAAACTATCCAAATCTTGATTCAAATTACAAAGCAATTCAATACAGTTGGCAATTATATTTCACTTATATCAATGCAATTCAACTGATTCAATTATAAGTAATAAAGTTAAATTGTAAACAAGCTGCAAATCACAAATGTATAAATAATCTTCTGGTTTTGTTAAATATCGATGTATTGCAAATTACTGGCAAGAGTTCCTACGAAAGAATGTTAGAATTGGACAATAATAAAAAAGTACAAAGAAATCTAGACAAAAATAATGGTAACTCCTGTTTGTGACTTACTCTGCTACCATCCAAGTCATAAATATTGCACACATATCATACATTGTTTGACTTCAATGTCACAAAAATATGAATCATTAGCAAACGTAATAAACATATAAGAACATGCATACAAGAACTCACCATTTTTAGAATACATGTATCGACAGTTAGCACTGAAGCTGACGGTACCAACGCCCAGTTTGGGATTAGCTTTGTTTAGGTCTGGTTTGACAACTGGCATCTGGATGCTATCAGTTACGATCTCATCTGAAACAGCAACATGCAGCATCAATAAAGGACACCTCACACTTTGTGGTTATCACACTGTGTCTAGAAAAAAAACAACCCTACTTAAACAAGTGTGAATGTATCTTTAGAATTTCTTGCATATGCTATCACATCGAGACGTTTTACTAAAAACATGTAAAGTTTGCTTTCAAAATTTACTTATCACTATGCTTTTAGCAAGCTTTAAATATTAAATGTGTATATAGATCTTCACAGAAACTTGTCAAAAGCTACAGAGCATCACCTGCCATATGGGATCACATAGTCTTACCTGCCTCCCAACACAGGTGAATGTGCACCTGCATACTTACAATACATCATTACAGCAGTCTCTCAATAAAGTCAGCTAACAACATATCAATGAGCATAACTAATTCTTAGCAATATGACACTAATAAGAAAAAAGTGTAACCAGGAAAGCCTAACAACTAGTTACAAGTCTGTCAAGATGGACGCACATTGGCTGGCGCATGTTTGAGATGCTGCCGAGGGTAGCCTTGCTTCACCTTTCAGCAGCGGCATTTTCTTCGTCACTTCTTGAAATATCATCTGATATATTACATCCAATAGTAAACCAAACTGTGAAATAATTAGATATACAACTTCACAATGGCGATGTCATTAGTTAGCTTTAAAAATTCAAACAAGACATCAAATTGTTTTGAGCAAACGAACATATGACTAAGTCAGCACAATCCTACAAACTTTACTCACATCAAACCTGTGAGGCAGAGAAAAAAGCTGTCATCTTGACTACAAAATATGGAGTACTCCTTTCATAAAATACAGTATAAACACGAAGAAAAATGCTAAATAAGTAACTAACCTGTTAGTTGAAAAACAAATACAATTACATGCACATAGGACAAATTAAGCAAAAAAGACTGCATAAAACGAAAGTTGGAACATACGTACAGTGGAAGAACTGTCAAGTGTCGGTGAATGAGGAAACTCTGTGACCATCTTCCATGTCACGTGATTCAGCAGTCGAACCTTTCACAAACATGTGCACCAACATCATCTGCAAGACCAGTACTGTCTAGCAATAATATTGGCATCTTGTAGCTTAGAATAGCGAGTATTTTCAAAAATTCATGCAAGTCTAAAATTCCCAAGATTGCTTGACAAATTCCCTAAACACCAAGTCAATTCCAAAATACCCAAGATTGTGCTCGAAAAAAATTCCTAAACAGTGGAGGCTCTGCGAGGCAGATGACAACCGTTTATGGGCTGGATATCATCCGTCTGTGAGCCGGACTTTGTTCTTCACTCTAATACACTCATATCAATTTTTTTCACATGTCTTAGCAGCATGAAGCAAAATCTTTAAACACACAACCAAAGTTGACAAAATCTCAACATCTAAAACTGAACTCTGTTTCAGTAATTTTTATGCATACGTAAACAGCAGACCTTTTCATCATAGCTGCCTATAGCCAGGAACTGGCTGGTTGAGGACCAAGCCACAGACTTGATGCCTAGCGCCATCTCATATGCACTGTATGTTGCCTGGCATCGTCCGTCCAGTGAATACAGCAATACCTTGTACTGCAAGCAGCGAAACACAACTCAAAACCAGTACCATCATGCCAGAGAGGTGAACACCCCAGTCGACACCATAAAATTTAGCAAGCTCGAAATTTTTTTTTGTCAAAATTTTCCAAAAATAACATTTAGGCTAGAAATCCCCATTTCAAGGAATTCACAGGCAAAATTAAAAATTCCAAGCACTCATAATCTTCTCTGTCAGAAACTTGAAGTTATTTGTTGAAAAATTGCAAATTCCAATTCCCGCACTTTTATTAGCCCACAATTCCAGTGATCTCCCTGTTTGCTAAAGTGCAATGTTGCATTAAATTCCAAAAGAATAACATCTAACCCCAGCTATGAAGCATAAATGCTGCCATGCTACAACATAAAGACAGTAATGTCTTTAGAAATAACCAATGCTACACAAAATGTCCACATAAAATACTTTGCTCCCCAGCAATACAGAATATCCAAAAATTTGCAGATCCAAAACTCAACTGTAAAAGAATATTTCAAATATTAGTGGAAAAAGAGTAAAATTGGATAAGATGGGGGTGCATTTATGGCTTGGTTTCTACACGAGTTAACCCAATAAAATGCACCGTGGCCAGGTCTCTCAACCCTGAAAATGCATCAATCACTGTAATTACATCTAATGTGATGTCATCAAAAACAATGTTTCTCACTTTCCAAGAGGCGGGTGCCCAGGCACAAGAAACCCCCCGCTGCTAAACAAGCCACTGCATGAAGACACAGACCTGGAGACATGACTCCCAGACGCACAGAACCCGACCATCAGGAGACCAGAGTATTCCCGACAAATCTTCAGTCTCTACATTGAAATGCTGTAAACAGTCGCAACCACCACTCAGACAAATGAGTTATGTGTCTGTCAGCCAACTCATCTACAGGGTGCAGCCAAAAAAGTTGACCCCTAAAGTTTTTCGCCGTTTTCTCAGCAACCGTTTGGAATTTTAATTTGAAATTTTACAGGATTATTTATTAAAACGTCTTATATCTAACTGCCAAATGAAATGTGATTCTGTTGAAAAACGACAAAGTTATAGACTTTTTAACATGACTACCTACCGATTTTTCAGCATTAAAAAAATTTAAGCTAAAATGCTATTAAATTTCCAAAACCCAGTTACCACATTACTGCCCATGATGTAACACTAAAGTTTTAATAAACAGTAATTTATTTTGTCCAGAAATTATCATTAAATTATTGTTCCTTTAAAGCAATCAAAGGCTGCCCACTGGATGAATCTTCCAGCAAGATGGTGCATCAGCAAACACAGCGCGCAACGCCGACAGCACACAGAACTGGCTGTGGGCCAGCTGTCTAGATTTCATCACCAAAAACCAGTCACCTCCAAATTCGCCGGATATGAACCCAATGGACTATCATGTGTGGGGTGCAATGTTGGAGGCTTACTGCAAGCTTAAAACAAAGCCGAAGACAATCGTCAAACTCAAGCAAGCGCTTCAGGTTATCTGGGCAGCAGGCTTGTGTTGGAGCTGGCGGTTGACACTTCGATCATTTACAGTGACAATGGAATTCTGGCATTTGATCATTAGTTAACTGTGTTGTTTCAACGTTGTTATTAAATTGGTGTTGTAGCCCGAACATTTTTGAATGCTAAAAAATCGGTAGGCGGTCATGTTAAAAAGTCTATAACTTCATCGTTTTTCAAGAGAATCAAATTTTATTTGACAGTTAAATGTAGAAGGTTTCAATAAACAAATGTGTCAAATTTCAAATTAAAATTCCAAACGGTGGCTGAGAAAACAGCAAAAAACTTTAAGAGTCTACTTTTTTAGCCGCACCCTGTACTAGCAACAAGAAATTGTGATAACAACTGCTGCTGCTGCCACTGCCACCACAGCTATTGCCCATCACTACTACTGCTCTCCATTACTACCACTACTCTCAGGTTTTGTTAAACTGGCTTACTTTTCTTTTAAAGTCATTCCAGGTTATGCCTAGTCCCCAAAATACCCAAAAAAACTAAATACTGCAGCAACATCCCAGCAAGACTTCTTATAACAAAAACAACAGAAGTGAAGCCAAAAAGATCTGAGCAACACCACATATTCCATATTTCATAAAATGCCAAACTGTAAAGCAAAAAGTTCAGCAAGTTCAAAAAGACAGTGCATCATTTTTAACAGTAACTGCGCAAAGCAAAAAAATCCAAAAACTATGAGCATCTACCTTAACAAGCTGCCATGTGTTGCAGTCAAACAGACTGATAAAGTCTTTACAATCACGTCGTTCGGCCAGCGCCAGAAACTTTCCATCAGCACTGAACTTAACACCTTGCACCAACAAACACACATTGCTAAAAGTTTGGCAGATTATAAAATCAACGTGTGTTGTTTTGGTTTCATAAAATACATTGTAAAGATATAAAAAAACATTAATTTTCTGTTGAAAAAATGATGTATAAGTTTACCTGGTACCTATACAGTTACAGTTACAATTGGCTATCAAAATGTCATAAGTTCAGATATGCTAATGAATCTATGCACTATGTCGTTCTGGATGCAGCAACGTGAGTTACGATAAAAACCGAGTGCAAAGAATTCTATGACAGTGTATATATGGTATTCAAATGTAATCTACTCTAACCTTGAGGACACTGTTTCGGATATTTGATGTATGAGACAGTTTTGTTAACAAGCGACCACACAGTAATTCGCAGCTGTAACGGTCAACACATGACAAACTAAGCACTCACTCTCTTTCACTACAAAAGATCTACAAAACTTCTCAACAAAATTATGAATATTATTAAACTGCTAAAAACTTATTTGTTTGCAATACACACAATTATCATCCACGCAAGTTTTGTACTTGCTGTCAAAGGCAACAACAAAAGTGTAACAATAATATTAGGCACAGACGTTCACCTTCATGCTCGTTATGGCACACAAGCTGTCCACTCTTCTTTCCTGCTCAGGAATCATTTTGTTTCAAACAAACCTGCAAAATCAAAGCACAATATGGCTCGACGTATGAGCCATGCGGATATTTGTACATACGTGAAAATCAGCTGTTGTGAGAATGTGTCGAGAGTCTGGACTCCAGCAGACGTCAATGAGACCTGCCGAACCTTCATCTATTTTGCATGTCCATGCCGGCTGTTCCAAGGACCAAACCTTGCAGACAAATAATACACCAACATACTGGTGAAATGTGCCTGCAAACTGCGCAAGATGCTAACAAATTACAACAACTGATAAAACAACTTGTTAAAATTAACAACTATGCACAATAGTCACTGACTAGATCAATAGATCTACAATAACTAATTAAAAATAGTCAAAAGTCAAAACAACAAAAATATTTTTTCTCTGTCAAAAACTTTACAGTTATTTAAGGTAATGGGTATTTTACATTTTAGTCAAAAAATAAACACTGACAACTGTCAGCAGACATAATGTAACTGTTGCTGTTATAATGTATGCCTTTAGAATATTAGATCTGTCATGTGGGATGTCAAAATCCATAACACAACAAAAGCATAGTTGAACTACATTCAGTACGAAAAACTCATGATCTGTGCGAATATCACAAAGTCATACATTCTACTACAGAACTAATTAAAGTAATCTATAAACATTTAAAATTAACGCACCAGAACAAAGAAAATTGAATAAACCATATCACAAACCTGAATAAGCGATCGCTTGTACACCGCACATAGAACAAAATTTGAATCCGGCGACCACTGCAACACACATCAAACATTTACCAACTTGAAACTGCAAAATAAACACAAAGCGAACAATGCATACAATACACAAGTATGAAACATTTTATGCCAGAGCTTTATAATGTTCACTGCCTTTATCTTTACTTTGATCTTTGTTCTTCAGAAGTTCTCATATCAAAATTTTGCTACTGATCGCAAACATTAAAGCTAAGAGAAAACTTTCTTATAAAATTGAATGAAATAACAAGCCTGGAGAGTATGAACAGATGCTAAAATTGTACCTCAATGTGTTGAATGACATCGAGGCACGTGTAAAGCTGAATGATTTGTAATGACTTCAGCTGCCTCACTATAAGTCGATACTGTACAGCATTCGCCTGCCACAGTCACACATAAACAACTCAAGAAGCCATTACAATTTAGTCCAATTGTCAATCAAACTACAGTGGAACTCGCTTAACTGCATAGGGTCCATTCAGGCTTCCGTTATGCTATTATCCGGGCTATGCGATTAGGCAGGAGCCTAGCGCATAGGCCTACGATGTCTTCCGCTAAAAGGAATGCCGACAATACCATCGATCATTTACGTACACTAGATGGTTAAATTAACTTTGTTGTTGCATGGCATGCATAGGTATAGGTTTTACTACTTATAAGTTATAATAATAGGCCTAATTCGGACATTTGGTCCATTAAGGTAAGAGTTCGCATATGGATGCCATCACTGCTGACAGTTTAAATAACAATAAGTCTTCATCTATCAGTCAAGCGAAATTTAATGATTAGGAGCAGTGAAGAAATTGTGCATTTTCATCTGGCGATGAACACAAGCCACACTCGAATGCACCATGTTATCAAGTTTATAATAGGCAGAGAAATCAAGACACTGAAGTTAGCTGAACTGATATCTGGCCCACTTAAGCCAGGAACACATGACCCCGGGTGTCAGGGTGCGAGCCAGGTGTCTGGGTGGCTGTCTGTGTTACTGACATGTTTAATCTGACAGATCCTGTGGGTGTGTTGCAGAACTTTCCCACCCGAATCCTAAAACTAACCCTAACCCCAGACCGCTATTTCAAACTTTTGCGACAGCACCAGAGCCGTTATTTATATGGGAGTGTCTATGATCATGAATTCGTGATCATAGTCCAGCGATTGCCTATGATCACGGCAACCACTGTATTGGCTAGCTATTTCTAGAACATCGCTGGGCATGGGCATAGATTAGACAGGTGGCGTTAGATAGGTGACGCTAGTGGTTAGGGTTAGTTATTGCAGCTTATTCAGTTTTGTTAGTTATTAAACTTTTTAGTGGTTAGGGTTAGGGTTAGTGTTAGGGTTAGTGTTAGCTATTAAATTTTTAGGGTGCAAATTTAAGGATATTTCGTACAATTATGTGGCCATAGATGTACACCCAAATTAAGGTTGCAACATTGGTTATGAATTCGAACCTAGTACTGCCAGGCTTGACTGGCCGACTGGTATGAAGGCGTGATACCTTGGCATTGTACCTTGCTAAGGTTGATCTCATCAGTTGCTAGCTGCCGTGATCACGGCTGCCGTAAGAGGCTCTTACGACAGTCGTGATCATAGGCAATCGACGGATGCGATCACGAATTCGTGATCATAGCACCGGTCTATTTATATTGAGCCAGTGGACACACCACCGACACCGGTTACAGCTTCAACTCGCAACATGCAAATAAAAACAGTACCAAGTATACTCCGTCAGGTGAAAAACGACACAGGTTGAAAGTCTGCTTAAACGCATCTGAAAAATTCATCTTTGTCCGGCGAATAAAAATCACAACTACTTTGTTTACCGCGCCGATGTAAACATAAACAAATCAGTACACGCCCCAAAACGATAGTAAGTAAGTAAGTAGTTGTGGTAAGAAATAAATAAGTAACAAAAAGTGGCACTAATCTAGTAAGTGTACAAAATACACTGAGGTTGTGAGCGAAGTGGAGCGGGCTAAGTTTTTGCTATGCGCTAGAAATTTGCAGTAAAACTGCAAGCATTTATCAAGCTGGCTCTTCGAGCCTGCTCAAGGAGCGCACGACGAGCGAACACGTGCGCTCGTCGTGCGAGCGCTAGTCGTGCATTCGTCGTGCGCTTGACGAGCGCACGACAAAAGCTCGTCCAGCTAATTTGATAACAATGTTTATTGCAAAAATTTATAGAGTTGGTTTGACGAGCGTACGACGAGCGGATGACGTGGTTTTACGACTAGAGCGCGCGTCATACGTCGTGCGCTCGTACAGCAATGTTCTTCATGTAAATGACTTATAAAATTATAATAAAGTGCAAGAAAATGTTATATTGTTTGTGTTTTAAACTAACATTTTTGTGTCAAATTTGATTATCAACGTATTTAACCATAAATTAAAATAAATTCTGTATTTTGCGTATACGCGTATACAACCTCATTCCAACGTGATTAAATTTGCGCTTTCATGAAAATGAGAGAGGCTACTGCCTATGATTGATTAACATAATCGCAGTGACGTTTCTCATCGTCTGGTCTCTAGCCATCGCCAACGTCACCAGTGACTAGCTGTTATGCATTCACAGTAGCCTACCCTGCGTCGCTGCGACGACACACATAATTTCGGCCATCATTATCGTCGTTGTCGTCGTCATAATTTGTTGTAATTTGCCGCCAGAATCCTTGGACCCACAACCATAAATTTTGGTACAAAAACCAAAATATCTATTGCCTTTGTATTGTAGGCACGTACGCAATGGCGTATTCTGGATTTGGATGTAACGGGAGCTTGAGGGGTGAGGTGTTGGGAGAGGTGTTTCTCCCCACCAAGAATTAGGTTCGAGGAGAGGGCTGTGTCCCCATGTTAAAACATTTCTCAATTTTTTTGCGTAAAAATAAAATTTTATGGGGCATTTTTGCATTATTTTGTGATTTCATGAAGCCTAGGAGACACGTGCGTTAAAGCCTCTCTATGGCTACGCCACTACGGTGAACATCGTATTTCGTATTTTAAAGCGTCTCGTCGCAGTTACTTCACGTAAGTCCACGTGTGTGGGAGTGTAACGAACAAAATGCGATAGCAACAATGGCCAAGCGTCGACGAGCGGTGAAGAATCTGGACCAATCGCAGACGTGGCGTAGGTTAGCATGTCGTATAGCGTTAAGCATTCCAGCGCTCGACCGTGCAGGTGAGCAAATATGATTGCTATTCACACTCAGGTCGTCAAGAATAGGCCTATACTGCAACTGCCTCGCCTCGCATGTCCTCAACTTACTATAGGCGTAGGTAGTAGGCCTATATAGTGTGATATAATGATATATGATTGGCCTGTGAACAAGCGTGCATACACGCGGCCCGATCGTGACGATCGTCGCATATAGGTTTTGCTTCGTTTTTTTCTTTAGTATTGCTTAATAAAACGAGTCGTTTTCTTGAGAAGAGATCGACTGCTGCAATAACTCGCAGAAATCGACAATCAGCAGCGCTACATTTTAGTACATAGTGAGTTGGCATTTCGCTTTGGTCGTCTGTTCTAAACTGCAGAGACTGCATTTATGTGCGTATGAAACTAATATTTCGAATTGCTGCATAAAAACGACGTTCTATTTGCAGTACGTAGTTTAAAATAACTGCTTTAGAAAATATTTAACGCCTGTTGGAGAAAAAGTGCCAAACCTGTAGTGTATGCACTAGGGACGTCTCGTGTGTGCGACTGCACGCTTTTTTGTGGCCGGGAGACCGGAGCCTCAGAAAGGTGGCGAACTTGTTCAGGCCCAGACCGTAATGATCTGAAGGTGCCTCTGGCACCAAACCCCCAATAAAGCGCCGGCGTGCGTGGAGGGGACAGTGGCCACGTAAGAGCAGTTTTGCTTTGTTTTGGTTGTTTTGGTTAGTTCGACGGCTAAATTACGACTTCTGCTAGGTAGTGTAGCGACAGCATTAAGGTGACATGAGCAAAACTACAGTCGTTTGCGTCAAGTTTCGTTTTGATGTTGCGTGCCAAAAATTATTAAAACCGTGTCAGTGTTTCACGAAGCTATTCCAAAAATAAAATTGACATTTTTTAAAGACGCGGTGTACATGTATTTTTTAATTGTATTTTTGGTTTGTTATTAATCTGCTTTCAGAGTCTATTTTAGTACTAATTCAGATCAGAGTTTTCGTAATCGTTAGCTGGTAGTTTGACATCTAGTCATATTGTGAAGAGAGGCCAGTTTGTCGGTATGCAGTACACAACATTCCGTCTACGCGAAGCAGTGGTGCGTGGCGCGAGTTGGCGTAGAAGACGTAAAACGACGACGTAGTAACGTACGCTGCAGGCACAATATTCAGCTAGCGCTACACGTCGCAAAACGCTCCTCAAGGTTAGTGGTCGCTAGTCGCTACACAACGTGCGCTAACACACGTACGAACACGCATTTTGTAAAAAAGATAATGTGTTCATTAAATGCTGACTCTATGTTTATTAATTAATTACAGGGACAGTAGAATTTGGAATTGAATAGTGTTTGTTATGCACTTTTCTATCGATTTCAGAGAATGAAGATTATTTCTGGCCCGGAGATTACAATTCCAGGAAATCGTATTTAATTCTGAGATTTACGTTTGGGATCGAGGACGCAAAAAGTCATAACGCGCCGCAGCCTCAAATGTGTCATCTTTGATGACGCTTAAAATTTTCATTTCACATGTGATGTTTTGCTAATGTAGTTCGACCGGCGGATTATTTCACAGCCGCGGTCCAGCTGCCGTAAAGCTTCTGTCACCAATCTGCGACTGTGTCCACGGCACGATACACGTGTAAACGTCCGATGACCTAAGGTACTAACGTCCCATTTCATTAACGAGTTGGCAGTCGTCCGACAGGTACGGCGGATCGAGGTCGTGCAGTTTAAAATCAATTCTCTGCTTCACAGGCAGCCAATGAAGCTGTCTCAGTACTGGAGTGATGTGGTCACGTCGACGAGCTCCAGTAACAAGCGGTGCTGTTGCGTTCTGTACTGACTGCAGCCGTTGGATCAGACCGCCAGAAATGACATAGTAAGTAAGTTAGTAAGTAAGTAAGTAAATAAAAGGTAAATTTATATAGCGCATCAACGCCAAAAACCTTCTAATGCACTGCATACACTACGAGTAGTACTTTGAAAAAATGTCTTAAGTAATCGTCCAGAAACAGATATAGCGTGAATAGGATAGCGCAAATGTCTCGGCGCTGAGTTCCATGTCATCCAGTCAGCGACAGAGATAGCCCGACGTCCGTATGAACTCAGTCGGTAAGACGGCACAACAAACTGATGACTGGCAGCAGAACAAAGATGATGTCTTGAGGCAGTCGCAGAGACATACAGCAGCGCAGGGGTGTCATTTAGAGGGATGGAATAGGGTGATTTGTGATTTTAATTTTTTTCCTGAGCGAGTTCTGCGTAAACCACAGACGACAAACCTTTGGTCTCCAAATTGATCTTTACTGTTCAAAATGCACAAAATTTGGTCAGTTGATTCTCAGAAAAATCATCTAAATTGTTGCCACCAAATGTCACATTTTAAGGCTGAAATGCACCGAATTCGATTTCGGTTGGGGCTTTGCCCCAGACCCCGGGGGAGCGTTGTAAGCTTCCCAGACCCCTGGCTAAATTTTAAGAAGCCTACTTCTAAGAGAAAAGGGCAGGGAAAAGGGAAGGAGAAAAGGGATGGCAAGGATCATCGTCAGGGATGGTAAGGACATAGAGGGTAGGTGATGGAGAGAAAACAGAAGGGAGAGGAGGGCAGGGGAGAGGAGGGGAG
>Ga0056128_1000379_pt1 | contig 38128 bp, 31 predicted proteins | sample WorMetLIZISLAND2_FD_71113 | JGI IMG/M metagenome (GOLD analysis project Ga0056128, IMG submission 71113) | Marine gutless worms symbiont microbial communities from Max Planck institute for Marine Microbiology, Germany - Olavius geniculatus... ... | reverse complement strand
TTGGCGATTTTTGGCTGCAAAAGAGTAAATTACGACGAAATGGATGGAGATAGACTACGATTACCTGCGAACAGGAACTGCTATAGGCTTTCGCGCGTCTCGTGAGCTTTTCTCAAATTACTTGTTTTCTACCGGTCTAAACAGCTCACTGATTTTATTTATACGGACATATACTGTAAACTATCGAAATGCATTTGACAGACTCCGTGTTCATATGAACATTATCTTGTTTTATTGATTGATTGACTGATCTCACCTGAACAATTGTATCTGAGCGATGTGAATTCTAGCGGATGTACAACGACCAGCGGCTGTCATCAGTTCACGATTCTATCTCGAAAAGCCTATAGCTGAACGACTATTATGAACTGGGTCTGGCAAGCCGTGAAGTTTAGGCCGAGGGTATACCGTAACTCCGCAAAACCCGGCGGCAATTACTAGCAATTATTAGCCAGACCAAACCATCGAATATATTCGCGTGGGATCCTTGCATAATGGGCGATAAACGACAGCATGGCAGTCGAAAACAGCAATTTCAGTAACATCCGCCGCGCGATTAGGCTTCAAGCGACTAACAAGAAAACTGAACTAATGCTCATGAGACGCGAGAGAGCCTATGGCAGTTCCTGTTCGCAGGTAATCTTGGTCTATCTCCATCCATTTCGTCGCAATTCACTTTTTTGCAGCCAAAAATCGCCCAAAAATCACACAAAATCAATATTTTAGGGTTCAGGGTCATTCAAGGTCATCGATGTTGACATTTCTAAAAAGCTCGTCGTCAGTGCTTGTTATGATAAGCAGCATGTTTGTGCCTATCTGCAACCATTTTCACGCTAGACAAGACAACAGAGAAAAATGACCACTTTATAGAAGGGTACCCCTCTTTGATACCCGCGTGCGCAAGCCTCTTTAAATCTAGAGGGTCCTTACTTAGACTGCTAAAATCGATATTCAGTGCTAAAAATTTTGTATGCAGGTTGTCTTGGTCTATCTCCAGCCATTTCGGCGCAATTCACTCTTGAAATGCGTATCGCAGCCCAAGATCGCGAAAAATTCAATAAAACCCCATATTTTAAAAGTTCAAGGTCATTCAAGGTCATCGATGTTAACTTTTCTAAGCAGCTTGTTTCCAGTATATGATAAGCAGCATGTCTATGCCTATCTGCAACCATTTTCACTTTAGACGAGCCAATAACGGTAAAATAACGTCTTTTTAGGAGGGGTGCCTCTCTTTCGCCCCCTCGTTAGTGGGGACCCCTTCCACCCATGACATGAAATTTTGTGACGAAATACTAGAGACCCTAAGCTATCATACCAGAACCAGAAGTCTCTATCTTAACTGGTCTTGAAACGGTACCGGGTCGTGACAGAGAGACGGACAGACGGACGGACGGACGGACAGACAGAATTACCATAGCTAATACGCGCTATAGCTAGCTAGCTAGCTTTCGCGCGTGAAAACGACTCTCGATCCCACGCAGCAGTAAAAACCGTAGGCTACAGTCAGCTATTGCTCGGTGCTGGCGGGTAAATTACCACAGTCCGCACCTGAACCATTACAGACGGACCAGAACAGTGCAGCGCGCCTCATCTTTAACTCGAGTCATCTTTACATCTCGACATCTCTGTTTACCAGCGTAAGTTCTTATGCAACATAAACTCTGCAGTTTAAAGGCGCGTATATGCTACACAGCGACGTAACTGAACTGAGATAAACTTTAGTTTTTGACAAACTGACCAACAGGCGAACAAGGCGAGTCCATTGGTCATTGGTTGGCGCGTATTCACCAACGCTCTTAAACGGCGGCTTCTGTAATGCGTTAGGCGTTCAGGTGACTAGCCTACCTCCTCCCGCGGCTTCGTACCAAGCAATAATGCAAATTAAGCTTAAGCTTAAGCTTGTATATTTTTTAGCTTTACATGTCATCTGTAAGCCCAAAAACAGATCTAAACAAAGCAAATAGACTGGTTAGCAGATTTAGATCGGCGACAAAAAACGAGCTGTCAATCAATCCATCAATCCACACTAGGTTATAACGTGAGTGGTCCTAGCTGTCAATCAAACTGACGCCCTGAGACGAATCTGTCAATCATGTCATATGTTCTCTCCGGCCTGTCGTATGGAAGAAAGTGACCGCCGGCTCTAATCACCACCTACCATGTAAACATACAAAACGTACGTTTACTACGCTACCAGTGGCGTAGACAAAGCAGAGTAGGGGGCCCAGGCACTTAATCTCATTTTTTTGTTAAAAATAGATATTAGGAACTCAGAAAAATAACTAAAATTGTTGCCACCCGATTTCGCATTTAAGGCTATAATTCACCAAATTTATTTCAACTGGGGCTACGCCCCAGACCCTGCTGGGAAGCTCGTAGTCCTCCCTCAGATCCTCTAGCTAGAATTTAAGGGTCCTATTTCTACGGAGAGAAAAAGCAACGAGCAAAGAAAAGACAAAACAAAAGAAAAAAGAAGACAATAAGGGAGAGGACAGGAAAGAACGGAAAAGCAGCGGAGAGTAAGGAAGGCGGGGCTCCTCACCAGAATTCGTGGCAACGTCATTGTGCACTGCACGTGACACGAGTGGTAAAGAACAACACTAAGCCTACTTTTATTGCGAAGACTACCTGCCCCTTCTAGCCTAATAACCTCCGCCAAGTGAACGTAGTGACCCATGGTGGTTGCTTGTATACTGAGATGGTCTACCTGTCCACAGACAGTCACCCATCGAAGCACGTGACAGCAACCTGACCGGGAGTCGAACCAAGGACCTCGTAATCACAAGTCTTACACCCTACCATAACGGCCACCACCTAGTAAGCCATAGCAGTAGTAGTAGTTGTTGTTGTAGTAGTAGTGTGTAGTAGTATTACCTGGTAGAAGTCGTGAACTTGTCTGACATAGCCGGCGACCTCAGTGTCAGTGGGTCTGACATGCCAGATCCGCCTAGAGACCCGTAGATACTCCGCCTGGTATTTCCACGCCACGCTGCGTAGCATTGCCTCGCTGACTGCAGCTGCTACTATCACGTCCAGCTGTCCATTGTACACCAATACCTAGCCAGCCAGCCAATGATGATGAATTAATGGTAAATTAATGAACATATGGTAAATAAATCAATCCTCTGACTTACTGGTGTAGTCAAGGGGAAACACAAGAAAACGGCGACACGGATGAATGAAAATTTTAATAATTTTTGGCATGCACTTGGCGTAAATAACTACAGTTTTGCCCAACTGACGCTGATACTGCTGCTAAACTACCTTGTGAAAAGCAGAAGTCATAGTGTAACCGTTGACACCAATGAATTCATACTGGGTAGTGCATGCGTTGGCTCAGAAATAATTAACCGAATAACGACAAACAGGACTGTTTCTCGGAAAGTCATACGTGTTACATCACATCATTTTTACCACATCTCAACGCCAATTACACAAGTTGGTACTCGATTTACGTACCCCCAAGAAACGGCTCATCCAAGTAGTAACCACTTGATAGTGACCAAACCAGGAGTCGAACCCAGGACCTCTTAGTCACAAGTCCAACGTCATAGCCATTACACAACCAGACCGCCTTAGCCACCACAGATACCTTGTAATGGTTCATAGTCTGAGTGAGTTGTGGCTTGACGGACTGCATAAGATCATTCAGTAGATACTGAGCCACTTTGACGTTGTCATGATAAGCCAAGCTGCCGACGTGAAGACTGCGTCGAACGCTGGCCAGTGACAACCATGGTATGTAATTTAGTAGCTCATCAGGCATCTGCACACAAAGTAATAGTAGTGGTAGTAGTATTAGCAGTAGCAGTATAACAGCAGCAACAGCTGCAGCAGTCGTAGTAGTGGACACTGGCCAGAACAACAAGCATCTGCCATCGGCACACACAAACATAGACCGATGATAAAATTTAAAAAAAAATTAAAGACTGTGTAGAACTCTTCACGGAATACCCACTGCAGAGCTACGGAGCGTCACCTGCCATATGGGATTACACAGTCTTACCTGCCACCAGACACAGGCGAACGCGTCCATCTTAACCGCAGCCAGACAGGCCGGTACTCGATTTACCAACCGCAAACGAGTGGAAGGCTTACCTGAATTCACCGGTGCGCCAACAGTCGCCCATCCAGGTTGTAACCGCTTGAATGCGACCCGACGGAGAGTGGAACCCACGACTCACTTGGTCGACACCCTACTGTTACACCACCAAGTCAAATGATAGTAGTACTAGACTTATACCCCGTTTGCACGATGGAGCAAACATCAAGCAAACGTCGAGCAAATGTATTCAAAATACACGTGCTAATTTCTCGACGTCTGCTCGATGTTTGCTAGCATTCATCCAGCTAGCTCTACGAGCTATGGTAATTAGCATGCTAATTAGGAGGGTGGGCGGGTTGTAATTGGAAAGCCTATATAACACGTGATCAGCTGTGGGCTAAGCCTAGGCCTACATATGTGCCAGGGGGCGGAGTTCCATCAGGCCTGCTTGATGTTTGGTTGATGTTTGCTCAATCGTGTAAACGGGGTATTATTGTCAGACTTGCAACCAGAAGCGCATCACAATCTCGGAAGTGGCAGCTGATTGGCACGAGCTAATGATAACGCAGCGCACTATGCAGCCATCCATTGCCCGGATCAATTAGACCCGCAGTTTGCAGCTAGCAGACATACCACCGCCCTAGTCAGCCACACTAGGCCTTCAACCAGTAGCCCGTAAGCTACTACTTATTTCCCATCCCACAGAGGATAAGAGGCTGAGTTGACCTCAGCACATAGTAGGTTAGCATCTCACTCAAGGTTGCTTACGAATGACACACGCTAAGATTTTTTAGCATAGGCCTAACCTGGAAATTACGAGCCCAATACACTAACCTTTAGACCACTTGCACCCACAGATGATAATTTTTGGAGAGACATATATAATATATGTATTAAACATTAGCACAAAATATCTAAGAATAATCGCAGCAAAAATCACAGTAAACAACAAAAACAGCAGCACCATGCGTACTTTGCAGCGTAGATAGTTATAGAAGTCACGGTACCCAGAAACGTTCGACAAACGTGCAAGCGAGCTGTCCATAATCTACAAGCAGAATACATCCCAGAGCAAACAGCGACGTTGCATCGACTTACATGAAGTTACGTTAGTCACCAACAACTATATGAACAAGAAGCCCAGCTGTTGCTAGTTGCTAGGAAAGGCCGACCATACTGCCTATGTCCAAAGACAAGCACCCGACTTCCAGTAAAAAAAAGAAAACAATTTCCTAGCTACGTGACCACAGTTCCATATACGCTATTTATTTTGCTGCTGCACTATGTTGCTTTTTCAAAGATCAAAATCTTCCTATCACATTATTACCTGTAATAAAACAAAGTAACGAACAAAGGCGCGTTTTGGAGTCAGTTGATTTTTGTCAGGTAGATTAATAGTACAAAATAACAAGCAGATTTCGATGAAATTGTGTGAAAGAGTTGAGTACCAGTATGTCTGTGGGAGAAAAAAGTAGATTTTAATAACCAACGGCATCATAGGTTCAAAAAAAGTACCGGCCCACTATTCCGAAGGTCCACTATTCTGAAGGTCTGCTATTCCAAAAGTCCATTGTGCAGATACGCTACAGTGAGGGTTAGTTTTAGGGATAGGGTTAGCATTAGGGTTAGGGTCAGTTAGAGTTAGAGTTAGGTTTAGGGTTTAGGATTAAGGTTAAGGTTTGTGTTATGGTTAAAGTTAGGGTTAGTGGGAATAATGGACCTTCGGAATAGCGGACCTTCGGAATCGGGGATTCAAATAAAAAAACTAGGCGAAGCGGGAAGTTACAATTTTCAAACAAAAACTCCGAAATTCCGACAGAATTCTGACAGAAACCAGAAAATTTCTAACACAGAAGATTATAGGTACTCAAAATTTGAATTTTGCTAGGTTCCCTAAATTTAAGCACCGGATTTTGCATTTTAGACCAAAAAATTTCCAACAAAGTGAAATTTCAGACAATTTTCCAACAACACAAAATTTATAAGGGAGAAGGCAACTGCCGCCTACCTCTCCGACCACAACGCCACTCTAAACAGTATACTATAGAAAAAATAAACAGATTATTACGATGGCAGCTTCGAGCCATTTCTTCTGGTTGATAAGGTCGATAACTTGATGACTTTTGTTGGCAAAGTACTCTCTCTGAAGTTCGTCAACCAATCCCATCTGATACAAAAAGTCAGCATATGCTGGAATCATCTGCCAAAACAGAAACACATCGACATGGTTAGTGAAGATGCAGCTCTGCATGGGAAATCCATCTTAGAGCTATGGAGCGTCACCTGCCATATGGGATCATACAGTGTTACCTGCCATCCTATACAGATGACGAATGTGCCCCGCCATAATCCCAGCCACATAGGTCGATACTCGATTAGAGATAGAAGTGAGATAGAAGGCTGAGTTGACCCTAGTGTTGGTTTTATACGAAAATGGTTTAGGCTACATGTCCACAGTCAGTCACCCATCCAAGTCCACTTGATAGTAACAATAAACGTTAAAAACATTGATTTGCAAAAAAAACCTAAAAAAAATTTTTTTCACTTTTATAAAAAAACATTACGAAAACATGCATAAAAACATTAAACTGCAGATGTTTCCAATCGCTACATTTTTAGCCATTATACACGCAAAGAATATCTAACTCCAATAATTAAAAAACCTACCATTTGTAAAGACTAATAACTGGAATGTACTGAATGTACAGCTCAAAAACAGCTAAACACAATTTGCCCATAAGATATAATCATATTTGTAATTTTTTACGTTTATGTTTTAACAAAAACAAAAAACACGACATTAAAAAGCACAAGAACATTGAAAAAATTAAAAACATAGAAATAAAAAAACATTAAAAAATATAAAAAATATAAAAACAGGTTTTTTTCAACTTTTATAAAAAAAATTAAAAATGTTTTTTTACATCTATGATAGTAACCCGGCAGAGAGTTGAACCGATGACCTCATGATTGCAAGTCCAATGTTACACTACCAAATCATGTAGAGTTCATATATAGTTGCAATAAACATTGGCAAACTTATAGCATTTTTCATAGAAAATGCACTTGCAAACCCTTTTTCATTTTTTCCAACATTTTTCTTTCAAAAAGACATTATAAGAAAAGCGTAAGGTAACGGTAATAAAAATACACATTACAAAAATCAGAGTGCTGCCGATAAAACAATAGAGTTACAACCATGGTTACATGAATATAGGACTACATAAATGCTGAGGCGTGCAGTAGACACAGTATTGTACATACGGAGGCTGGGTCAACGAAGCCGTCGCCAATAGCAATTCCTCTCAGGTTGACAACTGGCTGGGGTCTGTCCCTGTGTAATCTTGCTGCTAATGCTGGGACGTATTTGCCAGCGTACGACTAGACACATTCCATGCACACACAGCAACATTACAACAATGTCCCATAAATAAGTTATAACACTGCAATCTTCTGCTGATTTTCAAAATAAGAAAAATCCACTACACATGCTTTAGGAAATTTACTGCATAATACCAGTTAAGACGATGTCACGTGCACTTTGAATGCTTCAAGCATGACATTTTTATGTGCTATTTAAAAGTGGTACAGCTCTTCATGGAAAACGCATCTCAGAGCTACGGAACGTCACCTGCCATATGAGATCACAGACATCAACACAACATAAGTAAAACGAGCCATGCTAAACCCCAGGCAGACAAACTGGTACTCAATTTACCTACCCTACAGGGATGAAAAGCTGAGTTGACCTTGGTGTTGGTTATATACCGAAATGGTTTACCTGTCCGTAGACAGTCACCCATCCAAGTACTAACCACCTGATAGTGAGCAACCTGACCGGGAGTTGAACCAACGACCTCTCGATCACACGTCAAACTTCATAGCTATTACACTACCAAGCCAACAAAATTATGTAATCCCCAATGATCCCATATGGCAGGTGACGCTCCGATGGTGGGTTTCCTATGAAGAGCCATACCATTTAACCACTTTACTATTGAACTGGCTTAGATGTCAACAGACAGCAGCTCATCATACCTCTCCGGTGATGTAGAACTCGCTGTCTTTTAACTCGGGAAATAGTGCATAGAACTGAACAAGAGTGCTGAAACGTGACAACCAATCAATGACCACTTTTATTCTGAATCACAATATTTTCATCCAAAAATGAAGAATTTGGGACTGCAAACCCATTCGGAGACATTTAGGGACAAAATTCAGATTCTGAGCAACAATAATTTCTTCTGTTGGAAATTCGCAGTTGTTTCTCAGAAAAATGCAACCTTTTGTGACCCAAGACGCTGTTGGCAGAAAACATAGTTACTGTTTTTCGCTACTAGCACTGGTTTTATGTGGAGCATACAGCACCTATTCAATAAAGCAGGAACATCCACCTCTGAGCATGGCAACAGCATTTTGCATTGGTCGGTAACCCAAACACTTAAACTAAAGGCACAGATAGACAGACAGACAGACAACAAACAGAGAAAATGGCACATCGTTCAGTTACTTGCGCAGATTTTCAACGACGTCGTCCTCAGTTCTTGCGTAACCAGCGTCATCATCAGCAAAACTGAACCCAGTTCCCACCTGCAATCATTCAGCACATACTACCAGCACTTAGTATTATAAATGCGCATAATTTCGCATATAATACATATAAATTTCATTTGTGGTAACTTTATGCAGCAAAATTGCAGTAAAGTCAGTTAATTTGTTGTTGTTGTTGTTTACATTGGTAACTGTTGGCAATGGCAGAAGCAGATGATGGACGACTCGACATGCAGTACCATGTGCCGTGACACTGCGTCGTGATTGGTTGAGATCATGGTTGAAGTCAACATAACGGTGGTTGATCAGCTGGCTAATTATAGCAACTATGGAGTTACGACAGAATTGCAAGCAAGTTACGGAGTCGTAAAATCAGTTTTCAAAATTCAAATAAAAAGTTTTTATGACAATCTTACAACATGTAACTTGTTGATTTACAACAAAGCTACGAGGGAAATGCAATGATTTTAGGAAAATCTTGCGAACGTTTTATGATGTTTTGTAAATTAGGCCCCTGGACTGCAACACTGCTATTTCAACTGCTGCTTCAACGCACCTGCTAGAGTTTTCTAGCGCAGATTTTAAAGTCACATACAGAGCAAACTACCTGAACTGCACTGAACTGACATAGTATACTTTTTGACAAACTGACCAAAAGGCAAGCAATAATGCACGACAGCAGGCACCATATAATGGTGTCAGTGTCTCTGTGACTATGGGCATGTACACTTGAACAAATGACCAATGGGCTCACCCTGCTTGCCCATTGGTCAGTTCATCAGAAACCAAACCGTGTCAGTTCAGTTCAGTTCAGTTCAGTTACATCCAAGGATGTTCTATTAATTGCCTGGACTGGCAGCATATGGGCTAGTGCCTAGTCCGGCCGTGGCACACTTGAAGCCTAATTGGAAGATACTGTCATCACGTGACTTAGGCTGTCGCACGGATTTGCATATTCATTTCAGGCTGTCGTCTGCGAACTGTAGGCACACGACCACAGTAAACATCGTTCGAGAAACCATACGATAAATTAAAATAATATAAAACCTGTACGATGTTGAGCAAAATTTAACATATGAGCCAAATATATGAGAAGAAAAAATTTACATGAATTGATACATATTTGGCTGATCACGTGACAACAGTATTGTGGGCATTGGCCGGCGATGCCACTGTGGAAGGCAGAGCTGCTGATCTGGTAATGAATATTCAACGTCTTTGGTTACATTGAACTGTATGCACTTTTATAGAACAACCGAACCACAGCGCCACTGTACTATTGCTGTAAATTAGCTACATTAAGTCACAAATTAAGAAGTATTTGTCATCAAACTACTCACAGGGTTGTCAATGTATAGCATGTTGTATTTTGTGTTCCAGCTGAACTTGCGTGGGAAAACTAACATCAGACCACACACAGACAAATTCACACTAGGGCTGTTACCAATTAAAAACTGTTAATAAATTAATTTCCAAAGACTAAAAAGAAATTAATCGACTAATTTCAATTACTTTTTTTTTAGTCAAAAAAACAAGTAAAACTGCAGAATTCAACTACTCATAGTTGTTGTCTTTTGTGAACTAAAGCAAAATAAAAACATGATGATGAAACCATGTAGTCAATGCTCACAAAGTGCAGACTGTTAACCTAACAGTTTACAAAAACTGATTTAACTCAAGCAACCCCAAAAACCTAAAACCAAAAAAACCTGGAATATTTGCAACCCTGGCAATAATATGTAACAAAGCAACTTGACGACGCTGCTCACTGTTCAGATCTTTGTCGATGCCGAAAGGTCCATTCTCAGCAAGAGCACCAAACAGAGAGGACCAACCGGGACCACCTTGAAGCCACAGCAGAACTGCATCAGTAATGCCACCAGCCTAGACACAGAATCAGATCAACAATAAACCACAATAAGTTGATAAATTCATCAAATTACAACCTTTATATACATTGTTGTTGTTGATGTTTTGGCAACCGCTGCTACCTTCGTCGGAATGACTGTCCATTGTCAACAACAACAATGTATATAAAGGTTGTGATTTGATGAATTTATCGACTTATTAAGTTACGTTTCAACTTATGAGTCTATTTAAAGACATTAAACCACAATGTCAGATAATCCCAGATGCAATCTAACAGTTCCACAGTACATGTTGCATGATGGCATTATAACTATCTCCGCCAAGGTGAACGAAGTGAACATTGGAGGAGATTAAGAGATTGGTCGTTCTGTCCGTCAATCTGTGCACATGATGACTCATCATCAGCTCAACGTGTCATACACAACCAGCAGAAACAGTAGCGCCTTCCTGTGAAAACTTCTACATTTTACAGTAGTAATGTTTAAATCACTTCACTTGACGGAGATATGCCCTCTCACGAGCGCCTTCTAGTTTACAATCAGTGTTCGATTTGCCAGGTGGGGTAGAGGAGAGGTTAATCCTGCCATTGAATGAGGCCAACGTTCCCAGTGGTAGCCAAAAATTTTGTTCTATGGGTTAAAATGTTGGCTTCGAGTACGTGTGACTGTCTCACTGATAATGTGCGGAAACATAACATGCATTTTTTCGTGACACTAAAATATGCTACAAAATACCTCTGTGGCCATTAACTATTGAAAAAGCTAAGTTTACACATTTATTAGCGTAATGATAAAAGAAAAAATGGCACAATAGCCTGCACACATTGAGTACTAAAATGCAAAGCTTTTCAGGCCACATTAATGGGACAAACTTGATAGCACAAAGATGACAACATGCACAGAAGACCCGAGAGCAGTAATATTAAGCACCTGACTCGGAAAGAACCAGAAGAACATGTTGCTGTTGTAGGTCTTACTGACAGTCAGAAAGCCAGAATAACTCAGTGCTGATGTGCCATTCAATGGGCCAACCTTTGATAACTCGCGAGCTGCATTATACACACATCTGCTTACACATTCATTCATTCAGATGGTTTGTTAGCGTAATCAATTATTTTCCAAAAATTAATTGAAATTAATGAATTAATTTTTGTAGTCAAGAAAAACTGAAAACTCCAGAACTCAACTACTGCTTCTTGTTATCTTTCACAAACCAAGGTAAAAAAATGGCGATAATGCAGCAGCCTACACACATTATGTAGCCAGAACTTGCAAAGTGCACTGATAAACTAACACTACACATGCAAAAATTTTCATATAAAAATCTTGACAAAGTTGCTATGCGAAATAAAATTAGATTACAATGTTGATCGTCAGTCATTTTAAGTCCTTAAAAAGCCCAACATTTCAATGAAAGTTTTATCAATTGCAAACATTTTAATCCAGTATTTTTTAAACAATTAATCCATAAATTAACTGATAATTTCTGCAGCCCTGAATATGGTCATGCATTACAATATTATGCAGTAATTCAAAGAGTGTCAAATGTACCATGCTTAATGTCTCCCTTCTCAATATATGGAGTCAAAAATAAGGGTTCACCAGGGTCTCCTTGACTCAGATCTACCAGCGGAATTTTCACTGGAAAATGCTGCCAAAACATTCCCCTACAGCAAATAATCATTAAGACAAACATCTCCAGTGGCAAAAGCTCATTACTTAAGAAAATAATTAATCATTCTGATACTCAGTTATAATATCACCTGTATATTATTTCAAATAACAATAACATCATCAGATAGCCTCAATATAAGAGCATAATCGATCTAGCAGAGCTGAGAACAGTTTTGGGTTCAAGTTTCAATGTGTAAATAAACTGCACAAAACCGATTTCTATGGAAACACACAATGAGGCATGTCACTGCATGGCAGTAATGACAATATTGCAGTTTTTGTTCAATGAAAAACAAAAAGATGTGCTACCAAAAAACGTTTGCACTTCAACAGTGCATACTGGTAACTGTTTTATTTTACTATTTTCCTAAGTATTTTTTCAGTCAGTAGTCAATGTGATCAGCCAAGTGATGGATATGATGTTTAGGCTTATACAAGTAAAACAATGATCTTGCCAAAAACACACTTACCACACATGCATACATAAATATCTGCCATAAAAAGCTATTGCAAAAAATAACACTGGAAAAATAAATTTATCTCACTTTTGGTCCTACATATATTTACGTCTAATCTTGCACAAGTAATCAAACAAAAACAACCTTATTCAACCAGCAAAACCTGGTCCATAGTTAATTTTGCCAGTTGACAAAAGTTTCATAAAACCAATTTCAATTTCCTTAATAGATTGCAAAAAAACTGCTATACTAAACGAAAACCAGTTTCACTTTTTGCTAAATCAATTACATACTAAATTTCAAAAATATTGATGCCTAATCTAATCTGATCTAAAATGGATTTACAGAGCATATCAATGCAAGTCTTTAATGTTATTCAAATCTAAATCATGCCAAATTTTAAATGCTTTTGCACTCAGTTCTTTTTAAAGAAAGTTCTCAAATTTTTGGACATAAATTCAAAAATTAAACCCATTTCTGATCATGTGACAAAATTTCATGTGGTTGGTAAAAACATAACAGCCTCTCTGGTGAGCTATGACACCCAAGGGCAGCGTTAATTACGTTTAAAGTACATGATTAAAAACTAACCTGCTGTAAATAAGACCAGTAATGAGAAAAATGCAAATAACAAGAAGTCTACAGCTTGCATCCATAGTCTAAAAACGACACATAACAATCACATAAACAAATAAAATCAGCATCATTGCGATGTGATGATGGCACACCGGCAGTCAATTTTAGCCCAAGTTTGTTATCTAAGCTGATCTTGTGGAAACTTATGTCCAGGAACGACGTACGTTAGCAGAATTACAGGAGGTTGGGAAAATAAGAAACAGCATGCAATTAAACAAAATTTGGAAAAAAAAACTGTAACCAGTTGACAGTTTTCTTGAATCGTAACCTCAATCCTAACGTACCCTTACCCGTAACGTGTGACGAGGTGGCTCACAGGCTGACCTGTTACCATCAAAAAAATGTACACGTGCGCCCAAATGTAAACACGTAACTTCACATCACCGAATGCACGACGGACTGCGATGACAACTTGGCTGCACACGACGGTATGATAAAGCCAGATTCTTCCAGTTTAAATGTTGTGTCCTTTGTGGTCTACGTTTGCATTTTACTTGCGTTCTTTATTAAATCGCCAAAGAAGTAGTCGCAACGACGTGAATCTGCCACGCCCACTACCAAACGTAAACACGAGACTGTGACTGACTGTCCTCAAGGACGATATTTAGTAGACAGTACTATATGACCGGTAGATAGTGTGATCCAACGACAGTATTAGCGAAAGTTTGATTTTTAAAATATGCTTAATCTTTATTAGTTTACGTGATTGAAATGGTAAAATATTTCAATCAATTTTCTTAATCTAAAAAAATACATTTGCAATTAATTATTCTATGAGGCCTGAAGAATGTCACGTGATTGGTTAATCCCTTGCACTCGGTGTATATCTATGTGCCAGTAATCGTATATAAACGGTGCCGCAGCGGTTCGTGTCCTCTCACGTAGTAGGTGCCACGTATAGTAGGTGTTTTGTGTGTCAGTGATCGAACGTTTACTGTCATCATGTCTAAGCCTCAGTATAAAGTTGGTAAGTTGTCAGTGTGCTATGGTTTGGCTACTGTGTTGCTGTTCCGCCGACAACTGTTTCGTACCGGTAGTTTTGTACGGTCGTTTCCAAGTATACTATGCTAGTCAGCCGGCCAGGGGTGTAGTCCTTAGCTAACCTGAGTAAAATACTGTACTAGTACTTAGTATAGGCTACCATGTTCTATAATGTGTTCGATCAGTTTGTGCATAGCAGTTCGTATTAAGTAAGTTTCAGCATCGTGTCTATATCGTGTGTTGTCAGTGTGGTGTTTGCTAATTTTTATTAGTGTGTTGATTTTACATAGGTCTATGTTCAAGAGCAGCTCTCATTGTTCTTGTTAAGAGCCTTACTATTCGGCTCAACAGTTTTACGTGTTACTAACTATTTAACATTTTGTTCTCTTCAGGAGGAAACGAGTGATCTGTAGCTGAACACAAGACTTGTGAACGTTTAATAGAATGTAAATGGTTAATGTTGTTGTTGCAGCCGATATCAATTTGGCTGAGTGGGGAAGAAGGACGATTGAGATTGCGGAGAAGGAGATGCCAGGACTGATGATGTTACGCAAGCAGTACGGGCCCAGCAAACCGCTGAAAGGAACGCGCATCGCCGGCTGTCTTCATATGACTGTCCAGACGGCCGTTCTCATTGAGACATTGCTGGAACTTGGAGCTGATGTAATACAAATATGATATGCTAATTGATTTGATTTTGTATAAAAATATGGGCAATCTATCAAATGGCAATATTGATAGGGTGTAGGCTTTATGATAGATCATATTGCTTGTGAAAGTGTTTTTTTCTTTTATATACCAAACAAACAAATATTATTGTATTTAATATAAATTCTAACAGTTTCCCCCCAAAACATGCCACAAACTACATCATTATGCACTGTGTCCAGTAAAAAAACTGACCCCCTAAACATCGTGCAATAAAAATGTCAAATCTGAATGAATTTGAATAAAGTTTTGTATGCTTAATTCCCAATAAATTCCTGAAGCGATTGCCAAATTTATTAATTGTTGAATATCGATAACAAAATATCTCCGTTACCAATATGGTGTTACATAAGTAAACCCCTGTGTACATTTGTGTAACTTTAACAAACAACATCTGATTTGGACAAAATTTTACGTAAACAATGCATCATTTATGGGCAGTCAAATTGCCAAATTTCAGTTAAATCTGTCTGCGCGAACAATAGCTACAGCGGCTATTGTGAGGTCGCCTCACAATGTATTAAGCAATCGTTTGTTTTATCTTGACAGTGTCTGTGGCTTGCTGGGAAATTCCGCGATAAACTTTTTAGCACCATATCCTTTCTTTTGTCTTGGCAGTTTAATCAATACATGATCATCTGCTGAAAACACCATCTTGTTATTGTTAATGTTATTTTGATTGTGTCAAGAAGCGTCACTTCCACTTGAGCAACTGCAGTATGTAACACTATATTGGTAACTTATACAAGCTTATTTTGTCACTGATATTCAATATTTAATAATTTTTTGAGTTAAATAATATTTTTAATGAAATATGGCATTTGTTTCAGGAATTTATTGTGGATTAAGTGTACAAAATTTCATTCAAATTCGTTCAGATTTGACATTTTTATTGCACGAAATCTAGGGGATCATTTTTTTGCCGGACATGGTGTAGTTGGAGGATTTATCATAGGGGATATCATCAGGTGTGTCGTGGGTCAGAAAACGTAGGTGGGGCAGAACATTGCAGTTTTCCATAAGACAGCACACTGTAAATTTCCAATAGAATTTTGAAAAGCTGTTGGAAATTTTCAGCCGAAGAATTTCTGGATGCTCGGTATTTTCATTTTGAGTCTAAATTTTCCCATAATGGGGTTTTTAGTTCTGTTTCGTTCAAGGGTTAGGGTTATGGCTGTCTGTAGCTAACACTAGCCTAGGTAACCTTACATAGCACACTTGCATACTGCTACTGGTGTATTTAGTTTTAATTTAATTCATATGCTGTGAGCTGACACTGTGTCAATAGGACCTGTAATCTGTGCCAATAATGTACTGATCAAATTTGTTTTGAAAGTGCAATTTTTTTTGCTTTGGAGGCAGTTTTGTCATGGGGGATTAATGGAGTATTGTCATGAGGAGTTGGGGTTGTTTAGGGTATATTGTCATCTAGGGGTGGAGCTTGCATGGGCGGTTATTGTAATGGGAGTTTAGGGTTTAGTTGTATGGGGTATTGTTGTAGGGTAACATGTCCAGATCATCAGAATAATTGCATTAGATGTCTTATAATTCGACACGAGGAAGTTTTTTGGACAGGATAAGATTCGAATCAGACAATTTTTTTATCTCGGAAAAAATTTGTTGCCTAGTGCGCATCCGTAACCGCGAGTTGAACCGAGATCAAAATTTGATCGGTGGTCAGATGGCAGTTCAGAATTGAACGGAGGTCAACGCTTAAACCGCTTTGGTAAACGCAGTTTACGGCTGAACTAGGTTCAAATTCAGATTTGACCCAGGTTCAAAGTTGAACGACGTTGGTGCAACGCGCCCTTAATCCCATATTGCCTGTGCTTCCGGTATGGCTACGGTTAGGGATTACCTAGGTGAAACGGGATGAGGCAAAGTGAGACTATTCTGTAGAGATGTTGGTCGTTCTTGTGTGTAGGTTCAGTGGTCGAGTTGTAACATATTCTCAACGCAGGACCATGCCGCGGCTGCCATTGCTAAGCGTGGTGTGCCAGTTTACGCTTGGAAAGGTGAGACCGACGAGGAATACATCTGGTGCATCGAGCAGGTTTGCTTAGCAACTAGTCGTTTTTTGAACATTTAAAACTAGCTGCATAATAATAATAATACTAATAATAATAATACTAATGCTAACGTTTACGTAGTTCCTGGAAATTGCTATTGTGAGTTTATATGTGTTCATATTCTGCAAATGTCCTCCCATAGACAGCATTTTGAAATTGATGAGTATCTGGAGGATAACAGGGAAGATTATTAAAACTACCATTATTGATCATTACATATGCACGCATGTGTTGGAATTCTTACAATTTTAGGTTTAGGTTGTTTTTTATGTTTTGTGTTTCTGTAACGGTTAAACTTTCTGTTTCTTTATTGTAAACGTTAAACTTACTGTTCCATTACTATGTGTTTGTGTGCATTCTGTCTGCAAAGGCCATCCCCGAGATGACCTGTACTGCGTTGGGCGGGACGTTAAACCCTACTCACTCACTTGCTGTGCAAATGGAAATCACAGTGAACATGCCCTAGTTTTTGTGATAGGTTAATCTTTTTAACTTTTTCAAAGTAGTGCGGAGGGTGTTCAGGTGAAGTGGAATATCACATGACTTTGGTTGGAAATTAAGTCTGTTACCGTCATTGCAAAAATTGGTTAGCATTTGATGAACTCATCATTCGTTATATGATGTCCTGTTTTTTATGCGTGGCACGAGGATGCTGAAGATATCATGGACAGAAAAGAAAAGCAATGAGGAAGTGTTTAAAGAGGCAGGATTACATCGTACACTACTGACAAGAACATGTTGCTTTCTTTCAGCTTGCTTTCCTGGGGCATGTGTTGAGAAGATATGGTCTCTAGAGAATTTGTTGGTGACAGGAAGGACAGGTGGGAGAAGAGCAAGGGGGCGTCAAAGACTGAAGTATCTGGACAGCTAGTGCAAATCATGGAAGGACAAAGTCAGTCCAACATCAGGGCTTCAGAAGACAGATTGCTCTGGCAGCACATGGTGGCCTACGTTGTCAACAACGAAATGGCAACATGGCATGACATGACAGTGTACTGGTTGAACATGAAGACGTTTGTATTTTGTTGATTTCAGACGTTAGTATTTTCTGATGGCAAGGCTCTGAACATGATTCTTGATGACGGTGGCGACCTCACTAATTTGGTACACACGAAATATCCTCAGTATCTGGCAGGTAAGAAACAAAGCACTGATGAGTGGCTGTTGATTATCTACACCATGGGCCATAAAAAACGTGGCACTTTACTTGTGTCAATATCTTTGGGATTATTAACCATCTTTCAAAATTCTTTCACTATCACACTCTGCAGACAATTTGCAATAATGTGATTATTATATATCCCACCACATGGTAAATGTGTTTTTACACTACCTTGTGAAATATAAATGTAAGCAAAAACTAACCATAATAACAAAAATTTGAGTAAATGAAAAAAACACTTTAAACCAACATTGTGACACTAGACTGTGTTAGATGCAACGTTGGTCTGAAGGTTTTTTAATTTTACTAAAATGTTCGTTTGCTATTATCGTTATGTGTGCATATTTCATTGATATTTCACAAGGTGGTGTAGAGATGCTTTTTGGATATGTAATAATAACGTTATTGCAGATTGTTTGCAGAGTGTGCCAGTCAAAGAATTTTGAAAATCGATCAATAATTGGCAAAGATATGGACAAAAGTAAAGTGCCACGTTTTTTGGCCCACCCTGTACATGTTGAACATGTTTGGGGTGTAGAATCGATGAGTGTATTCTGCAGATTGTGCAGTCTTTCTGGACTACAAAAATTAATGGATTTAATTTTGATTAGTGTGTGGAAATTAATCGGTTAAAGATTTTTAATTTGTGACATGTGATGACCAAGCTATGACTGATGTGATGGGTGCATAGGAATACAAGGCATTTCGGAGGAGACGACGACCGGTGTGCACAACCTGTACAAGATGTTTCAGAAAGGTGAACTCAAGATTCCAGCAATCAATGTGAACGACTCCGTCACAAAGGTAATTCAATAGCAGTACCGTAGCTCTCGTGTTTGTAGTGGTAGATATAGGAGTATATGAATGTGAATGACTCAACCATAGTAGTATGGTTGTTGTGAGTCTGTGGTGTATGGTATAAAGTCTCGAGTCTCTGGTGAACGACTTAAAGCATTCTGTCTGCTGATGTGCGTAGAGCAAGTTTGACAATCTGTATGGCTGCCGTGAGTCCCTGGTGGATGGCATAAAGCGGGCAACCGATCTGATGCTTGCTGGGAAGGTGGCACTCGTCGCTGGCTACGGAGACGTGGGTAAAGGATGTGCCCAATCGTTGCGAGGCTTCGGCACCAGGGTGCTTGTGTCCGAGATTGATCCAATCAACGCCCTGCAGGCCGCTATGGAAGGTTAGTGTACTGCTTAGGCACCACTTCTGTTTTCAACATTTCCCGAAAAAAATACCAGTGTTATTTTTCTGAAGAACTCCATGAAACATCAGAATTTATGTCCAAAGTGGGCCCCACATACAAAGACAATGGCTTAGATGCAACAACACTGGCTCATAGCGGAATCAACAAACGACTGATCAAACTGCATTCACTGATTAGACATGTTTTACGCTCATCAGTCAGCTATTTTGTTGTCTGCTGTTTTTACCATAAAATATTTAATACCACAATATTATTAAACCACGTGACACTCTCTGTCGAATTGATGATACAAAAGTAAACGATCCGATGCAAATAACCACCGCGTAATGTAACAATTTGGAACATCTGTGTTTCACATGGTAGTGTGTTGACATAAAATAGGTGATGTGGTAAATGAGTGCACCTTAGATAATTCTGCCATCTTGGCCATCTGTGTGCCAAAAATTATTAAAGTTGGTTTTAATTTGACGAAGTTATGACAAAAACAATTTTGACTTTTTTTGAGACACAGCGTATGTACACAAAATGACCACTGTCACCCTGTTTTGCTCTGGAAGCTGTTTGGCTAGTTTCCGAGTGACCTTCCTTTGCCTGGCTGTTTCCATCTGTATTTTGACCTTGTTGCTTCTCCAGTCTGAACATCACTGGCATTATGTAGATATGTTAATTTGGGCTACGGTACAAGCTAAGTTTAGACTTTGGTCTAAGACTGAAGTCTACACTGAGCCCATACTTAGCTTGAGCTTAGTCTAAGCCTCTAGTCTTAGACTAAAGTTTCACTGTAGCTTGATGTCAGTCAATGAGCACACACTGTTGTAACCACAGATGTAAAAAAACATTTTTGTGTTGTCTATAAAAGTATAAAAAAACATGTTTTTATGTTTTTAAAAAAAAATTTTTAACATTTTTTATTTTTGTGTTATGTTTTAAAAAATATTTTAAAAATGTTTTTGTGTTTTTAATGTCATTTTTTTGTTCTTGTTATATTGTTGGAATAAATTGCTACAGATGTGTTAGAAACTGTTAACATGACTAGTATACTTGGTATTTGTTCTGACATTTGATTGTTTAGTTCATAATTGAGTACGTATCATAATCTCGGTTACATAGAATAAAAAAAACGAATAAAGTAATAAAGCGATTGGAAACATTTGCAGTTTAATGTTTTTTATTTGCAAACGAATGTTTTCAACATCTATGGTTGTAATAGGCTTTATTAAGCATTGGTTTGACTGCAACAAACTGGCAGTGTGTCTGGCAGCAGGCTTTATTAAGCATATTTTTTGGAACTTCACACCTTTGAGTTTGTTCAATCGTCATTTATTTTGTGTCTGTCACTTAGTAAATTGTACTAAAAGCTCTCTTGTGATTAAGAAACTGTGTGCTTACTTCAGCCAACTTCTGCTCAAACTAAAAGGTTACATGAACATATTGATGTGGCATCATATTACAGATAATTTATCAGAAGGTTGTGAGTTTTTGCTCTTGGTTAGTCAACTGTCATGTAGTTATTACATGGATGGTTTACTGCGTACAGACTGGTTAAAAATGTCTTGGTATATAACCAACACCAAGCACGACTCTGCCTTTAATCTCTCTGGAGTCGGCAGATCGAGTCTGGCTGGGGGAAGGGGGAGTTGAGGTGGGGTGTGTTCACCTGGATTGGTAGTAGGTAACACTGTGTGATTTCATATGGCAGGTGAAACTCTGTAGCTTTGAGAGATGTGTTGGTTTGCATTGAGTGTGATGTTGTGTTAGGGTTTGAGGTGACAACGGTGGAAGAGGCGGTGAAGGAGGCAAGGATATTCGTATCGGCGACCGGCTGCAAGGACATTATAACTGGCACCCACTTCAGTCAGATGCTGGACGATGCGGTCGTCTGTAACATCGGACATTTTGACTGCGAGATTGACGTCAAGTGGCTCAACGACAACTGCGCCTCTAAAGTCACCATCAAACCACAGGTCTCTCTGACCACAGAGGTGTAATGTAAAAAGAATTGTCACATCGAGAATCAGAAGCTGCATCAGTCTGCAGTCTGCATGTTCCAAAATTGATGATAACCTTACAGACAAGTGTGTATAAAATCAATGTCGATATCTGATAGATTTTTAAAAATAGAATTTTAAGCTTTCATGTGGACAATCATTCTGAGCAAATCTTCAAAATGGCTACTTTTGGCCTCGATGCAAGCTAGGCAGTGCGTGCCTATGCTTGATTGCCTTTTCAATAACAATGTCACCCCACTGTAAACAATCCCATTGACATCACACTGAGCACTCACGATAAGGCACAGTCATTATAGGTGTGGCAGGATATAATAGTAGATTTTAGTACCGAAAGAATGACACTATTCGGACCCACATGAGGAAGTTGTACATAATGCTTCGGATCCCAACATTTTTGGCAGCTATATGGACCGGCGGACAAAATGATTGATCCATATGTAAACCGGTGTGATGTGGTTATCAGGTTGATCGGTACACGATGAAGAACGGTCGTCACGTGATCCTGCTGGCGGAGGGTCGTCTGGTGAACCTCGGCTGCGCCATGGGTCACCCGAGCTTTGTCATGAGCAATTCTTTCACCAACCAGTGTCTGGCGCAGATCGAACTCTGGACGAAGCGCGAGAAGTATCAGGCGGGAGTCCACTTCCTGCCGAAGACTGTGAGTCATGTTTGAATAGATTCATAGGCTGAAACACTGTATATGCAAAATTCGTCAGAATACATGTGCGAGACATTAACAAATAAAGGTTTGTATTTTGATGAATTTGCCTATAACTTTTTGTATTTCTCCCTGCCTCAGTCAGTTACTAGCTTGTTGGTGTAACGGTAGGGGTGTCAGACTCATGATCAACAGGTTGTGGGTTCGACTCGTGGTTGGGTCGCTGTCAAGTGGTTAGTAATCAGTTCTCCGTGGGCCACAGAATTTCAAGATGGGTTGTGGAATTTGCCCTTTTCGGCGGAATTTGGGTATATCTGTGGAATTTCGCAAAAAGTTGAGAAATGGCTGGCGATTAGGATGATCTTTGGCTTGATGATGCAATTTTATCACGGAATGTGACAAAAAAATTCAACCTAGACTGTCTAAAACTGGGCCCTACATAGCTATCACAATATGGCAAAATCGTATGAAGCAAACACACTGCAACTTGACACATTGCACTTTTAAAAAGAAAAAAAATTGATAATCATCTTTGTATGTTGCTAACGTAACAGAGCACAATGCTAGCCTTCCAATAGCTGAAGTTTCTGAACAGAATAGAGCTTAGATTACTCACAAGTGGAAGGCCATAGTGAGCCGCGGAATTTGGACAGTTTTTGCCACAGTAAGCTGCAGAATTTTGCAAACTGGCCCATGGAATGTGGCAAAATTTGCCGCGAAAAACTGTGCACCCTAGTAATCAGGTGACTTGTATGCGGATAGATGAACCATTGTGGTATATGACTCAGCTTTCTGATCTTCTGCAACTTTGTGAGATTTTCTGCATTTGTCTCTGATTCCGACCTGGAACTCTGCCGTTTGACCCCATGCTTGTTTACGCATACTGTAACGCAGTTCCATCAAAAACGGATTTGGTATGTTTACTTTTTGACCTCATGGAAACACGTAGTGTCCTAGAAAAATCATGTTTTTAAGTCCTGCTAAACCCTGGAATTTTGTGGGGTTGGAAGGCTGGAAAACAGCGTTATAATGTCTTTACAAACCCTGTAATGATGACTGGTGTGTTGTGTATGTTTCTGCAGCTGGACGAGGAGGTCGCCAGGCTGCACTTGGACCGACTTAGAGTCAAACTTACCAAACTTACTCAGGACCAAGCCGAGTATCTCGGCATTAGCGTTAACGGGCCGTTCAAGCCGGAACACTACCGATACTAGCCACGTTGCAAAGTTCCCTAGGAGCACCCTCTCGTTCCTGTGTGACGCTAGGCCTATGCATAACAACGGTTATTATTAATGCTGTAATCATCTTTTGTTACTAACATGCATGCATTTTTCATAACACTGGTACATTCGTGACTGTGGTCTCATCGGTACGTATGGCCGTAGTGTAGGTGGACTTGCGTGCCTTGTCTGTCGGATGATAATTTGCATCGAGTTATTATATTGTTAACGTACGTTATTATATGATATTGTCCCATTTCTGCTGTGTTCTTCTGTCCACATTGGTTCCATTATCATGTGTTCTAACTAGAAATATTAAAATTTTTCAATTCTATCTATATTTATTCATTTTTACCAATGTCATCCTGGCAGCAAGAGTAAAATGTCACTTAAATTTTGGGCTCTCAGAAAGTCTACTTGTTGTAAGAATTTCTGTTCATCTTGTCGGATATTTGCATTGGAAATTTTAAGTGTCGGAAAACAGCAACTTCCTGTCCGCCTACTTTTTAACTCACTGCGCTGGTGTTTTTTCATCTCTGGGTCAGCCTGTTGGGCCAGTGACTGCTGTTAATGGCCAAAACGAAGAATCCTGGTGCCATTTGTGATATTTATGGTTTGAATTAAGTGATCAGGATATGCATAAATCGGTAGGTGATCATGTTAAAAGTCTATATAACTTTGTTCTGTTTTAACAGAATCTTACTTCATTTGGCAGTTAGATGTAGTACATTTCAGTAAATCTGTAAAATTTCAAATTAAAATCCCAAACAGTTGTGGAGAAAACAGCGAAAAGCTTTAGGGGGTTACTTTTTTGCTGCACCCTGTAGAGTCTAAATTCTGAATACATGGGCATAGCCAGAGATTGGAGTTGGGAGAGACGTACAAAGGCCCAAATTCAAGGCAAGAATCTTGGTATGGTGTGGCTGCAAGCCCCATTCCCACCAGCTAGCAGACTTTGAGAGCCTTAAGTGGATTTTTGAGCATGAAAAAGCCCTAAAAATGAACGTAGCAGACCACGGGTATTTACTTCAATTGCACAAAGTTGGTTCTTGCCTTGACCAACCTTGGCTATGTCACCATTCACGTAGGTTCAAGAGTGTTGCAATTAAAGTAAATAAAACTGTCAAAATCGAAGACCATACAACATCAGATTGTTTATATTTATTGTAACGGGACTGCCACTGTAACAGGCAACTGATTTAACCAAAACAACAACAACTACAACTTGCAGCCACTGGATGAGCATGTCACGTGGCATACCTTGATTGCGCAAAGTGTGACTAATAAACCTGCAGCATTGTTATGACTCCAGCGCCACTCGCTGTGGGTTTCAGAAAGCTATAATGCAAGCATACATTACAAGCTTCAATCATGCGTATTGTGAATAGCTTACCGTGGCGTCATGGCAAGGCATAGAGCAATTGTGCACCCCAAATTTTGGCTGTAGAAAATCGGGGTTGCAAAATTTTTGTCCCAGAAATAAAAATTTAGTGGCAGCAATGTAATTTTTTTGTGTCAGAAATTTGTTCTGTCTGTTAGAAATTTGCGGTGTTTATCGGAAAATCGCAACTTCCTGGCCCACCTGCTTTTTCAAAACCAAAGACGCCACTGATGGCAAATGTGTCCACTGACCAATTGAGGGCACACTATAACTAGCAATAAGATGATCTACTGTCAATGTTCACAGTGACGCGAGATAAAGTTCAATACAGCATTCGTTGTGAACTATTGCTATCATAAAACGCTTCGGAAGAGATGGCTAACTCTACAATTAAATGAGGGTACAGTTTCTATTTCAACATCCCAGGCACATTTTTATAAAACCGAAACTCGGGGTATAAACTTATTGCGGCTTTTCCCTTGCAACTTTTGATCCTCCTCCCATTTCACTCCGCTTCTCCCCCCTTCTTGTCTCTCCTTATATTCCCTCTCCCTCCCTCTCCATAGAAATGGGGCCCCAGATACCCAACTAGAGGTCTGGGAGAATGCTGTAAACTCCCCAGCAGGGGCTAGGGCCCATCTAAAATCTGATTTGGTGCATAATGACAACAGTTTTAATGATTTTCCTGAGAATCAACTGACCAAAACTACTCAGAAACACACAGCACGCATGATACAGCATTAATCTAATGTCCTGTGGCTCGGTGCAATTCTGATATTCTCCTGCTAAATTTAACGCTGTCAGAAAGTCTTCCCTGTTCCAAAAAAATTTATCCAAAAATGCAAAATCTGGGGGGTGAAAACACCCTATTTTGGGAAAATTTTGTGGCAAAATTAAAATTTAGTGCACCCATACACCGCTTTTCCTACCCCTAACTCCGTGTTGGAATAGAAACTTCCACCCATGAAAATGAAATGCATGGTAATTTAACTCAAAAGATACGCATTTCAACACAACTGTCATATCGCAGCATGGAATATTCTCTACAACCAAGTCTATACTAATACTACTTTACAGCTGAAATATTCACAAACTTGAAACAACGAAAGTCGACATGCAATAATTGTGAAAGAAATGTCGGCTCAGCCGCGACAATGAGCCTAAAAAATTTCCGTGCTTCCATTTGCTGTTTGTCCGTAACAAAACCTACATCCCTAATATTCTGTGCTGGACCCTCAGAAATATTTTGGCAGATTTTACTCCATTTTTCAAGTTCTACTGAAAAAACCGAATGCATCTGGTCTGTTGTGCTGCAGCAGGCCATCTTCACTTCAGTTCTCATGATTACTATACAGACTTTCAACTTGTTTTTATGAATTTGTGGTGTAACATGCACGATGTCATAATGACAAAATAACTGAAAAAAAATTCCACCACCAACATCCGCATTTTTTCACCAACTGGAACCGGAAGCACGGAATTTTTTTTCGGCCTTAAAACCAAAACATGCCATCAAGTTTCATTCATAAGTGCTTGGCTGAATACTGAACTTTCACCGGCACACTACGCTGCTAACGCTAAACAGCAGCTGCGTAATAAACCTGCGATCATTCGACAAGGTCTCAAAGTCAAACGCCCAGTGACAGACTGGCTAGTCAGTGGCCGGCCTAGTACAATATCACATGTATGTGTGAAATGTTGCCATCAGCTTGTGTATGGTCTGCTAATTCAAGGTCACAAGCCTGTGCAATAGATAGTGCTATCTTTTATCATGTCAACTCACTGTGAAGTTAATACTCAATGTGCCAGTAGAATCATCATGAAATAAAACTGTCAACACGCCTCATAGGCAACTGTTCCTGCCCAAATTTCTGGCTGTCGGAAAAATAGTTGGAAATTTTTTTGATCCAAAAATTGTCATCCAAAAATGCAAAATTTGGTGCTTAAATCCCCTTTAAGGGAAATTTAGAGACAAATTCGAAATCATGAGCACTCAAAATCTCCACATAATTTAATCATATTTCATTTGTGTTCTATCAGACGTAAAAGACTGTTCTTTTTTTAGTTTTGACATTTCATTCCCTCAAGAAACAACGACATGGCATTACAATAAACTGAGGACGGGATGTTCTATCTGGTTCTAAAAATGTGTGTCCAGTCTTTACGCAAAAACCTAAAAATACTTTACAAACCTACAAATTTTTTCGAAAACAATGCTTTTCTAGCTGTGCATGAGACAGTCAATCTGCTATCAGATGCAGAGTCATACAACAGGGTTCCCACTTGGTGCTGAAAATGACATTCAAGGACTTTTCCAGGACTTTCAATGAGCCAAGCACCCAGATTTCAAGGACCATTTGTCAATGTTGATAAGGGGCGTTAACATAATTCAGCAATATTTGTTAACGAACACCCAGTAGGCCCAAAAATAATAAAATATTGACAGGCTGAAAAATTTCAAGCACTTTTAACAATAAGTGGGAATCCTGGTATAAGAATGACTCGACACTGTGTTAAGTGAGTCACAGTCAAATAACACAGACAGTTGATCTGCTATGCCTATCACACACTAGTGGACTAGTCAACTAGCTGTCAACAATGGACTAGTCAACCTAATTATCGTGATGAACAAAATTAACGGAAGTTCGTTGCCAGCATGCAAACAACAATAACTTGCAAATTTTTTGAACATCAAGTCATCTCCTTATGGAGTCCCTACAGCAGTGCTGTCGTTTCAACGCTTATTTCAAGATGAGCAACTTCTTCATACAGCATGAACTAAGGAAATGATTGAAACCGAATTCGATGTAGTCAGTATATACCATATACAGTCACATTTATCACAGACCATAGTGCTGCTACAATTGACTATTTTATTAGTCAATCGACTTTTTTCACATTTCGACCAGTCGACTTAGTGGCTTCTATCCCCCGAAATCTAGAATCGAAATCGGGCTCATGTTCTCCCCGCCACCTTCCTCTTCTTCCCCCTGGATCTGGGGAGATCTCGGTCATCAAACAATTTGTGGTGCATTTTAGCCACCAACTACTAGTCGCTGGCAGCAGGCACATCTATACCCCCAAGTCATTTTCTAATTGCAAGATATCGTAAATATGCAGAATTATGTAACTTACGTCATTCAATTCCCCCTGACACCCCTGATTTCCCAAAAGACCTTTCTACTATATTTTTCTTGCAGCATTTGCTCCAAGGTTCACATCGTGTAGATGCACCTGGCTGGCAGCACTATCATATACCATACAGTCATCAATCAGCTAGCCATAGTTGAAAAGACAGAAGTGTCTTCTAGGAATGACTTGCTGCTGCATTCCAGTAAACAACACACAACAAAGGTGTAGTCAACAGGGGACATCATTCCCCCCCCCCAATTAATACCAGGACAGTGGAGAACAGTGATAAGCAGTATTTTCCCAAACAGGTCTGAAAAGAAATCTAGATAAAAGTTGCTTCTCCCTTTGGATATCTAAAAAGTCTTTGTGTCGACCAACAAATGCGGGTCTAGGGACGCAAAAACACTACTGTATAATACGTTTGCAGTTGGGGCTCCACCCAGATCCCATTGGGGAGCTCACAATGCTCCCCAGACAATGTGGATCAAAGGGGGCTTACTTCTAAGGGGAGGGGAGGGGAAGGAAGAGGAGGTGTTGCCCCAAAGAAAAAAGTAACACTACACCACTGATGCACCTTTCTATACAGTCATTCAATCAGACTACAGTGTCCTGTATGAATGACTTGATGCTGTGTTCAGGTGAACTCGGCGCTTCACTGCTAGTCAGTGAGACATATTGACTGTCTGAACCGTGACCGTGAGGCATGCCTCCTAGCATTAAGCTACGTTCAGCTTCATCATCGACTATTGTCTCAAACACGTCGTTCTCTGCATCGGCTTGACTAACAGCGTCCGGTAATGACTCTAGGTTCAGGTAACTCTGCAGTGCAATTCACAAAATAACATTTATAAACACCGGTGCTGCTAACTACTGATTAAACTTTTGAATAGATTAATTTCCAAGAATCGATAATAATTATTAATCGATTAACTTTGATCAACTTTTGGAGTCAAGAAAGACCGCAAAAACTGCAAATTGGTTGTTGCATATCTTTTTGCGAACTAAAGCAAAGTCGAAAAAAACCAATGACGCAGTAGCCGACACAAGCTGTGTAGTTGAAGGTCATAAAGTGCAGACTGTTAAACTATCACTATACAAGTACAAATCTTGACATGAACAATGCGAAAATAAAGTAAATTACAAATCTTCATCATAAGTCGGTTTAAGCAGTTGCCCAAATTTCCATGAAATTTCAACATTAATTTAAACATTACTGAACCAAAAAAGAACAAATTTTCCGGAAAAGGTGTCAAAACTACTTCGGAATACGAATCGTTGAAGGAGAAGTGCTACCATACCATTCCGACAGACTGGGAGACCAACGTGTCGAGACGTTGAACGAGCGTGACAAACTCTGGTCGTTCGTGTGGACAGTAGCGCCAGCAGCATAGCATCGTCTCATAGCTGAACACATGACATCAACATCTCACTACAACCCATTGTGTAACATTCAGTGTACGGTGGCAATCAAAATGACCCATTTGGTCGAAAGCAAGGAAGCACTGGTGTCAGTGGAGCCAAGGCCTTTTATCTAGAAAATCAAAACTGAGGAATGTGCAAAATTATTGTAGGAGCCTAACCTTCCCTTTTTTCCTCTTTTATTCCACTCCTTTCCTGTGCCTTTCTCTGCCATTCTCTCTCCCTTTTCCTTTTTTGTCGCCTCACCTTCCCTTTCCCTCCCTCCCTTTGGAAGTAAGACCCATGAAATCCAGCTGGGGGAATGCTGTGAGCTCCAAAAGCAGAATGCAGGGCATAGCCCCAGCCAAGACCAAATTTGGTGCCTTTTGGTCTTGAAATCTAACATCCGGTGGCAATAGTTTCAATGATTTTTCACAAGAATCAACAGAACGAACTACTACGAGAAAGAAACAGCATCGGCCTGAGCAATGCAGGCTCTACAGTAGATGTGGACTACAAATCATGCAACTTTAGTGCCAGTGAAAGTACTTGCGCCAACTCAATAACTCTATCATCGTGCTGTACAAAACTAATAAAGAACAAACCACTTACACGTCATCGGTTGCATGAAAAGGTTTCTCCATGCGACCACCCTGCTTCAACAACTGCGAAAGATCCTCCACGTTTGTCGATGGATACGGATTGCTGCCGTAGGAAAATATCTCCCACAACAGAACACCGTACGACCAACTGAAGCCAAAACAACGATCAGTGAATAACAATGCTGCAATCTTGTGAAAGGTAAAAAATGTGTGGCTGGTGTATTATCACTGAGCTACTGATCATCACCTGCCATATAAGATTGATTCACCTATTCCAAAGGGATGGAAGGCTGAGTTGACTTTGGTGTTGGTTATATACTGAGATGGTTTACCTGTCTGCAAACAGTCACCCATCCAACCACTTGATAATGTCTCGATCAGTAGTTGAACCCACGACCCCTCCATGGTAAGCCCGACAGCCGAGACCCTACCATTACACGACCAAGCCACAGTTGTTGTGTTATTTTTGAAGGTCTGACCAGGTCTGGACTGCTCCAAGTCGTTTTCTTATTATTTCCAGAACGAGTTTCGCATTTTTAATCGTTCTGGAAAGGCCCGTGTTGATCCAAAAGCTTTCCAGGTTGGAAGTGTGTAAAGCCAGTGCAGTGCGGGAGGGTGGTTGACGTCACATCGTGTCAGCCAATCAAACGCACTGTTTACACATCTGTTTCATGCCAAATAATGGGACTTATATGAAGTTATGTACCGATTAATTTAATTTTGTGCATTTTACTGCATGTAAAGACAGGTGTGTGCATTTATCGGCTTGCTAGCCAGCACTTTTGTTTATTGCCGAAATAAATTTGTGGGGCACAAAGCACTTTAGAACTTTATTTACGCTGTAGGCAATTGGAATTGTGAGCGTGGCAACATCTGTTCCGGGTCAACAGCATTCTGTTCTGCGGTCAATCCAGGTCAACACCGCAACAAATCCCTGCACCTTTCGAAAAAACCAAAAAAAAACACAAACAAGGTGGTTAACCAAGCATGGTCGAGGCATCGACGTAAATAAGGCCATTTCCCAGACCAAGAGCAAAACTTTTCATGCATAATCAGCTGTATTTCCCGAAATAGCACTTCTTGACAAATTACATCAAACTATTAGCATACGAACAATGTCAGTGACTAAGTAAGATGCGACGTTTTGCAAGCTTTCAACCATTCATGACTGCATTGTAACAAATGCGGCTAATCGTAACTCGCACAAAGATAAGAACTCACACGTCGCTCTTAGTAGTGTACTGATTCTGGTGCAGCGACTCCGGTGCCATCCATTTCACTGGCACACGCCCCTAGCAACCAACAAACTAACCATGCCGCTATCAGCCAAAAAAACCAACTGTTTCACTCAACACAACTGTTCACTGTATAACGTCATACAGTCAAATGCTTCTCACTACTTTAAGACACAGTCGATTGCTGGCATAATAGTTAAGATGTTAAACTCATGATCAAAAGCTCACGAGTTCAACTCCTGGTCAAGTTACCATCTGGTAAATAACCAACAGTATAACCAACACCGAGGTTAGCTTAGCCTTTGATTCCTCCATGGCAAGTAAATCAATTACCAGTCTACTTTACTGGGATAAAGGCGAGCAAATTTTTCGCTGAACTATCACTGTGCTAAGTGGAATTTTCTGTAGTTAGCCTGCTTGACCCGCTAACTGAAAATATTTCCGGCTACAACAGCTCTAAAAATTGGCGTTTATGGCAGCTAGCCGAACAAATAAGATGAAGTAACATAGCAAACAGCAATGTAGGCTACCTCTATATATGTGCAACAACTTGTATGAAAAGTTTGCACATGGTTAATTAGTTAGCTATGCAGGGAAGTATTTTTTCATTGTTAATTATAAACCTCATATTATTTCAGTATTTCATTAACAATAATGATATAGACGAAGTAACAAAGTAACATTCAGCAATAGCTTGTCCATGATGAACGTTCATGATGTATCAGCAGACATATCACATACGTCTGTTGTGCGTCGATAGTAGCCCTTGTCACTAACGTTCCTCGTCAGACCAAAATCAGCAATTTTCATCATTTCGTCATTGCCGACTAGTACATTACGCGCAGCCAGATCTCTATGAACAATCTATGCATCAGTAAAACACAATAAAACAGTGTCACAACCATCACTAACTGCTCAAACTGCATAGCTAATAAAACCATAGTCACCTGCCTGAAACTGTATCACAGAGACTTACAGATGTTATCAATGCACATACTAGCAATTTCTGCTGTAAACTGGACCATGCAAACATCACTTTTGCTTCTTTAATATGTGCTTAAACTCAATGAATATACTATGTTTAAAATGCATCCTACTGATGCGTCTATTTCTTGTAAAATTACTTGACTGGATTAGATGATATGTGTGGTTGTCACTATTTTAGTTTTTGTATTAGACAAATATACAGTGTATATCTACAGAGAAGCCAATTGCTACCTTGTTGGAAGCGAGATACTCCATGCCACGAGCGATCTGGTAGGCAAACGAAACGAGACGTCTATAAGGCAGAGAAGTCGTTGGCTGGTTGGCGTACAACATGTTGTCATGATATGTCGGATGACGCTCACGCAGGTAGTCACGTAGGTTACCGTACGGCGCGTACTCTTCAATTACTAGCACTGGGCCTAACATATACAGCCAATCACATGCATTAGAAGCCCCGGGCCTAATATACGCAGCCGATCACAGGCTGTGAGGCATAACAGTAGTGTTATGCCAGTCGGGTCACTATCGAGTGGTTACTACACAGTCTGCAGACAGATAGACCATCCAGGCAGATAACCAAGGTCAACTCAGCCTTCTATACCTCTGGGGTAGGTAAATCAAGTACCGACTTGCCTGGTTAGGGCTAAGGCAGGACACATTCAACTGCACTGGGTTGCAAGTAACACTGTGTGACTGATTCCATGCAGCAGGTGACGCTTTATAGCTCTACGATGATGTCCTTCCCCTGCATTTTCTTCCTCTCCTCCATTCGCTAAGTTCCACTTTAAATATCGCAGAAATATTACCAGGTTTCTCAAACTCAACCAAAATAAAACTGCAGCATGCTTCTAAATGCATTTTTCCAGACTCAAAATGTCTCGATATCAATGCCAACACCAAATTCGATTTTGGCTGGAACTGCACCAAAGACAACCCAGCCGAGGACGCCCATAGACCTCATTGCTGAATTCAAACGAGAAAAAAGAGCGACACTTTTTAGACAGGTAGGGAAATGAAAAAAGGGAAAGAAAGGGGAACTAGAGGGAAGAGAAAGAAAGATCCGAAAAGTAAGTAAAGAAGAAAAAGAAAGCAGAGATCATACACTGGCCAGCCACTCCTGCAGCTGCCACTGGATACCATACGTGTTAACTTACCATCCTGTGTGCAGCAGCCAATGAGGTTGATAATATTCTGATGTCGACCGATGTTCTTCATGATTTCCATCTCACGCAGCAGATCCGCCACTTCCACCTCACTGGCGCCATCTACATGCCACACACAGACAGGGGTCTCTTCCATAAATGATGTAGCGCAATTTTAGGAAAAAAAGTGATGTCACCCACTGGCTATTTTCTAACTACTTTATTTAATCAAACAAAACATTTCTGTGGTGCAGTAAAAAATCCTAACGAGTCTAAATTTAGGTCATTCACACGTTACAGAATAGTTGCCTGCCTCTGCGTAAGTGAAGACTCATAAAGAAGAAAAATACCTTTCAGCGTTTTGACAGCCACCACTTTTGGCTCAAGACAGTTGTCGTTCTCGCGAATGTATCCTTTGTAAACTTTGCCAAATGCACCTTCTCCCAGCAGGTCGTGAATCTGCAGTCTGACACAGCAAGCGGGTGTGTTTACCAGTAATGCGAGTGTAATGGACAGTGTTCAAAGACTAACGTTGTGTACAGAGCAACTGAACTCAACCAAACTTTGAAAAAGCAGGCAAAATTCTTATTGACAGAACTTTACCAAATCTGCACCAGATTTAAATCAGTGCATTGACACAATCAGGTGAGGTAGAAATTGAGCACTGCTTACGTAATTCTATCGCCTTGGACATCTTTGTGCCAAAAATTATCGTAGTTGGTGGAAATTTGACAAAGTTATGACAAAAACAATTTTGCTTGTTTTTTAGACACAGTGTAGAAAGTATGCATCAATTATTAGTTATTTTAAACCACACTCAGCTTCCATTCAAACTATTTTCACAAATTTCAAATGCAGATGTGCATCATAAAGCAAACAAAAGTGTAGTGTATGTGATCTGATCATGGTATAAAGTATGATACTGCAACGTCTGGAGTTGTATTAGTACTGCATACTTAATTATAAACTCCAGTAGTGCAATATCTAGTACTAGTACTAGCACTCTGTACTAGAGGGGAAGAGAGAAGATAGAAGGGAAACGGCCAAGAGGAAAACCAAGAAGGAAGATGCTGGATCTACTTATGGAGCAAGAGGAAAAGAAGATCAGTTACGAGGAACTGAAGAGAGGAGCACAGAGCTGGGTCGGATGGCGCCATCGTCATTGGAACCTGCCTTAGGGCAGAGCATGCAAAGAAGAAGAAGAATACAACTTACTGGAATCGGTCGATTTCCCATTGCAGGTCAATGGGCAGATTCAACGGCTGAAAGTACATCGAGTTCTCTTTAAGCATGAGCGGTCGACTCCTTGGCGGCCGATGTCGCTGCCAGCAGACTGCGCCAACTATCACAGCAACGACAATCGTGAAGCCAACGCCGAAAACGACCAACACCAGATGTACTGACGATGTGTTATGACCAACGCTGCCAACGGTTGACGAGTCCAACAGTGAAAGGACTTCGATCCAGCTGCTCTGCTGCCTGTGACCGTAGACGTTAGCGACTATGCAGGTGTACCAGCCGGAGTCGGCCGTTGTCACATTGTACAGTTTTAGCACATCCTTGCCACGCTGCACACACATTACACCCCATTACACTCATGTTGCACCCATATCACAGGTGTACCAGCCGGAGTCGGCCACTGGCACGCTGTATAGTGTAAGCACGTCCATGTCATCACACTACATATACATTACACCTCAATATTACACCTCTCACTACATCATTACACCTCATTAAATGGCTAAATGTTATAGCTCTTCACAGGAAACCCATCTCAGAGCTATAGAGCATCACCTGCCGCATGGGATCACGCACAGTTAGGCCCACCTGCCCCCTGCCGGCTAACACAGGTGAACGCAACCTGCCCAGGGTTCCTACAGGTTTTCTGTAGCAAAATTCCCCGACTTTTCCAGTCATGAAATGACAATTTCCCTGACATTACCGAAACAATAACCTGATCGCACAAATGTCATAAATGGTATTAAGTAATGAAACAATATTAATAGAGCAATTTATATGCAAACAACAGAGACCATGGTTGGGGGGTCAGGGGTGCTTTGTCTCCCCCCTAAAGCTGAAACACATCTAGCTTTTGGACGTTCAATGGAAGCCACAAATTTGCCTGCTTTTTAATATTTAGAGATGCAAAAAATCACATTTATCTGCAGTCTGCATGATCCAAGATCATTTATGCTGACTTTTCCCCAACTTTTCAAAAATAATATTTTCCCTGACATATTTCCGTGACTTTCCCTGACAACATAAATTCCCCGACATTTTCCAGTTTTTCCTTGACTGTAGGAACCCTGACAGCCGGATAGGCTGGTACTCGATTTACCTACCCCAGAGGGAGGAAGGCTGAGTTGGTGTTGGTTATATAAGTACTAACCACTTGACAGCGACCCAACTGAGAGTCGAACCCATGATCTCCTGATAATTTAGTCAAACCCCTAGTCTACAGTTACACTATCTGAGAACAGTGCAGTGTGCAAAGTGCAATGAATGCTGTAAGTCACCGACCGTCAGTGTGTCGAAGTGTGGTTGTTCGTTGTCATCCACGTACGATCCATTGACCTTGTAGTGCTTGATCCAAGTCACATGAACAGCATCGCCAGAGATATAGTGACAGAAAAGCTCCACATCGGTGCCGGCGTTTACCGTCTGATTCTGTGCAACTGAGATGAACTCCGGTGGACACCGACAGTGAACTGTGCAACAACACATTACACATAATAAGTTAGACAAATTCATCAATATACAACCTTTATTTTGATACAGATTGCTGACATTTCGGCAACTGCTGCTACCTTCGTCACTATGGCAGACAGTAAGTAAGTAATAATAGCAATAATAGCAATGCCAATGTTTATGGTGCTGTCAACATGGCACAGCCATTGCAAGAGTTCATCCAGTCCATTTGACTGAATGTAGCATGAGCGCCAGGTGGCTGCCGACCTTTGGACCAAGCCGATCAGCTTGAGCCAATAGATCCTTTGCCGATAGGCAGCTACAGTAACTACATTCACCATTGCTATTTATCATTAATCAGCTAGACAGCTGATACTCATTCTACCATACCACGGACGGTAGAAGGCTGAGTCGACCTAGCTAGCAGGCTTTGCACAGAGATGTTTTACCTGCCCGCAGACAGTCACCTATCACAGTTACTAATCGGGCCTGTTGTATAGTAACTTCGGTAATTTAATCAAATGTGTTACTGCTACGCCATGCCACCAACCAAGTAGTCATGTGTGGAAATTGGTAAGAATAGCACCCCTCGTCTCAATTCATTTTCTGATGTTTATTGCTTCCCTGACCCACAGAAAGCAACAGGATAGACAAGTGGATCAGAAAAACGATATACATCAGGAGAGAGCAAGACAAGTTGAGGGTTTCTACAAACTTCCACACATCTATGACTACTTACTGTCTGTTGCAGCGACACCTGGAGGGCAGTCATTCCGTCAATGTGTATCAAAATGAAGGTTGTATATTGATGAATTTGCACAACTTATGAAGTTACTTTTTCAGCCAATGAGTGTACAAGTACACATAGTTCACACCTCATTACACCTCACTGCACTACCGTACGAATGTAGACAGGGTGGCCATAAAGTAAGAGAAAAAAACTGCCTACGTTTCCGAGACTTTCACAGAGCCATAAACTCACTTTTCCACAAACTAATGCAGCAAAATGCAATTGCGATAATAGTAATGTAAGGGGGATGCTGTAAGCTCCCCCAGCAGATTCTGGGACAGAGCCCTGGCCACATATTTTGGGGCACATCAATAGCTACAAGAAATTTGAGCTAATGCTCATGATAATACGCGCGAGAGCCTACAGCAGTTCCTGTTCGCAGGTAATCTTGGTCTATCTCCATCCACTTCGTCGCAATTCACTCTTTTGCAGCCAAAAATTGCCAAAAAAATCACTCAAAAACTTAAAATCAATATTTTTAGGGTTCAAGGTCATTCAAGATCATCGATGTTGACATTCCTAAGAAGCTCGTCGTCAGTGCTTGTTATGATAAGCAGCATTTCTGTGCCTATCTGCAACCATTTTCACGTTAGATGAGCCAATATCGGCAGAATAACGCTTTTTTAGGAGGGGTGCCCCTATTTCGCCCTCTCGTTCGTGGGGACCTAGTGGCATGAAATTTTGTCGCAAAATACTAGAGACTCTAAGCTATCATATGCTGAAAATCCGAAGTCTTTATCTCACCTGGTCTCAAAACGGTATCGGGTTGTGACAGACGGATGGACGCTGGACAGACGGACGGACGGACAGAATTACCGTAGCTAATATGCACTATAGCTAGCTAGCTAGCTCTCGCGCGTAATAAAGCAGAGCACATACTGATGATGTCCAAGGAGAACGTTCTGTGGATGCTGGCATGCTGATTGCTAACAATGCACGTATAGTTTCCCTTGTCATACTCTGCCAGCACAGTACGCAGCTTTATGCCATGCTTCAGCTTGACAATCTATATATCAGTATAACAGTACGCCATTCAGCAACACACTTCCACATACACATCAAGCAGACGGACAGAAAAACATAAAAATATAAACCTTATGATCCTATATGACGTACATTCAATCATGATTTCAGCCGGCTGGCTTGGTGACCTAACAATGAAAATGTTGAACTTATCATCAAAAGGTTGTGGGTTCAACTCTCAGTTTGGTCGCTATCAAGTGGCTACTACATGGCTGGGTAAATGTCTTCTTCTTCTTCTTATGGCGTGCTCTTCCAGAGCGTGGCCGTGTCCACGATGTGGCGCCAGTTCGCCCGCCCAGAAGCTTTTCTCCATGCAGAAGAAAGACCAATGTTCAGAGGTCTCAGGTCTGCCTCCACCGAACGTAACCAGGTGTGACTGGGTCCCCTGCGGGCCTTCTCCAATCCGGAGGAGGCTTGCGTATCGCGGCAGCAATGGCACGATGGTGATCTTCGTCAGGAGAGCTGCGGGCGATGTGACCGAAGAAACGGAGCCGTCTGCTTGT
>Ga0056128_1000378_pt1 | contig 38142 bp, 24 predicted proteins | sample WorMetLIZISLAND2_FD_71113 | JGI IMG/M metagenome (GOLD analysis project Ga0056128, IMG submission 71113) | Marine gutless worms symbiont microbial communities from Max Planck institute for Marine Microbiology, Germany - Olavius geniculatus... ... | reverse complement strand
CCTTTTAAAAGCAAGACCTTTAAAATTTAGCTACAGGGTATGGGGAGCGCTATAACTTTCTCAGCGGGGTCGGGGCAGAAGCGCAGCCAAAATCAAATTTGGTGCATTATGGCCTTAAAAGTATTAGATCTGGTGGTAACAATTTTAATTAGCCTATTTTCCTTAGAATCAACGCACCAAACTTAGTGCAGTTTTGATGTGTGTTTATGTCTTGTCTGGAGACTTGAGGACAGACCGCGTGAAACTTGAAAATCTCTAATATTTATTTCATAAAAAAATATGTGCTCAGTCATTGGGAGGCTGGGTTTCCTGGGTCCCCCTTGTCTATGCCACTGTCTCGGTCGCTTGTTTCATGTCAGTTTATTTATCGTATAGCGTTCAGGACGTTGCCGCAGAACCGGGCACCGACTGCTTGGCCGATCGTCCTATAATTGTTGCCTGGATATAAAATAGATGAAAGTGAATGCCGGTGTCCAATTATAGGGTCGCCCCCCCCAGAAAAGTCTCCCCGGCCAACAACTTACCGGCAAAAATTTGCCCCGCCCGGCGGCTGCCTGAGCAGGACGAATTTTTGCCCGTAAATTGTCGGCCGGAGAAAACTTTTCTGGGAGATGAAAACGATCTTATAATGGAAAGACTTTTTATGGGGGCCGGTGATATTTTAATAAGAGGAGACATATTAATTTCTTGATTATCTCTCCCGGGCGGATTTTTCATGGGGTAGACATTTTAATGTGACCCCGGCGATGAGGCGTTTATTGCGAAGCTGGCCGGCTGGGTCAAGTTGATAGCTGTAATAGTGTCATCATTCAGCTGACCACGGCACGGGGCTGCAGAAACTACGTCAGATTTTACGCTTGGATGCGTGGCCGTCCCACGTTCGTAGATAGACCCGCAGCCCGCTGGCGACTCGACGTTCTGTTATGACGGCAACGCGTCTGGTTTTCGTCGAAGTTCAGTCACGTCATCAGCGCCATCGCGAACTCTATCCATCACAATCCCTCTGTGCGTGTCGCCATTTTCGCGGGCGTTTTCTCTGTATAAGTTCCATTCGTAGGCCTACTTTGTTGCTATATTCTGTAGACAATAAAAACTTTGACATCGGTCTGCTGCTACTGATGTATAATATGCAGTGTGTAAAAGAAACAATATGTTGAGTTTTAATCAGGTTATACACGATTCTTTACTCAAATTATTCAAATTCGGCAGTCTCGCTGTTTATTACGAATGCAGAAAGTTAATTAAAGCGATTTTTGTATCGTGGATGTCAGCTTTTCTTCAGCAGAAACGGAAAACAAAACAAAAATTAACAGAAACGACTATTGCTGATGCAAGACCTCATAGCAGCAATGATGGTCTCAGCTTTCGGGATAGGAGCTGCAGTTCGTTCTGATTTTTCCTTTTTTTTCGTTATTTTTTCTTGTTTCGTTTTGTGCGGTCAAGTAATTAATCGAGGTCACAAGTATATGCTGCGATTTTTCGCGTATATGAAACACCTGTCGTTGTTTTCGCTGTGCGCGTTACGTAATTTCTGCACGTATGCAGAATCCGAACGTCTTTTACACAGTACGCCGCGACGAACAACGTTTAACGTTCGTCGCCCGCATTTCCATGCACTTTGACGACTGTTTAACGACCTTCCGCCGGCGCCGAATCTGAATTTCTTCGTTGCGGACGAAAGGACGGACCAGAGCTCGGCTTGTCCGCATGGCGAGTGGAGTATCGAAATCGACGAGGCTTACAGCATCTGAGCGGCCGGTCGGGAATTGCCTGTCAGCGAAAAATGGTGTCCTTCCGACGACGATATTGGTCGTCGGTCTTCGCCGGGACGTTTCGTTGCTCATCATATGTCTCCACGCATTAGCATCCCTCCGTGAGTCCGTGTGGGCAAAGCCCTGCTCTCGGCATCTTCCGCTACCGATCTTGGCGACGTGCCGTTAAATTACTGCCGCGGTGGCTGCACTGCCGAACTGGAATTCAGACTTTCCGCCACTTTTCGATGCAATTTACAAGTAGTCCCATACTGAATCAGTCAACGAGATCAATTTTGAGTTTATTTCGGCTGACCAGACACATTTTACACTTGTTCGCACTCTGTGTTCATCGCCAAGATTGTTCGTTGTAGGCCTCTGTGTTTTAACTTTGCAAAACTACTCAGTGTTAAAGCTCTAGGTACACGAAAAAAATGAAATTGGTTTAACACTACGACAGTATACCTAAAACCGTGTTAAAAGTTAAAATTGCGTCGCACAGCGTTCAGCGTTTGCCACCATCATAATCCCTTTGTGCGTGTCACCATTTTTACGAACATCTTCTTCGCATAAGTTCCGTTCATACTTTATCTATATATAGCATTCAGTAGGCAATGAAAACGTTCAATCGATCTCCTGCTAGCCTGCCAGTGATGTACTAAGAAGTGATCAAATGAGAAAATATGTTTATTCCTAATTAGGCTTACCGCTATAGACGATTTCAGACTCGCTGAAATACTCGATTATACGTTGTATTATATGATGCGTAAAAATCAAAGTATATATCATCACCGAAAGCTGCTGCGTTTACGCAATTGCGTAACGCAAATTGTTTCTAAGTGCAAAAGTTACGACGTTTGACGTTCGGTTAGTGTGACGTCGCGCGCGTGGATGGATGTCAGAGCTTCGAACAACGGCGACGACGCCGACGACGACGATAACTGCACCGTCGCCGTGTAGATAAGCATTTTCTATTTGCGCAGCGCGATGATGTTGTCACCCTCATTTATTACCTTGTCCTGCGTGCATGGCTGCCTTGCTGCTACTGCTGCCCCTTAAAGCCCAAATTACATTACGCCGACTTTCACCGAAACTTCCCCGCGGGGAAAGTCGCAACACAAACCATTTTGACATGTCGAGATGTTTGCGACAAAGTTCGCGACTTTTTGTCGCAAAGTCGGCATAATGGAATTTTGGCTTTAGCGGCGTCGTGCGTTAGAAAAATTTCCCAAAATGGCGATATTTAACCCAAAACTTGTATTTTTGGACGAAAAATTTTGCGATTAAAAACGATTTTCCGACAATTCATCGCCGACCTTAATAGGGTGTTTACACGATTCAGCAAACGTCCAGCAAATTTCCAGCAAACGTCGAGCAATTAGCACGTGCATTTTGAATACATTTGCTGGAAGTTTGCTGGACGTTTGCTGGATCGTGTAAACGGCGTATAAGATACCGTGCCAAATCATTCCAATGCAAGCAACGCCCCCGCACCGCTCTCCACAGTCGCCGGGTGAAAACAACTTACGACGTGGGAAGCAGCTATAGGTCTGGAAGAGACTCATCTCGATCATACGGATAAGGGCTGACGACGGTCGATTCAACTTGCAATGGGTTGCTCGTTCAGTCCAACACTGTCATCGCTGCAAGTCTGTTTGTGACGTCAAGTGTGTCGCACAGTTGCTGCTGCTGAGAAATGCCGTCTTCGCCCGATTTACGCTTATCGTTGCCCGTCGTGCGCCCTGGTGTCTCGCTCATCCATATTTATCCAGTTTTCTTTGCTGAATTCTTTCGTTGGTCTGTTTTACACATGCTTTGCTTGCACGTGATTTGCTATTGAGTGCTGGATCACTAAGTGAAATTGATAGTTTTGATATACAGCTGTAAAACCGGCTTTTTATTCAAGCGTAAAGCTAATGTGATGCAAAAACCATAACTGCTGCACTATTTGCGCAAACTGTGGCAATATTGCACAAATTTTTTTGTCATTTTTGACAAAACGTTTTTTCAAGTAACTGATATAAATTTGGTATAAAACTATCGCGCAGCTTTGAACATACCGGTGAAGTTTTTGTAAAGAGGTCGTTTTCAGCCGCACCTTTAAATCGCCGGGAAAAATTTCAGCTGATTTTTGTTGTTAAATATTTTTAATTGTTTTAGTGATGCATAACTCTAATGTTTTTAGGCCTGGACACGCTCGCCGGTTCATCGTGCACTTTGCCGGTCAGCTGGCAAGGCGATTGGTACGAGAGTGACGTCGGACGCGTTACCATAACAACCAGTGATGTCAGCAGCAAGGGCACCTGCGTGGATACCGATCACAACTTTTACCTACTCGAAAACAGGTTAATATTGACGCCATTTTCGCATTTTCGGCAGTGCAGACTAATTTCTTTTACGACTTTAGACATTACGCACGTAGAATACGATAAAATGCAATGAGTTTAACATGCGCATAAAAGCCAGCGTTTCAGCTTACTCCAGTAAATCTGCTATATACTCGACGAAACCAAAGTACAGTTAATTAATGAGTAGCAGACTTGGGGTAGGTATTCCCTTTCGATTCGGTCGCCGATGCTTGTGATCAAAAGAACGAAGAGACTAAACTAATTATTCCCATAATTGCTTTCAAAGTGATCAAATCTGTTTCGTCAAAACAAATTAGCGTTACAGAAAGACGGACAAACAATTTGCAGTAGTGGCAATACCCCACTTTGCAGTGTTCCACGTGGATTGCGCAGTAGAAACGGGCTCTTGGTTTTTCCTTGCGTCACCAATCTCATGATATTGAATCTGAAAACGCTGAAAACCATCACACGTGATTGTCATGCCGTGTGAATCTGTCATCAGCGTACTTCGGTTAATACGAGTAATATACCAAATTTTTTTTATTGAAAGATACGACAATCAATTTAAACCTAGTCTTTTTCAGACCTACCATACATTGTGTTAAACCGCACTCAGCTTACACTGGTACAGTGTTTTCGCGACCTTTCGGCTGCATTCGTGCGTCATAAAGCAAACGACGGTGTAGCCTGGGCAATCTAAGCGTGGTTTCACTACGATACCGCACTGTCTGTCGAAGAGGAGTAATCCTGTTTCACCTAATCGTTAAACTTAACTTTAAAACTAACAGAGTGTTTACACGATTAAGCAAACATGAAGCAAATGTCACGGCTTGTGCGGTAGCCACAAGAAGTTGTATAAGCGATGTGCCAAGTCAATGGGATGGCCAAAATTTTGACCCCCCACTGCTCCCACATTTTTCAACCGATCTTAATGAAACTTGAAAACAAGAAATATATCCGGGATACGACCCCACGTGCAAAATTTGGTTGATGTGGGACGACGGGAAGGGGGTCTGCGTAGGGAGGGAATTTTTTTTGTGTTCTTTTTTTTGTATTCTTGCTCACGCCTACAGGTCACACCAGAAGACCGATCACAACCGTTTATGGCTCAAAACGCGTGTTTCCGCGTAAGGTATCCCCTTTTGTGGGTCTCGATGATAAAAATAATGTTTGGGGTCAAAACTCCCCAAAAACATGATTTTGGGGGCCTGAATAGGCATTTTAACCCAAATTTGCGAAATTTTCGAATTACGATATCTCGAAAAGTACGCACTCGATCAGTACGAAATTTTAAGGGGAATTTCAGGTGCACAAATGGACTTCGTGGGTGGTACAGCATTACAAAATTATAATTCAAGATGGCGGCAGCAGTATAAGCACGAACTAATGTATTAGCTTAGACATTTATATACATAAATGTCTAAGCTAATGCATAATGTTCGTGCTTATACTTTTTGATTTTTGCAGTTTTACATCAGCGCTTATACAACATTAAATGAATTGCTTGCAGTTTTTTTTATATATAATATTAAATATACACGTGCACGACCTGTGCTCTAAGTTTGCTTGATGTTTGCTTGATGTTTGCTTTACACGTCAACACCCCATAACTGTAACCAAACCCTAACGACGCGTACAGAGCTGAACTGAACTGTACTTAACTTCACTGACGCGGTTTATTTTTTGACGAACTGACCAATAGGCGAACAAATAGAACAGGGCGAGCCCATTAGTCATTAGTTAAGTGCACGTAGTCACATAGTCAACGACGCCGTTAGACGGTACCTACTGTAATGCGTTACTGCTTGCCCATTGGTCAGTTTAAAAAAATAAACCTTCTCCATTCAGTTCAGGTCAGTTACGTCGTTCTTTACGCGTTTAACGTTAAACTGAACCCTATCTCTAGCCATAGCCGTAGGTGAAATAAGATTAAGCTTAGGCGAAGTGGAAGGACACAGAAAACGCGGTACGTTTTTCTTCCAGAGTGACCAAGCCATTACCGCGATGTGCCTATAAACACTCTGCACCCCAGGCCGGCGAGCATGGTGGCTGCTAGGTCATAATGACGTCAGCGAGGTTGTGTGGACTCGGTCGCACCGGCCATCCGTCGCCATCATAAGTATCATCCCACCCGCCACTGCGCTGTCGTGATGGTGGATGCAGTGCTGGTGTTATGACGATCCGTGCACCTCATCTGCTGCTGTATTCGGATGATTCTAATGCCGACTTGTGTGGCTTGGTGGTGTAACCCCCAGGCTGCAAGTTCGATTCCGGGCCGGGGCACTGCCAGGTAACAACCTTGGGCAAGTTGTTCACACACATGTACCTCTGTTCACCAAGCAGTATAATTTGGTACCGGTCAAAGGACGGTGATGCCCCGAGGCTGGGAAGGTAACCGTAGGTCTGGCGTTGCACAAGCCATGCGTCACAGACTCAGTGGTCTATCTACCTACGGGCTCAATGGCCACAGAAAAGGAGCTAAGCACTCGGAATATACGCCCCAGTAGGTGTATGGCACTTTTACCTTACCTTGTACGAAGCAGACGAAAGCAGAATATATATTTCATATTATGACTTGCTTCTGATCATACGCGTCTCCAGTGCGTTCTGATGCTGTCTGCACAGGCCTAATTAGTTTACTTTGCACTTCTAGTCATCCGTTGGCTGTAAGAATTAACCGACATAACACTTGTGGCATTAACTCTCCTGTCCCCCTCCGCGCCCCATGCACGAATCGTCTTACAACCACAGCCATCAAAAAGACTTCACTGCATGAGTGGCGTCCCATCCGGAAAAGACAAAAGTTCGCTTCTATTTTTAGCATCCACACCACCGACACTGTTCTCTATGCTGGCTAAACTGAGAGCATCGCTGACCGTGGACACTCAACTCAAGTGCTAGAGCCTTCAAATTATTGAAGTTTGCACTCAAGCCTAAAGAAGAAGAAGAAGAAGAAGAAGAAGAAGAAGAAAGGGACTGCACGAGCACGAATCGTTTCACAATCGCGGTGGAAACGAGCGACGGCGACGCCTGCGCTCAGATAGCTGATGAATTATCGGCTATAGGCCTACTGCTACTGCTGCTGCTGCTGCTAGGCGCCTCGTAATGGCCGCGGCGCCCAGCCATCACGCATCAGCGAAATTGTGTCGCCGTTTTGTGCACCATTTCATTGTTCGACGCCGACGCCGCTGCTCGAACTAACCGCTCTTTAGAATTAGAAACAATGTTTTGCCGTTGACTTTACCTTCCGTCTAAACCCTGAGATGTCACACACGAACTGCATTGACGCAACAGCTCAGAAACGAAGTCTGCAACATTAACCCATGACGAAAATTTGTTTCGTTTGTCAGTACTACAAAACGAATTATCAGCGACGTAGCGGCTCCCCGAGTTGTTAGTTTTTTTATCAGTACGATATCATGTTGTTTAATTAGTTAAAAAAATCTTGTAATATAACGCATCAACGAAAATATATGTTTTGATCAATTTTTTTTAGAAATTTTTTTTTAAATATCGTTACTGAGAAGCTTGACTGCCGCTATATGTTGCATCTTTATATACAACTTTATTCACCATAAATGAAATCGTAGCACAATTAAAAAACCTTACTAAACTTAATTAATAACTAGAAATACGTTCTGTTGAACGAGGTATCTGTCCCATTGCCACACTATATAGCCTAGCAGCTGCGTAAAAGGGAGGAGGGGTAGGTGCAAACAGGGTGCAATTATCTTTTACGGGGGCCGAGTTGTAGTCAATTTTGTCCCAAAATTCGTTGCCATGGCAACAAAGGTCGGCAGGGAAAAAATTTAAATGACGCCATCGGATAGCCCGGGCCCAAATATAGGGGAGCAGGTGCAAACAGCGCGCAGTTATCTTTTACGGGGACCGAGTTATACCACTTTGAAATCTACATTGGCTGTAATGCAAAATTTTGCAACTTTTGAATGGTTGCCATGGCAACAGGTGTTGATAGGGGGTAAATTTAGATAACACTGTAAGATTGCCCGACTCCGAAAATAGGGGGGTAGTTAAACACAGCACGCAGTTATCTTTTACGGGGACCGAGTTATACCGCTTTGAAGTCCCCATAGGCCGTAATGCAATTTTTAAAAAATTTGGGATAAAATAGGAAAAGGAGTTATCAGAGTTTTATCCCGAACAAACTCAATCTTACTTTTCGGGTCCCGAATCACTGTGCAAAATTTTATCAAAATCGAATCAAAATTGCGGACGTAGGACTGACAGACTGACAGACTGACAGAATGACAGAAGTGACCTTGTAATCTGTCTCATGCTATGCTATAACAATGGGACAGATAATAATAACAATCAAACTGTCAGTAAACATAGATATATTAACTTAACATACCTATGTTTACTGACAGTTTATTAAGCTAACAAGTCATGAGCATGCTTTGTTGTTGCAGAGAGAGCGGCTGTTACCAGTGTCTGGCTGTTGAGCAGCGTCATGAGAACGTGCTGCAATTCAAACAAAGTCAGTCGCAAACAAAATCGCATTCTCTTCTCGCGTTTCTTGCATTTCAAATTTAATTATTGTCAGATCAATTAAGACCTTAATTGATTTTTTTTCGAGGAAAATAAGTTTGCACGAAAGTCGGCGAACTCGCGTTGACTTATTTCATCGTGTATGCAATGTCTCTTTCTTTCGTTGATCGTAAAGTCGTAGTTGTCGCTGTTGCTGTTTAAATTTACGAGCAAAACCACTTTGCCAGCTGCATTATAGATGGCAGTGGTTTAAAGGTCTGCTAAGTAAATCAGCAGTCATAAGTATAATGCGAGTTCGTTAACTGCAAAGACTTTGTCAGGGCCTCTGGACGAAATACGTAATCAACAAACTATCAAATCGCAGCAAAATCGCAACAAAATCGTAGCCAATCTTACACGATGTATCGCAGTCGTATCGCGCTCGTTAGGACTGACCGACTTAAGTGATTTTTCCGTCGTTATTTGCGTCCTGTTCGACGTGATTTATAACTAAGTCTCGCCAGTGGACCACCCTATCCTATCCAGCGCCGTCGTGTTATGGAAATACTAGTTGAGGGCAGATGACCACCATCTCTAGATTTCAACATGTCGGAAAACGTTTTTGTTGTCGATAAATATTCTTTTTCAAAAAGTACAAAATTTTCTGGTACGAATCCGTCATTTTGAGTTGAAAAACTTAACGAGAAAATTGTAATTTTTTGAGCACCCGTAATCTCTGCTGACCGAAATTTGCAGAGCCGTGTCGGAAAACAACTTTTTGTCTCTGTTTTGCCCTTTTTATTGTCGACGCACACGCACGACGACGCCGCTGGCTTTGTTTGACCTTTGTTGAAAAATTTTCTCCTAAAAATGCAACAATTTCGGCGTGCAAATTCTCATTTTGGGTTGAGGAATTGAGAAGTGGAATTGCAATTTTTAGTGCCAATATTTCTTCTGTCGAAAAATGGCAGCTGTTTTTTTCGCAGCTTTCGGCGCTTTCATGCCCCCAAAATTTTTAACGCACGACTACGCCGCTGGCTGTATCTGACCTTCTGTCGGCGGATTTTATCATCATCATCATCATCAAGGTATCGCGGACGGGCTTGACCGTCGCGCGTCGACCTTGTTGTCATTGTATCCATGTCGTCACCGGTCGACTCGACTAGCTCAGCCGAGCTCGCTCGCTCGGCCGATGTCACATTGAAATGTCTCCCCCGTGATAAATCCGCCCAGGGAGAGATAATCACGGAATTGATATGTCTCCCATTATTAAAATATCGCCTGCCCCATAAAAAGTCTCCCCATTATGGAATCGCTCCTCCTCCAGAAAAGTCTCCCTCGGCCGACAATTTACTGGCAGAAATCCGTCCCGCCCGGGCGGCCGCCGGACGGGGCGGATTTCTGCCGGTAAATAGTCGGCCGGGGGGGACTTTTCTGGGGGCAGGAGGCGATCCTATAATGGGGCACTGGCTAAAGATGATAGATGCTTGCGAGCGAGCACGAGCACAGGGCGAGATTACTGCGTGGATGAAGGGAGGCTGGATGGAATAAGTCATCTCACGGCAGTCGCGTCAGCATCAGCATCACGCGTTTCATCGATCTCGTCGTCAACATAGTTGTCTCTGGTCTGGCTAACTAACTGAGACGACGACCCAACCGGCCGGTCGACCGACGCCGCTGCTGTTGCTGGCAAGCTGTTTCCGTCCTATGTCGGCCGTTCGCCCGCTCGTTACAGTGCCGTCAAGGCAAGGGGGAAGTTCATGGAAAGAGGGGGGGCAATCGCCCACCCAAAATTTTTGGCCGTTGGAAAATTGTCTTTTTGTCGGAAATTTTTCGTTTCAGAATGCAAAGTTCGGGGCTAAACCGCCATTTTGGTAAAATTTAGGGGAAAAAATTGAAATTTTGAAACACTCGTGGTCAAGGTCAAGGTCAAGATCATAATTTCCTTGTCGGAAATTTGCCGGTTGTATCAGAAAATTGCAATTTTCTATCTCGTCTACTTTTCGCCCACGACGCCGCCGGTTCGTTAGCACGCGGCAGTTCGATTTCGCTGTACCGGACACACCACACTTCGTATACGCGCTCTTTATCGAAGTGCGCAACGAAGCAAAACTGGAAGCAGTACAGTGATTCGTTTGCACGAACCAGCAGTGTTCATTCATGCACTGTGGTTGAAAAAAATTTATTAAATGTTTCTGAACAATATAATACGGATTTGGTTTTCGAAAACCGTAGTCTAAACGTTTCATCGGCATCTTTTGTTGTTTGATTAACAATACAAAAAAAACAAATCGAAGAAAAACTAGCAACACTGCAACAGTTTCTAGTATTTTTTTTACAGTTTTTTTGTTGACGATTTTTTATTACTCTAATACTGCCGCAGTGTACAGCATCTACAGATTTTGAGCAGTAAGTAGATGTTATCATTTTCTAACATATCTAACAAACAAAGATTGCGGCAGACGCGTGCGGTGCCGGTTGGGTAAAGACTGCGTTTACGCGCCAAAATTGACTTGCCACTGCAGACGAGACAGACTGTTCTGACTTCACTTCTAGCAGGCCGATTCACATCTTATGACAAGGAGGGCACGCTGGGTCTATCTCAACTGCAGTGGCCCGTGGCTAACTGATTGTCTTGCGAGCGACGATCGTGACAGATGCACGCCGTCGGCTTACACACCTCTCTACCAGCCGCTCACTCGCTGGCCTCGCTATTAGGGCCAGATTAAGGCTTTAAGGGGCCCTAGGCCCAAATATATTGTGGGGCGCCCTTTCGCACTCACGTTACAAATTGCAATAAAAATAAAAGTCATATAAGCACTTTTTCAAGCGGCCTAAATTGTAAAGATGGTCGTATATTTCATTGTGCGTAACCTCTTAAATTCATCTAGGGAGTCCGAGGAAGCGCCGTGAGCTCCCCTAACAGGGTATAGGGCGAAGCTCCAGCCGAAATCGAATTTGATGCATTTTAGCCTTAAAATACGACGTCGAGTGGCAACAGTTTTGGATTTTTTTCCTGAGAATCAACTGACCGCATTTCTGCCTCTTAGGCTAGCGCGGGGCTCCTAAAATCGCAGGGTCCTAAGCCATGGCCTCGTTGGTCTATGCGTTAATCCGGCCCTGCTCGCGATGTTAGGATTAATGACCGTAGACACGGGCTTGGATCGATCAAGCCGAATCACGGCTTGCCTGCCTATATGCTGATCATTCAGTCTACCTCCGATTGATACGATATCGTCCTACTGTGCAGCAGCAGCAGCAGCTGTAGCTGTGATTGTGTCTGACACATATGCTCGATTGATTTTTATAAGCTTAGCTTTTTTATTACGAGATCTTTCGCTTCCCTCGTAGTCTCGGACTCTACTAACGAGCCCTAACTCCACTTCCCCGTGTATATAGTATAATATATCAGCAAAGTGAATTTGTGTAAATTGTGTTTTACAACAACACTGTGTCGTTTCAACCGTACGGTTGCATCTCGTCTTATCTCACGTCTACCTAAATTTGCTCCGTTTTGCCTGATCGGATATCGCCGTGGCCGCGAAATGAGTCTACTATAGTTTATTTTCTCTCAACGTTGGCAAAATTATACGCGTTTAAAAAAAATTTGCACGACTCGTCCCGATAATTCACTTTACTGAAATATTAACAAAGGTTTTCTTTATATCGACATATCAGTATGTAGTGCTGGCGTAATCATGACTTCATTGAAAATGCCGTTTTACATTAATTGGGGTAAAAAAATATAACATTATCAAGGACAATAATTGTATGAAATTGCAAACGCATTGTTAATGTTCAACAGTGATCATCAGAAAAGTAATATGCAACTGATTGTACGCCGATAGTCTATCTCGTCTAATTAGTGCTGCCACTTTACCTGGTAAAACTGAACCTTTTCTATGTTGTTTTTAACATTAAAATAAACAAAAGTAACATGAACATAATTTTGTTAGTAACTTCTTGAGTTCTCAACAACAGTATTAAAGCTTGCTAAGTACCAAAGCTTGCTACTGACGCAACTTTGGAATCAAAAACTATTTGAAATGTACACCGTCGACCTTAACGCATGCTGCGGAAACGACTCTGCTGCAGCGGTTGCTGCAAAACGACTTTTTCGTAGCGCGTGCGACGGCCACTGCTAACGTGGTGGACAAAAGTTAAAAGTGGTTGACAAAAAGTATTTGTTTTCTAGGTTAACAATTTGCCAAAGTTTTTGTTTTTTAACAATTGTCGTATTTTTGTATTACAAAGGCTCAACTACACACCATTTTCTTCCGAAATCAGCATTTTGATGACATCGTGATTACATTAGCAAGCTACTCAAGTAAAACTGTAGACACATTTTGACACGGTATATTATATATGGTCGATTGCATATTGATTGCCGAATGGGCTGGATAGAATTGAAAACAATTTTTCGACTCCCAGCGTTCTAGTCTCATATAAAATTTTCTGCCATGAGACAAAAATACAGTAGCTGCAGCATTTTTACGGTGTTTCTATGCCGAGTGGTCAGTATATGCCGGCATTAATGTAAGGTGTAAAATGTGACGAAAAGAAAATCGCAGCCAGTGTGTGGTCGATCGACGTTATCTCAAGCAGGCGGCGGCGATGTTTTGTCTGAGCAGGTTTCTGTGTCGGGCGAAATACGCTGCAAAACATCTGCACAGCAATTCACGGCCAGTCCATCTTCAGAACGCTTATCAGAGGTACGTCCATCCGACCCATCACGCCATAGATACGTAACGCGACGTCACAATGACAATGACGTCGACAAAAGGAAGGTGATGACGATGTGATGACGCTGCTACTATAGATCGTATGTCATACAGGCACGAGTGGCGTATAGACGAGGGAGTCCAGCGGGGAGGCCCAGCCCCCAGTTCTTCAGACAAGACATGCAAGCAACGTTTAAACTGCACTAAATTTGGTCAGTTGATTTTCAAGAAAAAATAATTAAAGTTGTTGCCACCAGATCTCACATTTTAAAGATATAATGCACCAAATTCGATTTCAGCTGGTGCTAAATGATTAAAATGGTTACATGCTATAACTCGTCATAGGAAACTCATCTCGGAGCAACGGAGCGTCACCCGCCGTATGGAATCACACAGTATTACATTACCATCCGACGCAGGTGAACGCGCCCCGCTTTAACCCCAGCCAGATAGGCCGGTACTCGATTTATCTACACCGGGGGATGGAAGGCTGAGTTGACCTAAATGGCTGGTTACATACCGAGATGGTTTACCTGCCCGCAGGCAGTCACCTACCAAGTACCAACCCGGCCCGGCATAGAAGTGAAAACTTCGTAAAATCACAATGACATCTGGAAGTAGCTAATTTTATACTATTCTCTCTTGTTCTTGGATTAGGATGTCTCTGTAAGTATATGCAGATTGCTGATATACTTGTCATATATTTTTGTTAGAATTTTGTATAGGGGCCTGCCTACCTGGATCATGTCACCTCGAATTCTGCGATATTTTAATGTGGGTAGGTTGAGACGTTTTAATCTTTCTGTAGGCTGAGATACTTCACGCTTCTGATCAGCTGGTTTGTATGTTTGATTTTGTTCAAATGGGTTAAATATCTAATATGCAGTATATTTGTATGATAAATAGCATTCATTGTAAGGTGCGTTGTTGCGGCGCAGACAGGGGCGGGTTGGCGACGTCGACTGCGTGCCCGTTCCACGACGCCTATCACTTCGTCTACAGCAATAGCAGCGGCGGGTTCTGTCGCAACCCGGTCTCATACGTGCGACCCTGCTCGTCACCATCACGACTTGTCTTTCACTTCAGACGCTGCTCCGATGCTGCCTACTCCTACGATCAAGGTTTACTCGCAGTGAAGTATAAACAATTCGGCAAAAACTGCGGTCAAAAATCAAATAAAACCCGTTTGTATATCCGCGTATCGCCAGCGAATCAGAAGCGTAATCGTGGTTGTGTAAAACAGGTCCGTCGAGAGCCACAGCGGGGCCCGGGGAAACATTCTCGCGGGATTTCTCTGGAAAAAATATTTTTTGAATTTTTATTTTTAAAATGGCGCATTCTGGTGTGTTTTATATTTAGGAGCGACGGCGCTCTCTCCAAAACGTCGCGGAACCTGGGGTAACTTATCCCTTTACAGTTTCCCCTTCTCGACGGGCCTGGTGCAAAATGGACTGCGACTGCAGCGCAGAAACATTTCGGCATTTTAACGCCCTGTCACGTTGTTATAGCTGCGATTTAAATTTTTACTCCTGTATTTTCAACTGCGTAAAAGTTTACGTCTGCTATTTGTAAGTTTATTTTCTACAATTTCAGCGCCGTCACCATCATGCCGCAGCCTAAAGATGCGTGCAGAACGACGTAACTAAACGGACACTGTTTAATTTCTGATAAAGTGACCAATGGGCAAGCGGGACGAGTCCATTGGTTGACGCGTATGTGAGCATAGTCACTTAGGCCACCGATGCTGTTAGACAGTGTCCACTGTAATGCATTATTTGTTGCTTATTGGCCAGTTCGTCCATGAACCATGTCAGTTCAGTTCAGTTTAGTTAGGTCCTGTGTATGCGCCTTAAACTCTGAATACTCAGTGCTTTTCTATTCTTTGATTGTCGCAAAAGAAACACTCCAGTTCAAAGTTGTATGCTGTGCAGAGTGGAATTTCGAGTGCGTGGGGACGTGGCGAGACGGTGCACACACCTACCTCGTCAGTCGCTTGCTCGCGTCACTAACGACGCCATCAATGACGTCACTAACTACGTCTCCACTGTCCACGCCTGCAACTCACTACTTCCGCTGTTTCGTACGCTTCTTTCTTGTGATTTGTTATAAACAGTAGCATGGTTTAGTGACATAGAAGCAGGGATCATCGTTTGCAAAAATGTGTTTGTGTCGACCCCAGTCCATTGAAATCTGAACTAAACTCACTCACGTGCAATAATTAACACATAACGCCTTATTGCACACATATTGTGTCGTATTATGGTCTAAAATACACCGGACTTTTGATAGGCCGGAGGTCTGCACGTCGAATTTAACGTCAATTTTGAGACATTCTTGTTTTGCAGAACCATTTGATTGAATATGTATGGACAATTGGACATGGTTGAAAAGTATAATGTAATTTTTGTATGTAAACAAGGTCATAAATTACACGAACTTTTCTCTCTTAAACGGCTGAAAGCCTTCTTTTTACTTTGGCGGTGGTATGCCAGTAATGGTACATGGACTCATTATTGATAATTCTCTGTTCATAACCAACGAAGTTTACAGAGGAGTGTGACTTCAAAATCTTATACGTGTGCTTAAGAAGAATGCAAAAATAATTTCCGGGGACAGTTTGGCCAGATCTTGGTTTGACATACGTTCACATATCCTACTGTGAAATAGCGCGCATGATGACAGTTTGATCGTTAAAACGTTGCATGTCTGCTGATGTGTGAACTGTATACGCAGATTTACCGAGTACTGGGGACCGTCGTGCACTTAGCTATGTCGGCCGACTCGTCGTGTCGAGGTCTGAGGTCTGCCAGGGACGGTCCAGTCGTCATGGAACTTACACAAGGTCGCTAGCCCACCGTACACATCTACCCCGTGGTCCATAAAACGTGCCACTTTTATTTTTTGAATAGCTTCAAGAAACATTGGCCATTTTAATAATTTTTGGCATGCAACGTCAAAAAGAAACTTGACGCAAATGTTGCTACACTATTTTGTAAAATGCAGAAGTCGTAGTTTAACCGTTTACAACAATGAATTCATACTAGATAGCGCGCGCGTTGGCTCAGAAATGATTAACTGACTAGCGAAAAACACAGTTATTGTCTCTCAAAAAGTCATACGTGTCATATCACATTGTCTTTATTACAACATGTGCTCAAAATGTCCTCTTCCAGCACGAATGCAAGTGGTAGATGTTGACACTACTTGCTAACAGCAGGCGCAATAATCTACATTTCACAAGGTAGTGTTGCGACAGTATTAAGGTGAGGTGGTCAAAACTATAGTCATTTGCATCAAGTTTCTACTTGACGTCGCACGCCAAAAATTATTAAAATCGGCCAATGTTTCACAGAACTATTTAAAAATAAACGTGGCACGTTTTTACGGACCACCGTGTATACAACATTACTGTACGCGTTGGCGAATAGGTTTATTTATCTGTCAAAATAACGCGAAGTAAAAGTGTCTGCAACTTGTGGTTTGGTGGCATAACGGGTAGGACGTTGGACTTATGATGGCGAGGTCGTGAGTTCGACTGCCGATCAGGTCGCTATCATGTGGTTACTACTTGGATGGTTGATCATCTGCGCACAGGAAACCATCTAGGTATATAGCCAACACCAAGCCTTCCATCCGTTCCGGGTACATAAATCGAGTACCGGTCTGTATGGTTGGGGTTAAAACGGGGGATGGCGTTCACCTATGTGCAGTGGCAAATAACACTTCGTGATCCCATATGGCAGGTGACGTTCCGTAGCTCTGCGACCGGCTTTCCATAACAAGCTATACACAACCTTAATGGAATGAAATAGCGACTTTAATGGGGAACGATCACTTGCCTCTTCAGCAGAGGAATCAGGGAAAATGTCGGCTATAGAACGAACCTGTTCACTACCGTACCGAATAGTTTACCACTTTCCAGCAAGTCTCCACGTGGAATATGGACTTATGCCATTAAGCGGCGTTTAGGCCTACATATGCGATAAAACTGAACCAAAGTTTTGTTTCAATTCTGTTCTGATTTTATCGCAGTGCGGTACGGTTGGCCTAGACATTTTGTCAATGCTGTTTTGGTACCCCGTCAGTCGACTGCAACAAGTTCTTATCTGACTGACTCGGCAGGTCGAACTATGATGACACAGTACGATAATTGAATGTAACGCAGCGAAATGGCTTTCGCCTGAAGCCATCGAAACCAAACGACTTTGTTAGTGGCTGTCAAAGAACTGAGCTGAAGGCCAAGTTACCTAGCTAGCTATGGGAGAACTCGCTCGTCATACTTACGTATAGACAGACTAGACAACCGTCTCTACTAAAGGGCTCCTCGCCAAAAATTAGGGGTCAGCTAATTTTAGAAATACGCATTCAACTGTTATTAACAACCTTTGTATCAGAACTGTTGTTCAGTGCGTTTGAGACCGCTTATTATAAAATCACTTATATGTCACACTGCCATTCTGTCAGTCTGTTTGTAAACACTCTTACAGCCGCAGTTTTGATTCGATTCTAATGAAATTTTGCAAAGTGATTCGAAGCCCGAAGAGTAAGATCGAGTTTGTTTGAGGTGAAAATCCGGTAACCCCTTTCCTTATTTTGCCCATTTTTTGCCCCCGCAATGCATTTTCAATGGGAAGGTTTTCATACCACAGTAAACAAACCTGTGGGTCTATAGTATTGGCTGATAGCTCAGAAAACGTGTTTCAGGGGCCGCTATAAACACAAAGGAGAAAAATAATTTAATCCCCTAATTTGAGCTTTTAAAAGCTTAAGTTAAATTTAACCCCCAAAATAGTGATCACTGCATTTTCAATGGCCTATCATCAGGCCCGTCGAGAGCCACAGCGGGGACAGGGGAAACATTCTTGCGGGGCCCCCAAATATTTTCGCGGGGCCCCTTCTGGGGAGAAAATATTTAAATTTTTTTAAATGGTGCATTCTTCTGTATTTTATATTTCTGAGCGAAGCGGGACCCCCAAACTTCGCGGGGCCCGGGGTAGCTTAACCCCCTACCTCACCCTCTCGACGAGTCTGTTTATCATTTACTACTGTCTACAAGTTTTGCAGAAACGATTAACTTTTTGCGCCATGAAGTCGCTTCTGTGCAGAGTATTTCAACAAAAGGGCTGAATTAGTATTCGTTATGGTATTTAATTTACACATGTGTATAAAAAGGTAACAAAATGCCAGAAATTTGGAAAAAAATAAACGATCTGAGACAGGTAAACGAAATGCCAATCTCAAACATTACATTTATGTTTGCCAGAGGGTGCTACCTGCATATGTATTATTATTTTTTATATTGAATTTGTTTAGCTACTGCGTGTACTGTTATTTTGCATTTGCATACGAAGACCTACATTTTAAGTTTATACCACAAATTTGATAGGATTTCTTTGCGTTTTTGAACTTCTGTGTAGTTTATCGTGACCTTACAGATCGCTGACCACATTATTGTAAATACGTAGGCTACTAGTTACACTGTACGCTGGCGTTGCGGACGTGCACAATGAAACAAGAGCGAAAAACGCTGAAACGAGACAGCTATCGTGGCAAAATGGGACAGATACCTCGTTCCACAGAACGTATTTCTAGTAGTCATTGTATTTTCGTTTCCTCCCCTTAGCTCCTATCCTCTGTCCTGTCATCGAATAACAGTCTGCGCTTCTGATACGAGATAATGCTACTCTGTGGTAAACGCTACAAATGCATGTTTGTAGTTATTATATCATCATGTACGCGTAGACTACGTGTAGGCCTATACACCGTAAATCATAAAAACGTGCCACTTTACTTTTGTCCATATCTTCGCCCAGAGTCGAGTTGAGTTGCGTAGCCTGAAACGTGAATTGGAGGGGCGGCTTTCCTTTATTCTTTTTTTTATTTTCGTCGCTTCCTTTTCCCTCTTTTTACTTTTTCCCTTCTTTTTTTCTTTCTTTCCATCTAATCCCTTGAGAGTAAGACTTCCTAAAATTGGCCACAATGCTGAGATGTTGTCGTATGGCGGCGCAGATAGTTTCGGCTGGCCGTCGGCTCGCTGCACGTTCCCGGCGTTCGTGACTCGTAGCTCGTGGCGCGACCTAGCGGGCCGGCGTGTCTACAGCGCCAACGACATGGGCGACTCTATAGTCATCAAATTTACTTCTTCTTCGTCATCATCTATCCCCGGTGATAGTAGGCCTTCTAGCGTCACGCCAGCACGCCGCCAGTCTCGACCGTTGCCATGGCAACAGCGGCAGCAACAGCGGCAGCAGAACTGGCAGTCGGTTTCGACGCTTGTTCTTTGCCATTCCATCCTGGAAGCGAACGCGACTGCCGACTTCTTCATCGCCGAAATTTTTGTCATCGACGGCTGGTTAGTCGGACGATCAAAACAATGTGACTTATTATTATTAAAACTTCGCGAATACTATCGCGATCTTCGTTATCTGCATTCTGTTGTAACTAAACGGCCTTCATTTTGCTCACACGTAGTTTTAGGTAGTTTTTTGTGTTTAATTATTGCGTTTTTATAAAGATTAAGAGTTTTAAGACGTGTGCTCTTATCAACTAAAACTTTATGAATGCATTTACAGTTTTCGTTACCAGCGTTTTATTGTTACAGGCTTGATTTTACATACGACGCGTTGGAGATTCTCGTAGCCATTGCCATTCTGTTACTAAATTAGTTTCTATTAACACTGCCGGCACAAAATGGCCTTGAGGAAAATTTTCAGGCCCCCTGACTTCACGCTCTACTATTTTTTAGATTTCTCCATTATTGCCTAATTATTTGCATCTTAACTATTTTGATCGTCACTTTTATTCAAGTCGTACGCGAACGTGGCTGTCGTTTTGAGCATGGTTAAAATGTCGCATAACTAGATAGCCTCTTGGGTAAACTTAGCCTGCCTATCTTTTATTTGGTAAAGTCGCAATAAGTATCAGCAAAAGTACACAGTTAGCTAGAAGGTAAAATCTTATACTCGTACATAAAATAAAATGTTAGTTATACTTGTTGAGCACGTAAAAGTGTTTTTGTTTTCGTTAAAAATCAGCCGGACAAGAAATGACGATCAAGTTTCAGAATACTGTGAAATTAGTTGTGTTGTTCCGATTTGCATATTACAGTATTTTATTGCAGAGCACACTGTAAACATGTCTTTAGTATACTGTAGAACTGTCCAAGAGTTAAATTTTTTTAACGCGTTAACGCACTGCGTTAATTTTTTTAACGCATTAATTAACGCGTTATTAACGCACCCAGGTCCGACGAAAAGGAGAGTAGGGGGTAAGTTACCCCGGGCCCCACAACGTTTGGGGGCCCCACCTGACGTTATTGCTAGCATAGAAATCTATTAGCCTGTCATATAAATAATTATTTATTTACAGTAGTGATGGAACGGCAACTACGGTTTAGTTACTTCAATTCATTCAATTGTCAAATAACCGCAGTTTAACGAATATTGGAACTTTCGCTTCGTAGAATTTAGTAAATTAAATAAATTTACGCATGTGCGTTAATTTTTTTAACGCGCGCTAATTTTTGTAACGCGCGTTAATTTATTAACGCATTAACGCGTTAAAATTAACGCGTTAATTTGACAGTTCTAGTATAGTTATTAGTATACTTTGTTTTATTAACGTATATCTCAGTATCAGGTCGTATTGTGTGTTGTGTTGCAGTTCGTCAAAATATCAGTGCATAAAATTCATCAAGAAAACCGACAGCGTTTTAGAAATAGTTGAAGGTTAGTGTGGTTATTGATTATCATGTTCAAAATAACAAAATTATCTGGCACGCAATGCTTGATCAGTTTTATTGTTTGAAAATATATGAGAACTGTTTATAAATGACTACAGCATTATTTTTCATTAGTTGATTAAAATTAAAAATTGTACGATGTTTGTATTCAAATTTCACAGTGCAAGCTAAAGCCTTTTTACGCAGATGTCGTTACTGTTTATTAACTGTCGCGTGATTAACTGTCGGGTGATTAAGTGTCACCAAACCTAAAAAATATGCCAAAAATTACCGATAATTTACCTAGAGTTAGCGCAGCATTGTGTTGTATAAAAAAACTTAACTTGCTATTTTTTATATTAGGTCTATTACTATAACCACAATGATGAGATCTAACTGCAAAAGACCTTTTTTTCATCGATTACTATCGCTGTAACCAAGTTACATACGATTATAAGGCAATTTCTTTTTGTTGCAAATTTTCTGTAATAGATGTCTGTCAAACGTTGTGAAAGTTGGTTGACATAATGCCAAAGTTATGAACGTCGATGAAGTGCTGGCTTTTAAGACCGTCGTGCAGTTCGCTTCTGATTCGGTTTTCACGGCATGCAGTCAGAAGTTCGTCGTCGACAATTAATGTTACATGTCGTAGTCGTCGGCTCGTCATGCGTAGAACAGGATTTCAGTCGTAAGCCGGTCGTCTGTCAGTCGTGAACGGTCGTTAATAGTCGTGCATTGATCGGTTGCAGGGCGACGCACAGCGTTCAGCAGTAGCCGGCTCTGTTCGTCCATGCATAGCGTGTCAACAGGACGACGCATCCTCATCAGTAAGTCTTATTTCACTCGCAACGCTCAAACTCCACTCGCTTCGATTTGTCGCTGTACGACGAATCCACATCAACTTGCAAGACTGCAGTCAGAGCAATTTTTACACGTAAACTAGGTTGGCAAAAACTCACCCACTGCATCAAATCGCCCAAGCATTTCGCTCAAATGGGTTAATGGATTATTATGTCATTTTAGGCTGCATAATTTAAATATTAATCAATCTATAAATTTTCTAAAATAATTAATTATTTTTTTAGATCGATTAAAATTATATCAAATTTTGGACTTTTTAACAGCGTTAAACGACTGATGATCAACTTTGTAATTTAGTTTTATTTTGCATTGAAATGCGCTAAAACTCGCCAACAGCAATGTAAAATTTTTAAAATTTTCCGTGGGGTGGTGATGGAATTTTGAACTTTTTGAATTTTGGACAGGAAAAGGGGGCCAACGGGGAGAAAAGAGAGAAAAGGAAAGGATTACGAGGAAGAGGACCGGACAGGATCGCCCACCGACTAGTTTTGGCTTAAAAGTTGCACTGTTTGCAGTAAATCTGCAGCACTCCTTAACACGTCCAGATATACAGCTTGTTGTAGGACTTGTTGTCCAACGAATCCACGAGAAAAATTGAAACTGGTGGAGTTTGGGTCAGACTCCTTCTGTTCGCAACGGTCGCGACTTGGCTTATACCCCGTTTACACGATCAAGCAAACATCGAGCAGACGTCGAACAAACGTCGAGCAAAACGAAACATACATGAAGCATAGCCTACATGAAGCAAACATCAAACAATCATCAAGCAATCATCGAGCAAACATCGAGCAGACGTCAAGCAATTAACACGTGAATTATGAATACATTTGCTCGATGTTTGCTTGATGTTCGCTTGGTGGTGTAAACGAGGTATTACAGTCACGCGACCTGCAAACGCTGCGCTTCGATCAAAGTGACTCTTCGCGCCCGACCGTGACAAAACTTAACACGAAATATCTCCAGATATTTTGCAAAACCTTTTTCAGCATTTTGAACGTACGTCGAAAATGGGACGTATTTATTTGCACGTGAACTGAAGCATTTTTTGACAAAACTCGTTGCAGTGTATCTCAACACGAACCAATTCTGACGAAATTTAGCGGAGAAATGTGGAGTGGTTAGTGGACAAAAAAACACATTTTGGTAGTGATTCGATCTAGGATGTGGATTCAAGGTCTCTGAATCGATGTAAACAAACACAGTGTTCGTTACGGTTAGGTAGCAGCACCGTTTTCGGTGACGATTTATGCTTTTCGAGCACTGACCTTTCTAGCCTGTTCTGCGTTAGATCTGACCTGGACGCTCTTGCTATAATACTGGATTAAATACGTTCCCAACTCCAGCGTGCAGTTAAATTCGTCCTCTTAAACTGGTTTAATAATTAATTAATACGCCATTCAGAGACGGCGTCACGGTTTTACGGCCCGAACGACCCGCTCGCTTCCAGCACCAGTGAAACGTTAATAATTAGGGCCCACTGCTTCTTACGAGCAATCTGACCCTTGTGTAGGCTATGTTGAGAGACTTGTAGCATGTACGGCCAGTAAGTCCCAACTGTACACACGATATTCTATTAACGCTTTTGCTTTGTTTTTGATTGAAACCTGTACCGTGATTTCGTCATCGTTGTCGTCATCATAAAAAGTTGAACTCAATTTATGTTAAAGAGAGAGACGCACTCAGGAGAAAGAGCTGTTTCGTTAATAATAAGCTCATATTCTGTTTTATTTCGTTTATTACCAGGCTATATCTGCACCGTTCGAGTCCGTAATCTGTATTGCTAAGATATAGTGGCATTCGTTTTACTTTATAATGTAAAATGTAAATGATGTCAGTCACGGCAGTGACGGTTGAGCAAATAAGACTCGGTGGTTCCGGTCTTACTTTGACGGGCAATTTCATAAACGCTATTAGCCGTAAGCCGATAGTCGATCTTTAGCATTAGCTCTTGGCGGTGACGATAAATTGCGGAAGACGGTGTATTGTGTGTTGCGCGTGCACAGCGGAAACGGTCAGCGCTCGCGCATGCCCAATGAACGGCGCCCAGTTCGCGCTGCATGCCGGGACGTCGACTTCCGGTTGTGCGACGTTCCTGCGCACAGGATGTCGGGACAGCTCGGTGATCGACGTCGTCGACACTTGCTCACCGCGACCAGGTATACGCCATGTCGTATAGGCACCCAGACTCCACTCACTTCGATCTATTGTGCATTTAAGCTCGAATTCCATTACACCGACTTTTCAGCGACGTCCACGACAAAACACGGTAGAAGTCGGCGACGTCGCCGTTAAAGCGGCAGTTTTTACCGTTGACAATAAAGTCTGCGATATGCTCGTTACCAAAGTTGATTAGAACGAGCTTGTCGTGGACTTTTCACGGGATTTTTCCGAATCATCTCGACATGTCGAGAAGGTCTAAACGAAACCCCAAAACAATGTTGTCGAAAGTTAAGACGCGTACACAGCAACTGAACTGACAATGAGCTAGCAGTACGTAATGCATTACTGCTCGCCAGTTGGTCAGTTCACCCCCCACCCCCTTTTCCCCGGTCTCCAACGGACATCGTTCTGAAATTAATGACTGTCTGGCGGATAACAGGGAAAATTATTAGAACTGTCATTACTGTTCCATATGCAGTAATGGACCTAAGCCTAAAATTGTAAGAATATCCATTATAAAATGGATATTCTTACAATTTTAGGCTTAGGTAGATTTTTGTTTTTTTTTTCTGTATAATTAAACTTTCTGTTTCATTATTATGTGTATATATGTGCATTGCTTGAAAAGGCCGTTACCGAAATGACCTATACTGTGTCGTGTGGGACGTTTAACTTTACTCACTCACTTACTCACTCACTGGTCAGTTCAGTTCAGTTCAGTTAGGTTGCTTTGTACGCGTCTTTAGCTAAAAGTGCCGTTGCTGCTGCGGCATGTAGTCAAAAATAATAAACAAAACCTCCGAAACGTAGGTATTATGTGGCTTTTGCCACACTTGTTTTTCTAAATGTGGGGGTCATGTCCATACTGTTCATGGAAACAGGCATGTCAAGTTTCAATTTGAAGTCTGTAGCTTTAATCGTTTTGGAGCTATTGACATTTAACCATTTAGGCTATTTCAGGTTTTGAGATAACGTCTAATACCCCTGAGCTAAATTTGATCTGTAACTGATTTACTTCACAAACTTTGCGGAGCTTCTTGTTTTTTTATCTAGTATGTTCGGTACAGTAGGCCTAGTAAATGTGTGGTGAATGTGAGCTGCGTGTGATTAATGAATGCAGGATTACAGTTGGAGTGCCTGCGCAAGTGGCGTGAAGGTCGACATCGTTATGTGATCGCGCGCCGACTCGGCGACACAACCGGACCCGTCAGCTGCTTCGTATGTCGTCTGCATTATTACTGTCCGCGGTAGCGACAACAGTATTGTTTTCAGCATCGTCGCTAATTTTTTGTCTGTTGTTTTTTTCCCTATTAACACGATAACTCATGAACCGCTGCATTTAGCTCGATAACATTTTGCACGAACATGTACCTCGTCAACCGTATAAAAAAACCTGTTGAATTTCAGTCATAGGTCAAGGTCACAGGACCGGATTTTTGAGACTTTGCTATTGTGAGATAGGACTATGAACATCTTTATTCACCACAACAGATGGTAGCAATTACAACATATTTACAATACAATACAATGCTGATAATAGCTGCTGTCTGCTGACGTCATTGCTATAAATATCGCAGCATGCCACGGAGGCTACCGCGGACACATTCAGCCTTGCACATTTGTTATCCATTTCATTACGTGTCCTCGAGGCCGCCTCTTGACTTATTTGGCCTAATTGTTGTCTACTTGCATTAAATAGACGCATTAGCGTCGCACACGTCCCTCGGCGAATGAGGGAACATGGTTCGACGTTCAGAGGACGATTCTTCACAGTCACTGAATCAATAATTGCATTTTTACACCTTGACTTGAAAGAAACAAACCACTGTTATTTTTTGAACAGCTCCGTCATAAACGGCCAAACTACGACTTGTGCATTTCACAAGGTAGTGTAACGACAGTATTAAAGAGAGGTATAGGCAAACTACAATCATTTGCGTCAAGTTTTTTCGCGATTTTACGCGCCAAAAATATTTCAATCAGCCACTGTTTCAGGAAACTATCAAAAATTAAGTGAATTGATTTTTTGAGACACAGCATAGTGACAAAACACAATGTTTACGAAATTTTAACAGGTGTTTAACACGCAAGCAGCACAAGTGGAAACGATGCAGCAGCAAACACATTGAAAGACGCCAAGACGTAGGCCTATAGCTCTCAGAGACGCCTATGAAATTTATGTGATAATGATAGAAAAAAATCAGCAACAAACGAGAAACCACGCAGCTCGTCTTTTTAGTCAATGATATTTACCTGTTAAACTTTGGTTATTTGAATTGATGTCTAAGTTATCACATCGCTTCAAAACGTTGTGCAGACTTAAACAAAAAGTATTCACGTTTATCAGTAGGCCTACCGCTATGGTTGCAAGGACCGGTGAAGGGCAGTAGTATTGAATATGGAGACGAACTACAATGCGCGTGCTATAATAGTTAGCGTTATAGAGAGTCCATTCCATTGATGTTAAGAAGACCACAAGACACAAAGCCAACGTTATAACTGAACCGGGTTAATAGAATTCGTGCGTTTATGTATGTATTCGATTATTCGTTTGCAGAGTTTTCGCCGACGTGCCGATTCAATGCTATTCTCGCTCGACGGAGCATGCAATAACGGTTTACCGTCGTACCTCGGCGATCAGCTTGTTTCATTCGTACTCAGCCAGAAGGCCTGTAAGTCTCAATAAACGCTTTTCCTTCTGACAGTTTAGTTTAGTTTATTCCACAGTTAATCGTGCAAAATAAATTGTATTGGCGTCGCTGTATGTATATGCAAGCTGTAACTTAAAACAATTTCGAGAACACTATAAAAACTGAACCATCTGCCAGCTTGAATTTTATGTACGTTACGTTTAACTATACGCGGGTTAATTAAGCGCGCGACCTGTATTACGTATCCGTTTTCAGTTATAGCATTCTGTGCAGTGTGCAGTGAAAACTTGGTCAACTCAGCCTGGCCGTCCCTCCGTGGGTAGACGCAATGAGTACCTGTGAAAGCTGGGGCGCTAACAGCTGGTACTCAGCGCGATGCACTAGCCCCCTAGACGTGTAAGTTGTTGACCGCATGGCTGAGGCCTAAACAAGCGGACATGAGCTGTATATGTGTATAGGTTTCAACACGATCTGCAATGCGAGTGCAACGAGATTCGATACACCGTCTTGAAACGTACTCATTTCATGGCCGTGATAGACGGCATGTTCTGCCTGGACGAACGTGTGATATACATGCAAAGGGAAGACGCTATCAGTCAGTTGTCACGCTTGAGTGTAGTGAGATGATGCTCACAACACTTCGATCGCGAGCTCTTGGGTTCGACTCCCGGTCGGGTCGCTGTCAAGTGGTTATTATTTGGATGGGTGACTGTGTGCAGACAGGTAAGGTATATAACCAACACCAAGGTCAACTCAGCCTTCTATTTTTTCGGGGTAGGTACAAAATCGAGTACCGGCCTGTCTGGCTGGGGTTAAAGCGGGGCGCGTTCAAATGTGTCAGGTGGCAGATAACTCTATGTGATTCCGTGTGGCAGGTGACGCTCCGTAGCTGGCGATGGGTTCTCTATAAAAAGCTATACACGACCTTTAAGTGTTTTAAGTAGGTCATGAAATAAGGTGAAAGTTTGCCAGTGGTCTGTGTTGGTTGCAGTAAAGTGCGGTTGGTTTCCGTCCGTCGACTCGATAAAGCCTGGTCGGTCTTACGTTGCACCGGGTGATGGTGGAATGGTGGACGGGGGGAGAGCGGTGACTGGTGACGAGGTGGTTCATCGGGACGGACTAGTGGCAGGCGGCGGGGGCAGTGACAGCGTCAAACGTTCGCGGGACTACCGCACGTCATCGCGGTCCAACGTCACCACCAGCGCCGCTACCACCGCCATGTGGACGTCGACAACGATGACAACGTTAATGACGTGCATGGTGATGATGTTGATAGCTGGTCGGACGTCGTAGATATAACGACGCTCTGCTCTGCTGATGTCGCCTTCCATGACTCGATCGTCGTCTTGTCCTAACTACAATGTATCCGCAAAAAAGTAACCCCCTAGACATTGTACAACACAAATGTCCAATATGAATGAATCTGAGTAAAATTTCCTACATTTATTTCCCGCTAAATTGCTGAAGCGATCAACAAATTTTGTTTCAAAAATATTATTTTATAGCGGCGCTATTAACTGTTCAGATTTGACATTTCTAATGTACGATGTCCAGGGGGTTACTTTTTTCTCGACACAGTGTAGATACCGCACTGCTGGAGAGGGTAAGCGAGTGAGCACGCACTGCAAGTTTATACCACTCCAGACAGTGTGGTATCGTACTTAAACCACGCTCAGATCGCACAGACTACACGGTCGGTTGCACGACGCAGCCAAAAGTTGTGAAAACAGTAGCCTACCAGTGCAAGCTGAGTACGGTTTAAAGTCAATTTTTGCTACAAGAGCGCCCTGCTGTCGCAGCTTCACACCGCGCGATGTTTTTATCTTTACAATAAATCGTCAGTGTCGTGGCAGGAGGCAAAAAAAGGGGGAGGAGAGGGCGCAATTGCCTCCTCTAAATTTTTGACTGTTGGAAAACTGTGGTAAGAAAATGTCTTTCTTGTTGGAAAATTATCATGTAGAAAAACCAGAAGTGCAAAATTAGGGGCTGATAAACAAATATTTTTTTTTAAAAATAAAGCAAAATCAAATTTTTGAGCACACGCGTAACGTCACGTAATCTTTTCTGTCGCAATTTTGCCGGAAATTCGCGGTGTCGATCGGAAACTTGCGTCTTTCTGTCCCACCTACTGTTTTAATTACCACGCCGCTGACGACTGTAGGCCTACTTACGGGTTAGGCCTAAAGGGGTCTACGTGCCGACGCTATTTTACGCCGCTGAATAAAATAAATAATTAAATTAAGCTGACAAACTAATCGACCGCAACTGATTTGGACTTAAGGGTTATTGCAGGCGATATGATAATATGTCAGTATGTTCATGTTGAAACATAACAGACTAATGAAATTCGAAAACAGTAACCGCTGGTATTGTGCATTGCTCAGTACTGTATACTTTGCACTGAAAAAATGCTGCAAAAATCTGGCTTCGAAGATACTTCGTTCACTTTCGTCGTTTTGTGTAATCAGTGCTTTGATATTTAATTATCTCTTAATATATTGTATATAAGTTGCACGTAATAGTTAAGTGATATTTCACAACCCTATCACTAGGCCTATGTTTAGTGATAAACTTGTGTGTTGTGGGCCTATAGGCGTAGTTTGTTTAATTTTTTAACGGTTAGGCTTTAAGCTTGAAGGTCGGCCTTATGATACGAGTTGTCATCTGTCTGCCTGTCGTATGTCTGTGTGTCTGTTACGTAATGTATTGTGTCTAAACGGTACGTCTTAGGGGATCGGCGATGGTGCGGTTGGATAGGGCGATAGGAACTGTCTATAAGCTGCCACTATAGTAACCATGTCTTCGTCTGCAACGGTTTGGTCGCAATTTTTAGTGGAAAGTTTGAGGCTATAATAAGTCGCTGTATCTCGGAAACGGTGACAGATAAGCCTAGTTCCTAGGTTATTGCTATTGATTGCTAATAGAAATTTGCACATAGTCTTTCAGATAAGATAAGAATCATCGACTTGGATGACTTTAACGTTAATTAGGCCTACAGGAAACGGTGAAATATAGGGCATAGGTTGCTACAGATAACTAATAGAAAGTCGCAAAAGCCCTTATAGATAAAATGAAAATTATCGACCTTGAATGGCCTTCCAAGTCGGTACGCGTTATTGTGGCTAAACGGTACGTCGTATTTCAGAAACGTTGAGAGATTAGGGTTAAGGTGGCTATTAATCACTATAATAGGAAGTCACATAAGCACTTTCAAATGACATGAAAATTATTGACTTTAAATGACCTTGAAAGTTCGTTACGCATACTGCTATGCCAATCGTGCGATATTGTGTCTAAATGGTAAATTATAGAGGGTCGTAGCCTAGTTATAACCTGCATTCATAGATTGAAATCTGAGCCGTGTATAACAAGGCTAAGAGGGTCGCCGATGATGCCGTTGGACAGGGCGACGACGAGTTCCTATAGGCTGTCAATATGCTCCATTATCCATGCGCAGCGGTTTGGCCGCAATTTTAATGTTAGGTTAAAATTTCAAACTATTAGTTGCCGTATCGCAGAAACGGTAGGCCATCCTTAGCGACAGCTGGGTTTCTTTTTATTAATAAACCGGTGGCTGAAACCTACGTCCGCATATTTCATTGTTGTTACATCTCCTACTTCCGAGGTGGGCGTGGCATTTGTTTACATTATCGCGAGAGACAGTAGAGGTGGTATTAATCATATTTCTCTTGGAACAAGTAGTGTACGACAAAACACAAGAAACGTGTGCAGTTTACTGAATATAATTTAGGTTTTAATTAGTGTTGCACAACCATAGCTATTGGTAGATTAAGCTGTCATACTGGTTATAGCTAACGGTACGATTGAAATTTGCAAGACTTGTTTTATACCAGCGAGACTATTGCACGAAGTCAGCGACGTTCCAAGCTGTCGTGTTATTTTTAGTAAAACATATTAAACCAGACCACACCGTTTAAATGCTGTACGTTTTGGAACATGTTTTAAAGCATTTTCGCGGAAACTGTTTCTGAACAGTGCATGATGTGCAAGATACTCGTAGATTGCCAAGCTTTTTAAAAGAATGTCTCAAATGTCAAAAACGTCAGTTTATTTTGTAATATTGTCCTAGGGTGTTTGGTTTTTTTGCTCAGTTTAGAGCTAGTGGTTAAATTAATCTTAAATCTTAACTGTAACAGAAGGTGACAGACATCATCTTTTATTTTCAGTGGTCTCTTAATGTTGGCACCGTATGTTTTTACTAATCTGCATGCTTATTATTTCAATTGGTATTTCTTTATTATTACTCATTTATTCACTTATTACACTTTTTCTATTGGCAGAGGTGCATACTCGTGGAAATACAGGATAACAAATGTTGAGGTCAGAACCGGACAACAAACCATAGACAACATACTGAGAGAAAGGCAACTTTGCTGGCCTGGAGATGTTCTGCGTATGGACCAACAGCACCTACCACAGCAAGCACTGTACTGGCAGGTACCAGGATATAAGAGAGGACCAGGTCGACCAAGAGCGAACTGGAGGAGCACGGTCAACAAAGACTTACAAAAGATGGGGTTCACCTTGGAAGAAGCAGAGGTGGCAGCTCTTGACAGACATGGAGTGTGGCCCATTGTGTCCAGTTGGATGCGAGATGAATCACGGTCATTGGAGTGAGTGAATAAATGAACGTAACTATTAAACTAAATAAAATTACAGTTAGTTGGATGATGTCTAGCAATATTTACGCCATCTGGAATTGTTTCAGCAATACACAATAGTACTTCAGTTAAAAATTTAGTTTGACATAGAGTGTAAGCCCAAAAATGTGCCACTTTATTTTTGTCCTTATCTTTGCCAATTATTAACCGATTTTTGAAATTCTGTCACTGGCACATTCTGCAGACAGTTTGTGATAATGTGATTATTATAGATTGCACCACACCATAAATGTGTCTCTACACTACGTTGTGAAATATCAATGAAATATGCATACATAATGATAATAACATCAAACATTTTGGTAAAATTGAAAAAAAACACTTTGGATTAATATTGCAAAGAATAGTCTGTATGACATTAGACTGTGTAGATATAACACAGTCTAGTGTCATATGAATCACTCATTGCAATGTTGGTCTGAAGCGTTTTTTTATTTACCTAAATTTTTATTATTATCGTTAGTTTTTGCTTACGTTTATATTTCACAAGGTAGTATAGAAACACTTTTACCATGTGGTGAGATATATAAAACCACGTTATTGCAAATTGTCTGAGAGTGTGCCAGTGAAGAATTTTGAAAATCGGTCAATAATTGGCAAAGATATGAACAAAAGTATAGTGACATGTTTTTTGTGGCCCACGGTGTATATTCCTGTGGTGTCAACAATAGCCACTGTTGTAAGCTGAATTTGTGTGCGGAACTGTAGCTTTGAAATGTCGGTGTCAGTTGTTGCGAAGAACACATGCCAGACGACTGGAGAAGGTCCTTACTGGGAAGAGAAAACAAAATGTCTTGTTTACGTTGATATAACGCAGAATGATGTGCATCGCTGGAACTCCATCACAAACGAAGACTGTGTGCTGCATCTGGGTTTGACGTGTTTGATTGTTGTCAAAGCATTTATCGTCATTTCAATTAGTGGAATTAATGGGAGTTATTTGTTAAGATGGAAGATGAGTGACTGAATAAAATGTTACAGAACTACTATTCAGATCATGGTAGACTCCTTGCCTTGCCTTGCCTCCGGGGTGGGCAGGCTCTTACACCTGCCCAGCGCTGAGGCCGTATCAGTTCGGCCCAATGCACGTCCCCAAAAGTAATCACAGGTTACAAGTAATGGCTATAAAGCCGTAGACGACTGTGAAGCCGTAAATAATGGCTGTGAGGCCGCAAGTAAACAGCTATAAAGCCGTAGTCGGCTATAAAGCGGAAACCAGCACAAAAGCACTGGTAACGTGTAGTAAATGTTCTCACGTATTTGGTCAGCTCTTAGTACGCTCCTATCCTCCAGATTGTAGAAATCTTTTGGGTCATCGGAGTGAAGCCCCACCACCACGTCAAGGTGGCTGACCTCGGTGGGGCATGGTAGACTCATGTTCGTAAAATTTGCTGCATGCACTATGATTTGATGACTCTACAGATGATGTTTTTTTTTTCATTGACCTTGATCTGCAATCTCTTCCAAAAGATATTTTAGCTGGAGCTTAGCTCATTTCAGGAAATGAGACAGGGATGCAATAAAAAACGTGGCACTTTACTTTTGTCCATATCTTTGCCAATTATTGTCCAATTTTCAAAATTTTTTCACTGCCACACTCTGTGGACAATTTGCAATAATACGGTTATTATATATTCTACCACACCATAAATGTGTTTTTGCACTACCTTGTGAAAGATAAATGAAATATGCATATATAATGATAATAACAAACAAATAATATGTTGGTAAAATTGAAAGAAAACACTTCGGACCAATATTGCGGTGAATGATCCATATGACACTAGACTGTGTGGATCTAACACAGTCCAGTGTTGTACGGATCATTCATTGCAATGTTGGTCTGAAATGTTTTTTATTTACCTAAATGTTTGTTAATATCGTTAGTTTTTTTGTACATTTATATTTCACAAGGTAGTGTAGAGATGCATTTACAGTGTGGTGGGATGTATAATAATTAAATTCATGCAAATTGTCTGCAGAGTGTGCCAGTGAAAGAATTTTGAAAGTTGGTCAATAATTGCCGAAGATATGGACAGAAATAAAGTGCTACATTTTTTATTGTCTTACAGTGTATGTGCATGTTTTCCGACTACTTATTTCTATGCAAAAATTATGATGTATGCTTTGCATTATTTGTCAGCCTTACATGCTTAGTCGATTCCTGAGTGCCTGTTCTCTACACTGGCTATATTTAACATCTGCTTCTGTGTATTTTTTGTCTGTACCTACTATCAGGAATACTTGTCTTTCAAACTTAATTCCAAACTTAATTTTAAATATTATCTGTAAACGTCTAGTTTTTCAAATTACAAATTTTATATCTGCTTTAGACGAAATAGAATTATTTTAATACTGTAAGTAGTTTTTGTGGTGACTGGTTGCTGCTGTTTATAACTTATAATTTTTTTCTGTTCAGGTAGCACAGTGAGTTTTATAATTCCACGTTCGGTTGGTGGTAGTTACGTCATTGGGCTTGGACAAACCGTGTCATCTCTCGACTGGGATAGTGCAAAGACAGAAGTTCTGTGTGAAGTTGATCAGGATAAAGCGACTCTAACTCGTTTCAATGATGCCAAATGTGATGCATCTGGACGCCTCTGGGCAGGTGAACACCTATTTAATGTGTTTATTTATCAAACACTACATTTAAATGTAATTCGAAATGTCAAAGCCTGCATATGAACTTTGAGCATTGATGCCATGATTTTTTGTGCTGTTAGTCTCAGTATTTTTAGGTATCGTGGTATATGCTGTTGCTAATTTGTATTCTCATTATGTTTTGTAATACTGGTCCATTTTTATTTAGACTTTGTGTAATTTTATTCTTATTAAACTTTTGCTAGATTTAGTTAATAAATTTTAGTAATGATCAGGCAGGTTTGTCACTATGGTCTTTAGTGCAGCTTTGGCTAAAGTTCCTTTTAGATTTGTTGTATTTACTGAGATATTGTTTGACACAAGAGCATTACTTCAATTGACTTGCAATAATTGCCCGGCCGCTCAGATACGCACTAAACTCAGTTTGACGCTGCAGATTTTCAGCTGTGTTTAAGCATTTGTAGTCTTTTTCAGTTGTGTAATTTTGTTCATTTTTGGTGATTTTAAATTTTTGGAATAACATTGTATGGATGTGATGCATTGAAGGGTATGAAATGATGTATTTAATTAGTATTTATTTACTTTTAATGGCATTTGTTGATAGGTACAATGGGCCATGAGATTGCTCCGGCTCAGTTGGATCGTTATCAGGGATCCCTTTATTCCATCGATGCTGATCACACAGTGAAGAAACATGTTGATAAACTTGACATTTCCAATGGCTTGGCGTGGTCACTTGATGACACTGTTCTCTACTACATCGATTCTCTGCCTCGGAAAGTTTATGCTTTTGATTTTGATCTACACGCTGGCAGTTTGTGTAAGTGGGATATTTGTGGATTCATATTTTTTGTTTGTTTATACATTAACTTTCTTTGATCATCATAAAACGTAAAACATATTAGATTAGCTCTCAGTATTGTAAATATTTATATTAATAGTATTTTTATTTATATATTTTGGAGATAACGATGATAACAACTGATAGGGCCTAACAGATATAAGCCTAATTACTGATATTTTTTGGTTATTAGCAGATATTCAGTACCTTAGATTTTCTTAAGTTTTTTTGCTAGCAAGCGTGAACGTGTTAGTGATAATATGGATAGTGAAATTTGTATTTTTTCTCTGTTGGAGTCATGTCTTTGTATTTAGGTTTATCTAGTGACAGTTTGTGTGGTAACTGATGATTATTTTTGGTGTGTAATGTTCAACCAGCCAATCAGAGGACTGCAATCGACTTCAAGGAGGGAACCATGGAGAGTCTTGGCAACCCGGATGGAATGTGCATTGACCAGGAAGGCAAGATCTGGGTTGCATGCTACAGAGCTGGAAAGATTATCCGATTTGATCCAGAAACTGGTTTGTAGGCTTACACTAATTAATAATAGCCTATTGATTAATTAATTAATTAATTAATTTTATTTATTTATTTATTTGTATCAGGCAACAAGGCCCATAAACATAATAAACACGAGCAGAAAACACGAACAGAAAAAAAGACAGAAACACAGATAAGCAGATAGACAAACATTAAAGCAATACAGAAAAAAAAACATGAAAACAGTGAACACAGTTACAGTGATTAATAGCCTATTGGCCGTTTTTCAGGCTTTTTTTAGGTTAACCAGTGGTCGTGAATAAAAGGAAATCTTTGGAAATTGTTACGGTGTAGTTTTGCAAGCTAAGTTAGTGGCTTAATTTCATTATTATATATACATCTTTATTCACCACAACAGATGGTAGCGATTACAACATTGAAAAAAAAGCATATTTACAATACAAACAAAGAGAGAAAAAGAGAAAAAAGAAAAAAACACATATCAATAAACTGACAAATACTGAGTGATCAAATGTCCGTTTCTAATTGACCGGTCTAACTTTATAACAACGTTTTTTTTTGTCAGAACACTAGGTAGCATAAAGTTAAACGTACACTGCACATGCCTGATTACTTCAATATTGTTTGTCTGAAATAATTTCATAAAGAATCTGTCTGTTAGTCGCATCAACGAAGTTACTGTACATCAAGCCGGGTTAGTACCGAGATGGATGACCATTTATGGGTAGGCCTATACCACCTTCGGTCTTGGTAGTTTACCAAGCCACCTAGGCCAACTCAGCCTGGCCATCTTTCCATAGGTACTGGTGGGCTAGGCATAGTGAGTGTTTGGGACATACACAGGCACATCATGCGATGCTCTAGCTCTCTATCTGTGGTCTCACAGTGTAAGCTGGTGTCTGGCTGATGATTACTTAAGGAAACGGAGATCAGAGACGCTGTATGGGCCTTATGTCTTGGGGAGGACTTTACGTTTTTTTTATTTAGGTAACTATGTAATTTTTCTGGTTTACTTGCAGGTGCTCAGCTGCAGACATTGACGTTCCCTGTGAAGAAGATAACGTCATGTTGCTTCGGTGGTCCAGACTACTCCGATCTGTATGTGACGTCAGCCAGGTTTGGACTGACGGAAGATGAAATACGTACACAGCAGCCTCTGGCTGGTTCCGTCTTCAAGGTCTCCGGGCTGGGCGTTCGCGGCTTTGCAGCACCCGTGTATAAAGGATGAACTCTTAGTTCGTGATTAAGCATAACATCTGTCAAGTGGCATTACCGTTACATATTTGTATCCGTGACATTTTTTATTGTTGCAATGTAACTTCTGTAATCGCCCAGTGATAGTATATTTAACTTTTGTTTTCTTCATCGATGCTATCATACATACATGTATGCTGATAGTTTGTTTAGTTAACCAGCCAAATACATGTAATGATGTTTATATACGTTCGGTGTTATTTTACTGGTTAATATCTTTTGTTGTTTCTGAAAGTCTTTATTGCAAACGACATGTGTGGTCATTATACTGGTTTCCGCATGAGGAATTGCATTTAGGTAATTAATAAAATTTGAGGTTTGTATGCACCGTAAACAGTTGTGACATTATAAAAATTGGCCTTTTATCAATCACCTAGCTTGTAGAGATGCTTCTGCTTCTTACCTTAAGACGCATACAAAGTGACGTAACTGAACTGACATGGTTTAGTTTTTGACGAACTGACCAATGGGCAAGCAGTAATGCATTATAGTAGGCGCAGTTTAACGGCGTCGATGACTACGTGACTACGCGCACATACGAATCAACCAATAACCATTTGGCTCGCCCATTGGTCAGTTCATCAAGAACTAAACCGTTTCAGTTCAGTCACGTCGCTTTGTACGCGTTTCAAGTAGGCCTGCGTATTACGAGATTTAACATTAGGGCAGGTGAACAAGTGTTCTGGCATTTTACGATAAAGCTGATGATATGGCAAGATCAAGGCAAGACTGAAAATACTGATGAATTTTTGGTAATAGGCCTAATTGTGTGTTCTGTGCAGTTGAGTAACTTAGTTCAGTAAGTTAACAGGCCCTAGAGTTCAGTTTTTGGAAAACTAACATAATTTGAAGTATCTTCAGTATAATGGCTGGCCGCTGGTTAAAGTGGAATTTAAAGTAGACCTGCGGCGTACACGCCGTGCCTCATAAAAACATTGAAGGGTCTACTTTGCTTTATGTATTATGTCCTTGCTAAAGTGTGACTGCTTTTCAAAATTATTTCACTGAAAGACGGGCGAAAATTTGCTACAAACTGTCATTAAAGTTGTAGCTGCATTTAAAAGGTGTCACTACACTACCTTGTAGTTTTTTGGCGACCGTTAGGTCAAGTCTTTGGCAAAATGTGTTGTCTGTCTGTCTTCTTACCTTCGTCTGTAACGCATGTATTGTGGCTAAACCGTACGTAGTTGGGTATCGGTGAAGGTACCGTTTTGGATAGAGCGATGACGAGTTCTTCAGGGTGGTCCAAAAAACGGACCCCCAGTTTTATTTTTGGGATAACTTCGGTAATTCAGCATCGATTTTAACCATTCTTTCACTGTTACAAGTAGAAATTTATGGCGCGTAAACGTGAAGTTTTTCCGCCCACCGCACCTTTATTGTGTGACCACATTACCTAGCAAAACAAACACTGTCAAAGCTACAGTGGTCTCGGAGAACAGACAGCACATAAAGATATCAATTTCGTAGCATAAAAAAGCTTACTTACTTATTCGCAGTAGTGCCTTGTGACGTCATTGTTACGTCATATTGTGTTTATTTACTTTGTTTACCAGTAATAAT
>Ga0056128_1000377_pt1 | contig 38147 bp, 17 predicted proteins | sample WorMetLIZISLAND2_FD_71113 | JGI IMG/M metagenome (GOLD analysis project Ga0056128, IMG submission 71113) | Marine gutless worms symbiont microbial communities from Max Planck institute for Marine Microbiology, Germany - Olavius geniculatus... ... | reverse complement strand
GTAAGGTAAAAACTAAAACACTTATTTCATAGCCAGTTGTGTCATAAATATTTCTGCCAATTATTATTAAAATCTGTTAATCTTTATTCAAGGTACGATCGATAATGTTGGGGATTTTTTTTTCAGGTTTTCTGCTTATTTTAATGCATATTTCACTTGATCTGCTTTCCCTAGGTAGTGCAGAAGCATACATTGGGTGAGGTGAGAAACCAAACGGTCATTTGATGGCAGGTTGTGTCAGGAATATTTATGCCAAAAATTATTAAAATTTGATAATTGGTTTTCAAGATACAGTTGAAAATGTCGGGGATGTTTTTTTGGGACACAGTGTAATTCAGCTACATGTATTTATTAATTTATTTGGGGCTTCGTTTCGTCTGTTGTTGCTGATGCAATGTAGAACACAGTGACTGCGTGCGTGTAAAGTTAAATCTATCGCTACTATAACTATGGAATTACGAACAATAGCAATGCGTAATGCGCTAGCTAAAATAGAAGAACAGATGCTACAATATTATAAATGTACAAAACATCAGTTTATACACTTGTTAACGGCGACATGCAATGAGTGACACACCGAGAACAGCAAAAATCATAAAAAAGGTGATATCACTCACCATCACATCGTCCAACTGTCAATGTGCTGTTGAATAATATCACCTTTTTATGATTTTGCTATTTTCGATGTGTCACTCATTGCATATCGCCGTTAACAAGTGTATAAACTGATGTTCCAAACATTTATATTTGCTGTTTTATTACAATAACAAAGCTTTTATGTTAATGGTCAATTATAAACCATCTGCTTTCCACGGCCATGAAAACACTAAACCTTAAATATTTTGGGGTCACGATTTTGATCTTTAGGAATCACGTGACGTCTTCGGAACGTGACCATCGGACTCGGCGAGGGCACTTTCCTATTGGTGGTCAATGATGACCATGCGTCTATCTTTCACCGTTAGGCCTACTGAGATATATAGCCTCAAAGTTGCATTTGTCCATGTTAAAGGCCAAAAGTTCACTGCGCATGCTCCGTGTTACGTGGCAGGGGGTCCAAAATGACCACATATTTGGAATTCCCAAGTCCATATTACCTATTCACTATACAACTTCTATGAGGCTACGATGACGATTAAGGGCCGTTTGTAGGTGAAAATTTTATACAGAGGCATGCTTTTTAAGGCCAAAACGTTGACTGCGTTGGCAAGGACGAAAACAAGAACACAGCTCTCTGTCCTCGAGGCGCCTCGAGGACGAGGACAAGTCCTCGAGGACACATTACTGTATTTTTTTGGAATTCTTAATATCTACTTTTAACAAAAAAAACACGTGCCCGACCATAAAGGGTTCGGGCTCCCTGATCCCCTTGTTACGCACTGCCTTTAGTAGTCGTTAGTTCGGTCATCAATTTCGAAAATTAATGTGATGATATAATGTGACGATTCGGCATTTTGATGCTGTTTGCGATACTTTAAAATCGAAATCCGCAGAGCTGGAAGAGATAAGCGTAATGAAGTTGGCCTACAGTATACTGAGTGTCTGTCGCTAACCCGCAGTACGCCGACGGAGAGCAGAACGTAGGCAGATTGAGCAACATCTGCCGCGTGCACGTTGTTATGATACGGAGTATCCTGGTTGTAGTGCTCCTCCAGGTGCAATAAGTAAGTAACGACCGTCTCCGGCGACATCTTGAACGTGCTCAGCAGCCGCCGTTCCTATAGCAACGACAACGCATCAGTTAAACCAGGAACGTCAAAACTACATACGAACTCTAACCCTAACCCTATTTTTAACCTTATTTGGTAAACTGAAGCACATCGCTGTTTTCGGTTTGTCGTTCCCGGTTTTGTCGGGACACCAGTTATTCGTCGCCATTGGCTGAACGTTGCATCGCATGTTAAGAAAAGTTCACAACGTGTGATTATTTATGTACGCGGTCTGCTAAAATGACGTTCAAACTCTAACGATACTTGTGGGTTGCATACAATCCGAAAAATAGCTGGCAAAGTTGATAACACTGTTAAAGCTGAAGAGTCGAGAAGTCAGCAGCACTGTTTGTAATGGGGTGTTTACATGATCCAGCAAACGTCCAGCAAATGTATTCAAAATACACGTGCTAATGCTGGACGTTTGCTGGATCGTGTAAACACCCTATAAGGCATACGAGTTACGAAATTACAGTCCAACAGAAGAGTGCCGTGTTTTGCAAGAGAAGATAAGCGTAATGAAATGCGTGCGACGCCTGATGATTACTTACATGTACATTACTATTGTGGCATAATGTAACTCTGTCTGGCAATGCAAGCAAAAACACTGCGAAGCAAGTTAGACCATACACAACACCAAAATTTTTAAAAAATAATAATAAAAAAGTAGAACCACAAGCGATAAGATCAATACGAGTTATACGACTAAGGCTGACTTCAGCCTGCAGGCATTCGATCGTCAATAAGACCGGTAAAAATGGTTTACATTTTGCGAATCACCCTATACGTCAATCAATCAGTTGATCGATTAATCAAAAACTAAGTTCACTTACAAAAAAAATTTGCAAGACAAAACCTACCTGTCGTCAGCAAGCTATTTGTTCGAGCATAATTCTCTTATGCAAAGACGTGCACCATAAAGCCGTAAATTGATGAATAAATGCGCAAAACGTCATACCTGCATTATAGTGTACGTGACGACCGTGAGCGGGCGATTAGTTGTGAGATCGGCAATGCGAAATATGTCGACTCCCCATCGGTCGATGTTCGCCATGCACTGAACAAAACAACCTTTTATAATATATACTCAGCGGCAGCTGCATTCACAGCCGTAACAAAACAGAAGTGCGGCTCTAAATCGCAACTACACCGTGTCTCAAAAAAGTCAAAATTATTTTTGTCACACCTTTGTCAAATTTCCACCAATTTTGATAATCTTTGTCACACAGATGGCCAAGACGACAAAATTACGTAAAGTAAACTCACTTACCACCTTACCTAATTTATGTCAACGCACTACGGTGTGAAACACTGATGCTCCAGATTGTTACATTATGCGAATGACTATTTGTTCGAGATTGCTGACCTCTGCATCATCAATTCGACAGAGGGCGCCACGTGATTTAATAATTTTGTGGTATTAAATATTTTACGGTGAAAATATCAGCCAATAAAATACCCAGAATATAGCTAGCTGATGCGTTTAAAACACGTCTATTGATGAGTAAAAGTCGTTTAATCAGTCGATTATTGATTCCGCTATCACCCAGTGGCGTTGCATCAAAGCCATGTCCATGTATGCGGGACGCACTTTGGGCATGGGCCTAATCTTTGATAATTTGCAAGCGAGTTGTTATACAAACTTAAAATTCTGGCAAATAATTTACATTTCAGTTTACTGCATGCTTAATTTAGTCGTTAGAACGTTTATTGGAGAAAACAATTCAATGTTATGCAACAATTTGGGGCATTGTTGTTTCACACGGTAGTGCGTAGACAAAAATTAGATAAGGTGGAAAATAAATACACTTTACATAAATCAATCGTCTTAGACACTTGCGTGCCAAAAATTATTAAAGTTGGTAGAAATTTGACAAAGTTATGACAAAAACGGTTTTTGACTGGTTTTATTGAGACACGGTGTAGTTTAGCAATAGAATTTGCCAAAATTACTGCTGATATAACACAATATTTATCGTAAATTAATGATTTTGCGTAATTATTAAAGTAGATTGTTTCAATTTGTTTGCACTCTGTATGTCTGCATTCATTGCGAGTATAAGACCGGTGTGTGTGGTGTTGTAGGCCTACTACCTAGAAAGTGACTTGGTGGTGTAACAGTAGGGTGTCGGACTTACGATAGAGAGGTTGCGGGTTCGACTCCTAATCGGGTCACTATCAAGTGGTTACTACTCGGATGGGTGATTGTCACTTTGTGGGCAGGTAAACCATCCAAGTTCAGCTCAGCCTTCCATCCCTCCAGGGTAGGTAAAATCGAGTACCGACCTGTCTGCCTGTAGTTGAGACGGGGCGCGTTCACCTGTGTCGGGTAGCAGCTAACACTGTGTGATCCTATACGACAGGCGACGTTTCGTTGCTTTGTACCATACATCGCCTTTTACCTTTAGCCTACATTTATCTGTTCCGCCTACCTGTGTGTGCTGATGTACGGCTAGCGCTAAAGTAAAGCTAAGTAAAGCAAAGTCCAGTACTTGCTCGCTATTGCGCTTCTTACATGAGATGAACTCGTGGCTAAAAGCGCTTTGACAATCTCGGAAGCAGCAGCTGATTGGCATGAGCTAATGATACTGCCGCGCACTATGCGGCCATCCGTGTGGCTACCTGTTCTAGTGCCGGCTCGTCGTCGATGTCGACGCCGTAGCGTGGCAGCTCACCGCCGGTACTTGCACCGAGCTGCAGACGACGTACACCGCTGATCGAAGACATGATTCCCGCCGTAGACTTCGCCCCCGTTGACGACGAGGTCTTCTCGGCGTCCGCGTCCTCGATCCTCAACAGCGGCAGGTCGATCTCTGTCTGTTTGTCTGCACGTGTGCGCGCGCCAATGCATTTATCACATAACACACAGCTAGTATACGCTGTTTAATTTATTTCTCATTGTTCTAGGCTGATGAAACAAAATGTTCGGCAAAAGACATCTGAAACGGACAAACGCAACTTACACAACAGAACTTACACGAAACTAGACAAGCAATATATGTGGAGGGCTGAAATCGCGAGACCTGACATCGCGGGACACGACAAAGTCAGAGCACGGTTGAGCAGAAGAGGGCCCCTTTCCAGTAGTCCTGGACAGCTAATTATTGCTAATTTGTAATAAGGAAGCAGTCAGCTTACACCCGGTAGTAGCCTAATACCCCGTTTACACGAGGAAGCATACATGAAGCACGCATGAAGCACACACCGTTATCAAGCCGGCTATAAGAGTGCATGCACGACGTGTGCTCGACGTTTGCGTCAAATTTGCTCTAAGATTGCTCTAAGTCTGTTTCATGGGCGCTTCATGTATGCTTCCTCGTGTAAACAGGGTATAACACAGCAGCGAGGACGAAGACGAGGCCAGTCAGGCATCCGTGCCAGCAATGACAACGGCAGCAGCGTCAGAATCAGCGATGGCAGCAGCTGCATCAGCCTCTGACTGTCTGACGACTGCTGCGAAGGCTAGTCTATGTGAAAAATGGCAATATCCTATGTTAGGCCATATCACGAAAAGTTGCATATAAAACAGCGACAGTACAGTAGTAGGCTAGTAATAGCAGATCGAAATTATTTCGAGATGGGTTTGTCCCCGTTGAATAAAACGTGAGAATTATCTCACAGTACTAAGCGTTCTCTCACGGCTGCACTAAACAATGCTGACAAAATAATACTCAGTCTCCATTGCACTTAGAAATGTGCAGCGTTAAAAGTTTCTTTCGGTACAATGCGATATATACCATGAGCCCCCGGAGACCGTACAATGTTAGCGAGCGTTCTCGCACATCCGCGCCGAGATAACAATAAAATAAAAATAAAAAGCCAGCTAAGACAACTGAATACGATCGCAGTCGAGTGCGTCGACTCCGTTCACTGTTTCTCACAGAACGTATAAACGTGGCGCTAGAAAGTTGTAAAAAATTTTATTTTCCCGCAGAGGTTCGCTCGCACTGCGATAATAAATCGACATTACGCGGAGTCGACGGCGACCGTCGCCAGTTGCTTTATTGTATTTTACTTTACTTTATTTTATTTTATTTTATTAATTTCATCGGCGCGCACATGTGCGAACGCTCCTTAAAGGCATTGAAACACTGCGGCACGTGTCTCCCCTTGGTTTGCAACTGTTTAATTTTTGAAGTCACTTTAGAAGCGCACAAAATCTGACTTTCGATTCCGGGGGGTTGCCTGTCCAGTAAAGTCAGTATACGTATAATATACTATAATAGCATATTATGCGTATAATGAGACGTGAACTGCGCTGTTATTGTTTGTGGCACCCTTAAATTATTACTGTCCGCGGAAGCGAAGGCACTGTTGATTTCAGCATCGTCGCCAGTTTCCTCTGTGAACACGATAACTCACGAACCGCTGCACTTAGCTTCATGAGATTTTACATGAACATGTATCTCGACAACCGCTAGAACGCTGTTGACTTTCAAGGTCAGAGGTCAAGGTCAAATCGGCTTTGTGTGTGTTTTTGCGTACATGATACTGTTGCTTGAACTAGTTGGAAGCAGTTCACAAAATGTCAGTCGCTAAGCGACGCCACTTCATTACTGTCCGCGGAAGCGATTGGCGCCACTTACGGGGAGTGTTTAACTTGAAGCAAAGCTTGACAATCTTGTTTTCTCTTAGTTTGGTGTCCCGATGCCAGTCGTTAAAAAGGTGTAAAGCAAAGCGTGATGGGTGGCCCATGATCTTACCAAGGAACGTATTGCAGATGTATTCGGAGATCTGGTTTCCGGATTTGCTTGTCTCGGCAAAGTGCAGAAGTTCGCGACTGAGCATTCGTTTGAACTGGGCGCAACACACGCCAAAACACATCACAGCATACGTGTACATTTTGAGAAACGCTGCTCTAAGATATAATGGATTAAAAGACAAAGTCTGGTGCTTCGTCGGGATCCAGAAATGTTTCACTGATCAAAATTGAGTCGTCAAAACAGAGATGCGTTGCTAGAGAGAAAATGAAAACACTTTTTTCGAGGGCCTCCAGATGCAGATACTGCGATTGATAGACCACTTACAGCATTTTAAAAAAACTATCGCTAAGACGTCGATGGCGTCTCGAGTAGTTTCTTCCATACGCCAGCGGCTGAAAATGTGAGTGGCTGGCAGATCAGCGTACTGGTGTACTATCTACGTTAATCCAAATCAGCGGCTTTCCGTCTAACCAAGAAGTTAGGGTCAGTTTTCTTGTCAAGCGGCATGGTTTTCAGGCATTAGAATGCCACTATTGTTGCTTAGGTACCAGAAAGCGAAGGCAGTATTGTTTTTAGCATCATCGCCAATTTTCTCTGCGAACACAATAACTCATGACCGGCTACACTTAGCCTGAAAACATTTTGCATAAACATGCAACTAGATAACCTCTAGATATCATGGTCATGGGTAAAAATCAAAATCACTTTTTTGTGTGTTTTGTTTTGTGTGCGTGATACTCGCGGCTACCTACCGGCAGTACTTAGCTTGACAGTCTTGTTACTTGTTAATAGTTATTAGTACTATTTTAGTTCTAAAAAAGTTTCCACACAATAACTCTCTTTCTGCCATCTTTTTATTTAAAAAAACATGTTAAAGATCGCATGCAGGTAAACTACTAACTTTTATAAATTCTGCCATTCAAGTGACTAGCTAAATTCTTACTTTGCTGGTGGCCATTTCTCCAACGGACCGATGCGTCTGCATCGTTTCCAGTTGTTCCAAACACCACTCCAGTTCCTCCAGCGTTTCCGTCACCAAACGATCGTACATTTCCTCTGAAAACGCACGCTCCGGCATTACGTCACTTGTTGTTTGCACGTAAAATGCTAGCTGATTGTAAACCTCAAAACGACGCGTATTTAGGGACCTATAATGGTTTATCATAGTTTACTAAACAAATTACATTAAGTAACAAAATGGTTGCTTGGATATTTACATAATAATTTTTTATTCGAATGTCTTGCAAAAAACGTCAGTTTGCTTGCTTTAAAATCAAATCATTATCGACGCCATTGACATCATCAGTTTTCTAAAACGCTAAGTTCTGATTTTGGTATTTTATGGCAATAAACTTATTCTATATTCTACAGTTAATCGATACTTCAGAACTTCTGACATCTACACCTGTCATAATGCATGCTGCAAGTAGCCTATTATTTATTTATTGCGTTGGTAAGGTTGAAATTGGCCGCGCTTGCATATAAACTGTGACTTTTTAGACCACTTTGTCGTTTTTCGTCGTTCTTATTCGTGTAACTGATTGACGTTTTTTTTTAAAATTTTTTACCAACTTTTTTGCTTTTTATTACTGCGCAAATAATATTTTTTATCTTTTGTTTACATCTGGCTTTCTTTACGCCCAGCAAGCTTTGACAATTACAGAGCTCTGAATAACGCATTCACATTTAGTCACTGCAGCGTAGCGAACAGAATCGTATCAGCGACAAGAGAGCGAACGACAAGGCAAACAATACGACAAAACGAGTTCGAGCTATAGCGGCAAAAAGTCAAGGACGCGGTAAAATGGGAGCTAAATTTTCTAATATCAACAAGAAATGTTACTAGATTGTGACTAATCTAATGTACTCCTCCCGCGCATCATTTTCTTTTGTATTCTTTTAAGAGTTTTTTTCGTTCCTTTCAGCTTGTATTAGAAACCCGGCGTCTAATTGAGACCCGTTTAATATTATACTAATAGTAACTGGCGTCGAGGTCGTTAAGGGAAATTGTCTCCCCGAAGTTCATAACATATTGCCCGATTTTAGGAACTGAGAGTAAAAACTTTCCAATTAATTGCCGATGACGCTTGTTGCCATTTATATTGCTATATCTCAACGCATGCGTTTATCTGACACCGTTGCAGAGATATGACGCCTCAAGCATAATTGGGTCACGACGTTGAACTTTTAGCGTCACGTGACGTCATCGGTCACGTGATCAATCGACTTCCTATGGGTGGTCCATAGTGACCATGCGTCTATCTAGCACCGTCACCTTCCGGTGAAGTTCTTCCAGGAAGGCTCTTCCGGGAACAGAGGTCGGTCGTCGGTCGCTTCTCAATATTACACTAATTTCATATACTCCTCTTCGCTACGTTAGGAATGCAGCCCGCAAGGAGTAAAAAATAACCATGCTTAACACGAATAACCCAGCTTTCAAACATTAATAATGACATTAACACTAATTTAGCTTGTTTGTCTTTTTAAAATTCCGACCAATGTCGAAAAATAAAAGGCAACTTCTTAAAAATTTGCCAATGGCCAGAGTAGAGACCTGTCATATTAAATATTGAAGATATTAAAACAGACAATTATTGATCGATTTAAATCGAACGTCTTCTCTATTCACAGGAGTATTACAATATTGGTAACGACACAGCTCACATATGCCTGCTTAAACTTCAGTATAGCACAGCCTCCCAGATGCCCATTATGAGCTAGCAATAACCCGAGATTAAAACCTCCCATCAAACGCCAAGCTCTGCCCCTGGCGCTGTTCATTCAAAGGTGACGAGTTACTTGAGAGCCTGGCTTGCTGATGTGGCGGCTGCTGAGACTGATGAGGTTGCGATGATGAGAGTAGACTTAATGAAGTGTCGTGATCGGAAACGTGAACTTGGTCTGCCGCCGATGGCGCCGACTTGTTGCAGCTATCACCGTTCACAACGCAACATCACAGTTCAACTGATTGATACGTTGAACGATAATAGATTAATTCCAGTAAACAATATTACTTAGGCGTACTGTAACAAACGCTTTGTTGCATACATCTCACTGCTGAACACAAAGCGTAAACTTTTTGAGACGGCTGCAATATACTGATCAACAAAGCGCAAACGGTGACCGTAACATTTTAACAACCTTAACCCAATGCGTGTCACGTGTACAGGGTAGGCCAAAAAATTCGCACCATATTTTATAGGCCTAGGCCTTAACTTCGTCAAATATTAACCAATTTTCAATTGTTTTTTTGTTATCAGAATCAAGAGAAAATTTGTAATAACGTAATAACACTATCACTAAAAATGCCATCATCCTAAAAGCAACAATTAAAACAAGACTTCTGTAACAACACATTTTAAAAATAATTAACAACAGAAAACTTTTGTCTCAGTTATTGTCAAAAGTAACGTCAAGTCTTAGAGTTTTTATACCAAATGTTTAGTGTGTCCGCCTTTCTGCTGGACGACGCACTTTAGCCAGCGACGCCACTGACCAATGGCGCGATCAACGAAACGCCGTGTTTTGGTGCTTTTACAAGACACAAGGTAGTGTAGCGACATAGTTAAGTTATAGTGAAATCTAATGACGTTATTGCAAATTTTTCTTGATTCTGACAGCAAACAAAATTGAAAATTGGTTAGTATTTGATGAAGTAAAGACATATGAAAAAATGGTGCAATTTTTTGGCCCATCCTGTATAGGCTATAAGTCATCAGTACACAGTTAAGATGCACAGAAAGTAACTGAAATTAGTCACAAGTTACTGACTTCGTAACTGGCAATCGACGTAAATGAGTGAAGTAACGAGCGGAATGTGGCACACACTAACTTTGACTGCTGCAGCTGGTCCGGACTGAGACTGGTGAAGGCGACGTAGTTGTTGCGAACGGTGCGCAGGCTGTGCAGGATCTGAGCGAAGGGTGTCACAATGAGGTTGTCGGGCAGAGGCAACCTGCAACGCACCCAGAATAATTGCAATCGTCACCGACAACGGTCTGACAGCTTCATTATGCCGCCAAAACGTCACCGAATATCTCCCGACGGATTTCTTTCTGTCAACAACTACTCGTTCTACCAAACAAAGCGTAGTACAAATAGTCTCCAGCATAATCGGAACATCTAACGACTATCAAATTATAGCAGATAGAAAGATAATATAGGCGATCGTTTGCAGGTACAGGTACCAGTTATATGGGCTGAAATATTTCAGTACACAACGCAACGGTAATCTGTATTTCTCATTCTTATATCAAGCCCATCACTAACGTGATTGCCACATGATGATTTACCGTAGTGAGAAAAACGACGCGCGATCCGAAAAACAAACAATTAGATTACGGTGGCGAGCCTGATCACAAATAAAGTGAATTACTGTCGTTCGATAAAGCTACAGCAAAGCAAGTGGGTAACAGAACTTGGTTGGTTCGGATAAAATTTCTTTTCAAGCAATCGCAGCAGATTAAAGTTACGTTACCATGGCAATCCGCATAGCGATCCAAATCCGGAGTTCCCAAATCCGAATCATGATCCGGAAGAAAAAAAGTTAAAAAATATTTTTGTACTAGTGCGATTAATGTAAAAAAGAAAACTAAAACGCAGTCGTCGGCCGAGATTTTAATTCTCCGAGTATTTTCTTATTTTACGTGCAATTAGGACGATAGCTCAATCTCAGCTAAGTTCGATCTGTCGAAAATGTGTTCTATAGCCGACAACAACATGTTGTAAAATTTAAATTCGCAACAAATCAAATCAAAATCGTGGCCGAAGACAGAAGGATGGCAATTGCTTCCTTAAATTTTGGGCAGTAAGAAATTTGTTATAAATGTGTCAAAAAATCTTCGTCCAGAAATGCAAAAATTGGGATTCAAAAAGCCCCCATTTTGAAAAAAAAATTCACGCAGAAAATTTTATTTCGAGCATACATAATCTCCTTTTTCGGAAATTAGCGGCTGTCTGTCGGCAAATTGCAACTTTTAACGCACGACGCCACTGACACAGAGACAGACAGATATCGATCAAACGACGTACGGCTGATCGGTACAGATGCTGCGTGACAGGCTGCGCGGAATGATCTCGAGGTCGTTGTCGAGCGACGGTCGGTAGAGGAAGGATTCGCGGCGCTGAGGGAACGCCGGCAGAATGAGGCCGCTGCCCGCGGCGCCGCCGCCTCCGCCGCCGCCATCGGAACCGACCCTCTCACCCCGCGACTCCACTCCCAGGGCGGAGGACGTGCTGCGCGACACGCCGTTGCGACCGTCGAAGCTTCAGACAACAACAACTGCTACTACTACTAATTACTACGACAATGCGATCGGACATCTTTTGCAGTCTCGGACGCACGGCCCGAACCGTTTCACTTCACAGCGCCATCTAGCCCGTCTGATTTTGATTGACGAATCAAGACCATCAAAGTGTGTAGATATAAGGTAAAACAAGCCATAGCGCAATATACAGGTCAAAATAACCTGGCAAAAAAGTTACCTAAAACACAGTTATAAGTGCCCTTGGGCCGCCTGGTCCATGCATATCTGTATCCAAGACGTCTTCTCGCATGCACAGACGTCACCCCGGAAACCTTTTCGTCTGCATCCTTTAAAACCTAACACATTCCCTCCCATTGACAAAGGTAATGCCTGCACATATAAATGTGTAATGTAACATGTTGCAGACCGTATAAACCTAAGGCAATTGAATGCAAGCGTTAAATTTTGTTGACGTTGAACGTTTTCTTCATCTAGATACTATAAAAAAAACATTATGTCAAAAGCAAGACGTTTTCCGCTCAGTTGATAGAGAAAAGCAACCACGTGTGTTGTGGAGTTGTCCTTATTTCAATTCGATGTACGACATCACTGGCACATTATACACGCTGTGAGACAAATTCAGCCGGTGACGACACGCTATATAGACGTAACGATGGGTGAGTAATACCCCGTTTACACGATCAAGCAAACATCGAACAATCATATAGCAAACATCCAGCAAGTGCATTCAAAATACACGTGCACGACGTGTGCTCTGATTGCTCGATGTTTGCTTGATGATTAGTTGATCGTGTAAACGGGTAGGCTATAATGTAACCACTGCAGCATTGTTGACTGCAATGACACTGTGCGACAAACGACGACACTGTCAAGTCACGTGCGGACAAAAACAAAGATCGTGATTATCTTCGGGATTAAGCAGCAAAAGACGCTGTTGACAAACAGCCGCCCGCCGCAATCAGAGCTATGGGTTTACGATCTCAAGGTTTCGTAACTGACTTTCGTAATCCCCCCGCGGATGGATTTCTACTGCAGACGCTCATTGTACATTGGCGTCATTCTGCTAATCGATGTGTACTCAGGCTAACTCAGCCTCCTAACCTCAGTCGGATAGAATGTGAGTGGTAGCTTTCTTGGCGTTCAGTAAAAAGTGAAAGCTGAACGTATCGGATTAAGCGCCGTGGCATCCTCGTGCCAGCTGCAAGGCGAATCCAACAGTGTATGTCAATGCAGGCACTGGCAATGTTTTCCTCTCTGTTTACAGGTTGCGGGCTTTACAACAAACAAATAACTGACTGATTTATGTATAGATTTCTTACAACGCACTGCATGTTAAAGTAATTATTCTTCAGTCGGCTACGATTTAAATATAGGGGTGTAAAACTGAGTTTCAAAACGCAGATTTTTTTAAAGATTTTTAAGAACGTGATAAAAACTCAGAAGTCACTATGTAAAATTTATGAAATTTTTAATTTTTTTGAAAATAAAGTCATATTAATTGGTCATATTTATCCATTAGCGTATCAGACGTCTGTAGCTAATTAGAATAATGTCTGTAGCCGTCTATGTAACAGTTTGTACTCGGCTACAAAACGACATGGCAGAAAAATGCAAGCCGGGTTTCTTTTTTGTACATTAAACCTAAATATCTCAGGAAAAAAACTTTTAAAAAGACGAACGCCATTTTAGAAACAGGTTTTTCAGCACCAGCTGGCTGAGTGACGTCACTGGCGACACCTAGCACTACTAATCACCGACTACGTATCACCCAGTGTCTTTCCTTATTGGCGGGCAAATTACAGACACACCTGCAGCTTCCATCGCGGCGGTTTACACCGACCAGCAAGCAGCGTCATTATCGCAGCACAGCGAGCATATCGCGTCTAATCGCGGCGACAATTTTTCGGCTCAGCAACCGTCATCATCATCATCATCATCAACAACATCGTCGCGGTCGTGGTCGCATAATCAGTCGATTACGTCACAAGTCATTAGAACGTGGAGTCCACGACAGATTGCTGGCGTACGTAATGACGCCGACACGATCAGTGCATTAGAAGGAGAAGGAGAAGAAAGCGCGACTAAAAATACGTGCGAAAAAGTATGCTCAAACTCCATTGTACTTCGATTTGTTGAATAGACTTACTGCACGACAAGACTGTCAAGCTTGCCGAAGTCTAAAGGCGCGTACAGAGCGACGTATCTGAATGAACTAAACTGACATGGTTTAGTTTTTGACGAACTGAAGAATGGGCAAGCAGTAATACATTACTGTAGGCACCGTTTAACGTGGCGTCTGTTGCCTACGTGACTACGCTCACGTACGCATAAACCAATAACCAATAGGCTCGCTCTGCTTGCCAATTGGTCAGTTCGTCAAGAAACAAACCCGTGTCAATTCAGTTCAGTTACCTTGCTCTGCACGCACCTCAAGACTGCCCGTGTCCTCGAGTAGATAGAGTATCCTAAACACAATATACGCAATAAACCCGTGTGATTTTGACCTTTGATCTGTGACCTTCAAATTCAAAAGCCTTCTAAAAAATGTCAAGATACATCGTTGTGCAAAATTTCATCAGGCTAAGTGCAGCGGTTCGTAAGTTTTTGTGTTAACAGGGAAAAAACTCAGTGAAAATGGCGGAGTTTGAGCGTATTTATCTACAAGTAATGGTGAATAAAGATTTTCGTACGTATTTTTTTAATGTACACTTCGCTTCTAATTTTTCTGATCTAACATCGATTCGATACTTGGCTACTTGTCCAGCAAGCATTTGTCAGCGGTAGAGTTTTAATTCTCCTTTGTAGCCAAGTCCTAAGAATAGTTCCAGCAGCCGTTGGCCGTTGTTAGCGTAACTATCAACCAACGTAGCCGCAACGTCGAGCGCCAATCTACTCGTAATTAATTTTGTTTGCCTGATGATCTCGTACTATACCCTACACGCGCTCGACAGATTAGCACAATTTGCTTTAGCCACTGACAGATTACCATGTCAATCAATCTAGATTAACGACGCTTTCTGTTACACGTTTTCTAATGAAATATTTAAGCCACGTCAAACTTCTGAACCACTTCCAACTTCAACAGGACTAATATAAATGGGTTAGCATTAGAGATCTTTTTGAGTATGCGCTATATAAATTTACACTTTACTTACTTACTTACTTACTTAGTCTTTGCTTATTTCTTTTTACTGCCACATTTAATAATCTTAATTTAAGTCTTTTAAATTGGTTGTTAACGGTAGTTCACAAAAAATTAAAATTATTTAGTTAACACCATACCAGAGCAGTGCACACGCATGTACAGACATTTCTGAATGTTTTATTGTCAGAAGCATTGTAAGACATAACAGAAAATGAAAAATTTTATTCACCAATGAAAAAAACGAAAGATTGTCAAAAAATATCATATGCTGACTCCTGTGATTTTACGGGTTGGTCGTATAAACCTCTAGTACTTCGAATAACTGTGAATACAGCTATGTTAAGGAATGCGTAACTAGTTGGATTATGCGCTCGCTAGTCGCTAGCCGATATGGAAATTACGACGAAAAACTAACAGCGTGTTGACTTGTTACAAAAAGAGTGGACGGCTGTATGCTAATTATGGACAAGATTAACGACGACGCTAAGGGAGAAGACCAATAACGTACGGTATATATGGGCGAGCAGTTTCGGAACTCGTTAGAACCGTCGCGTTCGGTGTATTTCTATAACTGGCTGATGAAATCACTCGGCGTGCACAATTAATTGTGCCAAATATATCATGCCCGTTAGGCTACACCTCAGTCAAGTGTTTGTTCTGGGTATATTCGCCGCAATAACAGCACTCTAGCTAGAATAGGCCTACAGCGCGTGCCCTGCGAGGGCACCAGCGTGCTCCATGATGTAGGCCTATACGTGCAGGCAGAGTCAAGATCACATCAAATGTGATTACACAACTCTCTCCAACGACTAATTTTAATCGCGTGCGCGTTGAGGCTCAAATTCCACTATATCAACTTGTCGTCAACAACTCGTACGACAAGCTGTAAGCTATATACTGTTTTGATCATAGAAAAAAAACGAAATTTAGCAACAAGAGTCCACGAAAATACGCCATTTGACCCCAAAATCCCAAAAAATTTTCCGGGGAGAAGACACTGCCCCTTTCCTAAACCTTTTCCCTGTGGGGAGAGAGACACCCCCTCCCCATACCTCACCCTCTTGGCGCCTTCGGCGCCTCGACTCGGCTCGCGCCTTCGGCGCTCGATCTTGCCCCCCCCAAATTCAACTCCTGAATCCGCCTATACGTGCCTAGAAGCAACCACTTAGATTTTTTAGAAGATTTGTTTCTTATACGTGCTCGGTCGTGGGCATTTTGTTAGTGTGTTTAAATTTCTAACGGCGTTAATTTTTTCAAGCGCCATTACTTTCCTAACGCGTTGATGCCCGAGTATGTCAGCTTTGCGAGTCCTGGTCACTCACCATATCCCTCAACCGCTCGGCGTGAAAACAGTGTTACGATGAACTTTTTTTTATTTCTTATTTTTTTGAGTTACAAAGTACAGCGGACAAACGAACGAACGGACGAACATTGCTTTAAAAAGTATCTTTTTACAGGGAGATTGGGAGAAGCATAGCGTAATACTCGTAGTCGTATAGCTGTAGATTTTCTCTGTCGCAATGCAGTGAGAAGCATGCGTGATAAAATATTTATTTGAGGTCACAGGTCAGGCTGGTCATGGATCAATTTTTGAGTGGTTGTTTAGTTGGACGGATAGCCGGTCGTCACTTTATCAATCTATTCGCCAATATCCGATTCGGCGTGAGGTCCAGAGGAGTCCTGCGTGACGACGGCACCTCGAGTCGAAGATACGACGTGTTGATCAACCTACGATCTATGACCAATGTGCGTAATGTGACAGTCTGGGCGTCCAAAGCAAGCTTAGGGAAGTAATTGTCACACTTACTGTCATCTTAGAACACTGAAACAATTCACAAAACACTTACGACTTTTCTAAAAAAATATATTTTCATTATTTTGTGACAAAATCGGACTGCTTTGTGACGAATTTTGCGATCATGTATGACAAATGTTGTGAATCCACTTAAAACATGTTGTAAGACGATCTAATTACATCTTAGCTAAGTTTTGCGATGATCTTAACTCATATCGTTGGATAAATCTCATGATAGTGTCTGCAAATCGGGCCCCTGGTTTTCGTCCAATGAAAAACAAGCTCGAACGCAACAGAACTATGCAACAAACGCAACGACGCAACAATCAAAACGCAAAAAATAGAAGCGGTTCGTATTTTTGCTTTGCGTCCGCTGCGTGTGATCGAAACCAGGATGAATATCTCTCACAGAGTGTGACAAAAGACAGGACAACTCCAACGTTAGCAGCGCGGTCGTAACGTGTTCATCGTAGCAAATCCGCACAACCGTCATGGGATAAAACTACAGTGTGGAAGAAAAAAAGTTTCGACCTCTTCCGAGAACGGTATTTTATCTTTGGACGTTTGTAGAAATCGCAGTAGTAAAGTATGTTTCAAAAAACATTCGTCGGTGAAGTAAGCTAACTTATTATGTGCTTCGTAAGTTTTCGTTAACTACTATTGGCCTACTTACTTGAAGACGAACACACATTACGTACGTGCGTGCGTGCACAATGCATACATCAGTCGCGTTAATAAGTTTTTGAACCAGTTTGCGCTACACAAAATCCGATTCGTTTTTTTTTAAATTTGTGCACAGAAAGACAAATGGGGTTGGTTGCATCTTGAAGAAAATTATAAATAAAATACAGTTAGGTACGGTATTTATAGCGATCAACGAGGATGACAAGAAAATGAAAAAAGGCACGCGAGGCCGGGATATGTGCATATCGATTTCATATAAAAGTGAGCGGCGATACGTAACAAAAGTGTGAGTCATCTAAATCTGCTTAGGCTACAATGCAATGCTCTCGTGTTTTGCCAGTCACTAAACGGGTTTTGTTGCGAAGGGTAGGTCTTATACGCCGTTTACACGATGAAGCAAACATGAAGCAAACATGAAGCAAACATCAAGCAAACATATTCAAAATACTCGTGCACGACGTGTGCTATACGTTTGCTTTATGAGTGCTTCATCGTGTGAACGGGGTATTAGTGTCCCAGAATGCCTCCACTCCACTCACAGCGCCCAATCTGTCACATTTCATAAGTTTGGTCCCCACTGTTTTCTTGTTGTCGAAGCTCTGATCGTTCTTCACTCTTTCCAGAGCCATTCCGTGGAGGCAGCAGTCGACCATAGAGATCTGGATGGGAAATTTTCCGCGGAAATACCGCGGGTGAGGGGATAAAATTAGCGACAGCCCGCGGGATGGGGCTTTAATTGCCGACAATCACGAGGTAGCGGTAGGAAGAGTCACAAGCCAACCTGCGCGAAATATGTAGGCCTACGTATAGCTTTCTGCCGACTCATTGGACAGTTTGCTGTTTCTTCACAGTGCATTTGATGACAAGTTCTAAACTTGGAGTTCTGTTCTCAGTTTTTGCCAGGTTATATAATTGCAATTGTCTATCTGCAACCTTGTTGATTTATTCAGTAGGCTTAGTATATGTATCAATTGCAAATCGAATTTTTTTGAAGGAATGGGGCGCGGAGTGGGAATAGCCGGTGAGTGCGGGGCGGGCAAAGGAAAAAAATTCTGCGGGCGAGGGAAAGGTGAGGGAAATAAAATTGACCCGAAGGATGAGAATGGGAACAACTATTATGACTTGTGTTCCTGCGCAGGTCTCTAGTCGACCAGTGGCTGCTGCAGGTACTGCACGATCAATCACTATCTCTAGCACAATGAATGGCCCCAAATGACCTCGTGCAGCCGTAATTGATGCACCCAACATTATACCGCTAGTAACAGTGTGGGGAGCAGCGTAATATCCATCACTGATACCATCGATACGACAATCGCATTCGCACGAACGAGCTGTCAATATTGCATGAACGCGTGCAATTGACGCTTTAAGCGCTTCTGCAGCAGCCTAGCAGTTTGACAAAAGAGACACAAGTCATCTTTGAATTAAAGAAACAGCTCGACCAATGCAAAACAGACAACAAAAAGCCCAGCTGTCGCTAGGATAGCCGACCGTACTGGTCGTCACTTATCAGTGACCTTCAAAGTCATTCAAGATCGATGATCTTCAGGTCATGTAAAAGCCAATATGCGACTTTCTATTAGTGATTAATAGTACTTAACCTTGGCCTTATCTCTCACCGTTTCCGAGATATGGCCAGTTTTCCGCTGAATTTCTTACCCCCTTTATTTAACGCCCAATTTTAAAATGTTTTCCTTGCGCTAGATAGTTGAGATTTTGCGTGCCCCCCGTATAGCACACATGGCTATTTATTCGTGTATAAAGTTTTTCCCTGCGACCTACCCATTAGCCAAAGTACATCCGTTACAGACAGACGGACGGACAGACGACAACCATGCCAATAGCTCGACCGTTACTTAAACCCTGAAGGAGCGTTCAAAACGATAGTACTGAACAGAACTGGCATGAAACGAAATTAAATAAACATTAATTTGCAAATAAAAAACATTCTTAAAAACACGTTTTTTTAATTTTATAGAAAAACATTTAAAACATGCATAAAAACATTACACTACAGTATTCATTCAAGTAAAAAGAACAGTCAGTACTAATTAAATAAAGTCAATAATTCTGCTAAAAAAACACTCGTTCTGTTTAGGAAATGTACGCTAAACGCAATTCGCGCATAAAAGATGCGTCATTTTGTACGTTTATGTTTTAACAACAACAAAAACCGACATTAAAAAAGCACAAAAACCAAAAAAAATTTAAAAACATAAAACATGTTTTTATACTTAAAAAACATTTTTACATCTACACCGTGTTTCAAAAAACAGTCGATTTTTTCTCTCTCATAACTTTGTTAAATTTTCACCAATTTTGATTATTTTTGGCAGAAAGATGGCCAAAACGATAGAATAATGTAAGATGGACTTACGGTATTTTTTTACCTAATTGATGTCAACGCACTATCATGTGAAACAGAGATGCGCAAAAATTGTTACATTGCGTGGTAATTATTAGTATCAGATTGCTCACCTTTTCATTATTATAATCTGTGAATGGCATAGGCTTATTTATGATAAAAACAATTATGACCGTTTTTTAAAAAAAACACGGTGTATGGTATGGTATACGCCGTTTCGTTTCATTTCAATTTAGTTAATTTCTGTCGCTTTAAACGCGGCTTAAGAGAAACATGTTCATCACGTCACCTACCGATAGAGAAAGACAGATTATTCACAACAAAAGCAACCCATTAAACAGCAAACATGTTTCAAACGTAACTATCAAGTCCAACACATTCTGCAAATGTCTTTCTTTACACGTAATTATCTTCAATATTAAAATGCCAAAAAAATTCAGTAGACTTAACTTGCAACAACAACAATAGCAAATACCGAAGTAATTTGGTAGAAGGCGAAATCGTCGGTAATCGATGCTGCCACCTGGTAAATTGTAAATGACATCTCTGGTAAATGACATCTACAACCGTGGAACGGTTGAAGTAATGTGCACGATTGTGACAGACAGACAGACAGACGACAGGCAACAGATAAACAGACAGACCACGCTACCGTGAAATGAGTAGCAATAGTTAGAATAATTTGCAGCGGCAGCCATCCAGCCCACACGCTATAACTATTTTCTAAGAACTTTCGCGAATACGACAATAATGGACGTTTCACATTCAGAAATATCCATCTCGACGCTGCGCCTTAATTCTCTGCCTGACAACAATCTCCTACATGATCAAATGTCGCTCGTCGTTCCTTTGTGGGAACATAATCCATCCATCAACGTATTGCTAATGGTATTTGAGAGACTTCTGGGTAGGCCTAGCTCCCGCCCACGGCGGTGTGGGCGATCATCGAATGACACGTTGCGAGGTAATAGTCTAGGCGTATAGACTATTTAGACTATAGTTTATAGACTCCATATAGTAGAGCTTCATGTCGAACGTCGAGATAGTGAAAATCGACCGCATCAACGGTTGCTGATAATACGTTCTCATCACTACACGAAGGGTACCTAGCTATAAAGACACCCAGCGGGATCTGCCACCGGTCCAAGTTATCGCGACAAGTCACGTCACGAGCGAACGACAGCAACTTCCCGCCCACTCTTTTTCAATATTTCCGTTCTTCCAAACTTTCGGCAGCGATCACGACGTCGACATGCTAAATTAAAGCTATAGGGTGTTTACACGATCGAGAAAACATCGATGCTAGCTTCTCCGTGTAGTGGTCGGAAGGCAGCCTGGCTGACAAACGATTTATTGTATGTTTTGAGACTTAAACTATACGTGTTTTTGTCATTTGCATAACGACACATAAGCACTTTTCATGCAGTCTTGATGTACGACATCACTGACCTCTCTCTGTCGTAACTGATGCTCGCAAATGGCGCGACGTTTTGTCAGTTTGTAGGTCACGTGATGCACGATGTCACAGCGTTTGCCCAGGTAAAGTTTGGTCAAGACTATCAGCATCAGTTACAATTATATCAATTAGAGGGAATGGAATGACGGAAACGTCACTTCCGTCAGCGTGTCGGCATTGTAGATACTGTGGTCTATAAGTTTCAATTATGTGCAGCATACCAGCCTACTTTCTTACTTACTTTGAGGTTGAACCGGACATCGAAATGCGAAACTTGGTTCATTTTATTGTAACCACTGGCGTCGTGATTGCCGATTAGGCAATTAGGTTGTCCAATTAGGTTGATTAGGTTGTCCAAAAATTGCCAGAACATCTTGTTGTCAATAATATTTGTTCCAATATGCGAAATTTTATGCTAAAACCCACATTTTTGTGCAATTCAAAGAACAAATTAAAATCTTGAGCATTCATAATTTTTTCGGTCGGATATGTGCAGCTGTTCTAGTTCTCCTAGTTTTCTGTCTGCCGAACATGTCGACTCTTAGTGTAATTATGTTACGTGTCCTTGAAGTCTACTTAGACTAAATGCCACGATAATAATTTTCGTGCATAATGTTAATAATAATAGCTGTCTATTGAAGAAATTCTGTCGGAAATTTGAAGTGTCTCTCAGATAATTGCAACTTCCTGGTCCTGCCCGCCTATTTTTTCCACCCACGACGTCTATATATGTCTGCCACTTTGGTACACGTCAGAAGGACAAATATGGTGTGACATTATGATGGAATTAGCGTTAATTCGTACGAGTGCATAAATATACAGCGATAATCACGATGATAAATTGACGAAACTGTGACGTGGAGAGAAGTCACAGACGCGCACCGACTCGACAACTGTGCGTGTGTGGTTCAACCTACGTCCGACAGGACAGCAGACACGCTATTACGTTATCTATCACGCAGACTCGCACATTATTACCTCGTTCCAACGACAGTCTAATCAGATAACTGTTCGTCTTCTCTTTATATCTGTCTTCATCGCCAGCTTCTGCTCTTCGTCCGTCTGTCCGTTTGTCCGTCTGTCGCTCCGCCTATTCGTTTGTCTCTCGGAATGCGAAAAGGCGCCATTATCGTATATAGTCCCGTTCGCTGTCGTGCCATTTTCCGCTAGGTCCTTGCAAACATTCGCGCCGTAAAATTTGATTGTAAACGTAAATTCCTAATCGAAACGATTCGTAGCTGCAAGGTCCGGCGCTGAGCAAACCTTGCAGTCATGTCACGTCCGTACTCGTAATTGGCCGCCCATCTCACCTCCACTCAGTCATTTCCGGGACTGCAAACTTGCTGCTTGTCAACAAACGAATGGACGCTGGAGTTCGCGCTTTCACATTTTAAAGATTTTAACACGTAATTTGATGCATTTTCGTGCTTGTTGGCGACTGGCGACAAGCAATCACACATAGGTTGAACAACCAGTCCATAGCCAAAATGTGACGCAACCTGGTTTATGGGGTGTTTACACGATCCAGCAAACGTCCAGCAATTCACGTGTATTTTGAATACATTTGCTAGAAGTTTGCTGGACGTTTGCTGGATCGTGTAAACACCTTATTACGGTAAGCTTATTGATTTTGCGTGCTGGCTAAACTGCGAGTTAAGGATGATTTCAAGACTTACTTCTTACATTAGTGGATGCAGTGCTCCAATGGCAGAACAACAGATTCATAAATAAAAAATGTGTTTTTTGCTCCCATCATTTCACGGTCCTTTTCAACAAAACTTGAACAATGTGCTCAAGCCAAGTGCAGTTTTCGTGCCCTAAGCTGGGAGAACGGGAAATAAATAGCATAAGCTTAGATGACTTAGTGTTAGCTATCACTTGCATTACTACAGTGGCAGATTGGAGCAGTTTTCCAATTTTCCGTTAGTGCACGCAATTATTGATAATTACACCATGCACTGTCGTACCATCAGCTCATGCCGCCGATCAGCTGCCACTTCCGAGACTGCAAACTGGCAAAGCGTACTCTCAGAGCGTAATCGATTTAGCAAAAACCGAAACCGGTTTCCTTTCAGGGTAGAGTTTTCTGCAATCGATTAAGCTGGTTTCGCGAAACCGGGGTTAATTTTTGAAGCCGACTCTAAAGCAGGTTTCGCTGGCGAAACCGGAAGCCGTTTGCTTGTTGCTTTTTTGTTTACTTGTAGTTGAATTGTTATCACGTACAGGAATAAAGCTTCAACAGTAAGATAAATTTATTTTTTCAGTAGTAATCATCGTCATCTTCATCAAATAAAAATTCGATCACCATGAAAACCATGACGCTCGCCATGTTGTTTGTTTACAATCTTACCGTCCTACGGAAACGGTTTGGTGCAATCGATTTACACAGCAAAACCCAAAACTGAAACTGGTTTCGGTTTTTCTAAATCGATTACGGCCTAAGAGTGCGTACATGCAGTACAACCAATTTTGTGCAGTCCGTGATTTAACCGGCGCAGTTTAAAGTGAAAAACTGTGCACTCCAAAAATGCACACCGTTACAGACATCGACGTAAAATTATATAGGAATATACATCACGCCATCTCTGTTTTTAAACGATTGACGATGTTTTTTTTCTTTTTAGAATACTAGTACTAATGTATGCAACGACTTCCTATCAGTGACTGTTGACTTTAAAATGCACTTTAGCGTTCAAATAAATCAAATAAACCCAAACTTTGTAATGAAATCTGTTGATATAATTTCTGAATCCTCCCCTGAAAACATTGAAGTTTTGGTGAAAAAAATTGCTACATTTCTGGGTGCATGGAATTTTTCCTCGGGAGTTGTTTCTCGTAGATACTCTAAGTCATTCACTTACATCATGTGAACCATGGTAATTCGACTGCTTTTGGCAAAATGTTTAGGCCTACTCAGTGTACGCTAAATGTGCACCTGGCACCTGATAGGCCTACTCTCTCAGTGCCTTCAAACTACTTTTCTTCTCAGTCCACGCCATCCTTTCGCAAAAGCAAACTGCCAGAAACCTTTCGTTCGGCCTTTTCTTTGTGACACTTTTCACGCGCGACAGCAAAATGCTTTGCGCGTCTGAGCTATAGCCTGGGCGTCCGTCTGTCCGTTCGTCCTTTCGTCCGTCTGTCACATCCTTGAGCCCTATTAAAATGGTGCAAGCTGTGATCACAAAATTTTCATTGTGAGCTGCTTCAAAGAATTTAGTTTTTTGTGACAAAATTTTGTGCCCCTGGGTAAAAAGGCTCCCACTAAACGAAAGCGTGAAAAAGGGGTTATTTTACCGCTATTGGCTAGCCCAGCGTCAAAAAAAGTTACAGATATCAAGTAATTTTAAGGAGTATCAAGTTGAACGACGAATTTTACGCGAATTTGGGCTGAGAAACACATTTAAAGGGTAACTTGCGCCGAAATGGGCGGAGATAGACCAAAACAGGCTGCATATGAAATTTTTAGTATTAAACGTAGATTTTAGCAGTTTAAATCCCGACCCTTTAGATTAAAAAATGTCTGTGCTCGCGGAGGTCAAACAAAAATATTTCCCTTAAAAGTGGTTATTTTACCGCTATTGGTTCGTCTAGCATAAAAAAGTTGCAAATAGATACAGACATGTTGCTTATCATAACAAGTGCTATACTGATAAAAATCGATGAACTTGAACAACTTTAAACCCCCTAAATTAAGGGTTTTGGCAATTTTTTGCGATTTTTGGCTGCAGAGCACACTTCAAGAGTGAAAATGGGATAAATATGTTAAAAAATAAATAGCAAAAATTAGGCAATAACAATATTTAACTGTCTAAATACAATTCACAGTTGTCACATACAGACAGACAGACAGACAAACACACAGACGAAAATCGCTAACTGGGTGATGGCACTTGATTTGCCCCCCGTAATAGCAAGCTCACTGGCGCAATAATGAAGCCAGCAAATAAATGTAACCCATGCTCATTTTTTTAAAAATAACGCAACGCTACAATAATTTCAGTATTAGCCTAGACGTATGCAGTACGTAATGTTAGTACAGGTGACACGTTTGTGGGTCTGATCGTCTGTCGTTGCGAGTGAAAGTTACTGCACGTGACGGCATATTTCATCGATCGACAGTTCACGTTTGACGGACAACTATCGACGACCGTCTGTCTGCACATATTTTGCCGAGCACAATACAGTAGGCCTACACCGTTCACTGCCGTCTCTGACAAATAAATGCCGATTTCTAGTCAATATTTCGACAGGCTATATAGCGTCCGTTATTAAGCGTTCGTATAGCTTGCATTGCTTTCAATAAACACCATCCGGATATAGATTAGAGTTTACACGGATGTACAGGCGCGGTTTTGTGCGTAGCTAAGCTATAGACTGCTATTATGATTGTAACGTTAATAGATTTTTCAGTCAACGGTTATGGCAACATATCTTATGCCTGGTGCCACTGATACTTTATATCTTTTCTCTCGAAATGGTACAGCAAGTTCTGGATGCAATGAGGAAACTGTATTCGGGGTTTAGTTTTCAATTGTGCGGTAGTAAAGACAAAACTGCCCTAGTAAGCTCTGCATGCTCTGTTCCCTTGAAAGCTAAAAGACGTAATCACCAGCTTAAAAAATCAACATAAATTTTGATGTCGAGCTAAGCAATCTTTACACTTAAACCGCACTCAGCTTGCACTGGTACTTTCCTCCCTCATTTTTCAGCCTCAGTCATGCATCATAAAGCAAACGACGGCGGCCAGTGGCGTCATTTCAGTAAATCATTGAGGGTCTCAGTAATCCTTAGAGGGGTCTCAGTCTATGTTATTGTTTTTGCAGCAGTAACACTATTTCAAAGGTACGATTTACATGAAAAAAACTGAAATTTCGAATCCTTGGGAGTCCGTAGACCCCTCCAGCCCCCCATAAATGACGCTCCTCATAACGGCGTATAGTCTAGCTCATCTATGCGTGTGTTGTAAGTACTAGATACTGCACTGCTGGAGTGGGTAAGCGCGCGCGCTGCACCTTGCTGGACACGAATACTGCATCACTGCAGGTAATGTGGCGCTCAGTACACGAAAAAAACGTGGAAGAAGCGTTGCGTACCAGATCCACGAGTGTCGTCGTTTACCGGACGTGGTGTCGTCGAGCATGACTCCCAAACCACTTCCATTCACGCCGCGCGTCTTAGCTGACGGTATGAGCAGCCGATCCATGGTTCGTTGCGACAGAAGACGCCAACGGAAACGGAAACAGAAATGTAAATGTATGTGTGGCGGACACAGTGAACACGTTTGACAGAACTTGTTCGCGACTGCCGCTGACGTTATATGCACACGAGTCGAATTCGCGTCAGCCGAGCAAGACGATCGAACTGCAAAACAAATCAACTCGTGTCGAAACTTGATTCGACGGCGACGGCGACGGCTAGACCGGGCTAGTTATTGGCAACTGCTGCCTGGTCGCCCGTACTCGCCTCAACTCGCATTTATCGTTGTCTCGCGTGCCGCCGTCGAGATCGAATCAACGGAACTTGGTCTTTCCTTCGCCCCTCTTTCTCCCCTCGTCTCGCTGACTGCCTGCACGTCCATCAGTCAGTGATGACGCAGTGCTCACGCGTGTGTCGACTGTACAGCGTCAGGCACGCTGACGTCCGTCGACTGCAGCAACTGCAGCACCAGCAGCAACAGGCGCCGCATCAGCTGCTGCCGATGCTGCGGGTGTCCCGACGTTATGCCTGCTGTGTCCGATCACACTGTGGACGGACGTTAGGCAGTGACGTTGAGAGCCACAGAGGGGCCCTGGAAAAACAGTCTCACGGGGCCTTTACTGAGATGGTGTCTGGGGAAAATTTTTGAATTTTGCTTTTTCAAAATGGCACACTATTGTGTACTTTATATTCCTGAGCGACGGCGGGGCCCTCAAACGTCGTGGGCCCCGGGGAAAACTTCTTCCTTCTCTCCCCTCTCAACCGAACTGACGTTACATATACTGTGTGGAAACCGGGGATTGTGGGAGTCTGCAATGACATTATGACTAAACGTTACGTCTGATACCTATTGAGCTGCAACTGACTTTTTAGCATATTATGACGACTTTGTAACTACTGACTTCTGTACTTATCCATTCACTCGTATACGTTTGTTGACAGACTGTGATTATGTACAACCGGATAGGTTCCGAGTATATTATAGACCGAGTAGCTAGACGGCATTCAACGTTCGCTACACGCTCACAGCCGCACGCAGTACGCCTAACGTCTGTTTAAACCTTTTAACGATGTGAATAGAGTAAGCATAGTATCCCACAATCGTTGCTCCTGTTACGCTAGACGGGCTCGATATCGCCAAATGCCACCGTCACTGGAAATAATACTACGGTATCGGTATCCGAATACCGCGGTGTATCAGAAAAAACGTTATCAGCTAATTCGTTGACGTAAAAGTAGCAAACGCATGTACACATTCATCGATGTGCGTCAGCAGTGCTATATGCAGTTGTGAAGATTGAATTTACCGTTAAAGATATTGCAAAAAGCGGACTCACAAAAAAACCTCCTCAAAGTAATTAAAAGCAATAGCATTAGCATTATTCTAGCACTGACCGAACAAACGATCGAGATGAGAAGAGAAACGTCAAAAGGAAACGATAGAAAAAAACGTTTTGAACTAGATAAAAACTGCGTATGCCGATCGATGGACCAGCAATGAAGACTTGATAACGACGTGAAAAACACCTGTTGAATGGCCATCGTCCGCTGTTATCAGATCGAAGGCTTATTATCGTGCACCTCTTTATTATAACAATTCGTCTGAGGTACATAGCCGTCGACACGCGTTGTCAAGGGCGACTGACAGGTTCACCTGTCACATGTGTGTTTATCGAATCGATCGTTGTTTGCATTTGCTTTCTCGGCCGTTGCTGATACGCCCGCTTTGATTCGCACCAGATCGATACGAATAAAGCCAGCCGTGATAACAAGAGCGATTATTCATAATACGAATGCGCTACAAGTTAATATCTTGTGGCATGTTTGTAAAAAAAATCCTCGTACAACGCTCGAACTGACATAAGCTTACGTAAAATATATGACCTACAAAGGTCAATCAAAGAATTTTAAGAGTTAAAATACGCCGCCTCATCTTTGATCTTTCCAAAATAACTTTGTAGTTTGCTAAAATGACCCTTCAAATGCCATATCTGGTAGTGGTAAAAAATCCCCCAAAACTCCAAAAAACATTTTAATAATCCAATTAAATCGCCACTAAAATCCAACCGATTGCTTCCCCTGCCAGGTGCCACCTTTTCGACAAATTTCGTGAAAATCCGTCTATATTTTTGACGCACTACAGCTATGCTGTATAGAGCGTCTATGGCACGATGTATCGTCTGTCGTCTGTCACTAATGTATCGTGGCTAAACGGTAAGTCGTAAGGGATCGGCGATGGTACCATCGGATAGTGCGCTAGCGACTTTCTTTAGGTTGTCAATAGTAGGCTTAATTATTTACCCATCTTTATCTGCAGCGGTTTGGCCGCAATTTTCAATGAAAGGTTTTAAACTATAACTGACCATATCTCGGAAACCGTAAGAGATAGGGCCTAGATTGCTATTGATAACTAACAGGAAGTTTCATATTGTTTCTCAAACGACATGAAAATCATTAATCTTATGACCCTGAAGGTCAGTACTGCAACAGCAACAGTATAGGCTGTAGCGCGTCTTCCTTAGCGACAGCTGGGCTTTTTGTTAAATGTTTTACAAAATGAAAAAAAGAGAAGCAAACTAACAAACACAAACAGACGGCTACGACTGCTTGACTTCTTCGGGGAGTTAATTATGAATATTAACAACATTTGTCGTCTTTGTGATAACGCCAGTGACGTCATTTCACTAAATCCTTGGGGGTCCACTCTCTCCCTCTTTCTTTCCCCTTCTCCCCTCCTTCCTCCTTCCATTTTCCCTTCTCCCCTTTCCTTTCTCCTCCCCTCCTTTTCTCTTTCCCGCCCTCCCCTTTCCTTAGAAGTAGGCCCCCTGAAATCCAGCTAGGGGGTCTGGGGAGGAGCGCCGTAAGCTCCCCCAGCGGGGTCTGGGGCGGAGCCCAGCCGAAATCGAATTTGGTGCATTTTCAGCTTTAAAATGTGACATCTCGCGGCAACAATTTGAATGACTTTCCTGAGAATCAGTTGACCAAATTTCAGGCAGTTTACACAGCAAATGTATATAACAGTCATTAACAGACCAACAAATCTAACACTTCTCCGCTCTAACAACCTTGCATGTTTTATAACTTGAACTGACAAAATTGTACTCAACTGATGAGTCCAACTGCTAGGATAATAAATGTTTTTTTACTAGTCTACGTATACATAAGTATATTATGCTTAGTTTACGTGTTGTTATTTAAAATCCATTAATCAACCAAAGTCTATTGCAAGCACACATGTCCTATGTCTCATCAGAAAACTAATGTAACACAGCAAAAAAAACACAAAATGCAATAATGTGAACACCATCACAGTAATCAGATCATAGTGTTGTTTAAAATCTACTTCAAACTGTAATATTGAATAGTGAACACCAGATCTCTGCATAGGCCTAGGAGCCTACTACATGTATGTATAGGCCTAGGTTTCAACACGGTCTACAGTTTACTATGCGAGAGAAACGAAACATAATACACTGTAGACTATGTTAAAACGTACTTATTTCATGGCAGTGATCGACGACGTGTTCTGCCTGAGAATGGGTGCTGTACACCGACCTAGTTGACATTTTAGCTGTTTCACGTTTAATCAATTTACAGTGAAAAAAACTAAAATCATAAATCCTTGGAGAGTCCAGCCCCTCCCCCCTAAATGACGCCCCTGGATAACGCTATTATACATAGGCCTAATGCCGCGATATTTGACAGTATTAAATCGGTACGCACTAATTCCAGTACACTCGCTTCCCTATATTACAGCTTACGTGAACGAAGGAGTCTTTATAGAGTCCAACTTGTTTGGGTACCTATACAGCTCGAAGTTGCTTCAATAAAATCGAGACGTAGTGGGCGTCCATGGGTATGTGGGTATATGCCTCGTTTCTGGAACCACATCGGTGAACGATATAGCGCCTATATACAGTAGGTTATAGCTATAGGTCCTACATTAATCACGCCTTGTTCGCAAAGCTGTAAAATGCTGGAGATATCCGGTGTCCGGCTGCCTGCATGCATAGTACCGACTGTAGATATTAAACGCAAATGATGTATCGTTCGTACTGTTAACGCGAATATACGAAATAAACTCACAGTGTTTGATGCATTTCGTCATAGACGCATATCGCACAGTATAGTTCTGAGGGTAGGTTTCATACGTACAGTAGACTACTTCGATAAGCCTTTTAGCCTCTGCAAAACATCTTAGACTTTGAGCTATGCTAGACTTTGATAACACCATAACTCAACGTGTATAAATCGCAGACTGCAGGCCTGTGCATGATTTTTTTTCTATGCAGAAATCCGCGCTCATATATCCTATACAAAAGAACTCGCTATTTTTCTAACCATCGATAAATTCGTCGTCGAATAATCTCAGAAAATGATGTTAGCGGTAACGATTAATTAAATAAGCTTGCGCCACTTCGAAAGCATCAAAATGTGTTTTTGAAAGCACTAATCATGGTCGCTAAACTTGATGTGACTAAAGCAAATATCGATAAATTTACACTACCGTACGTACATTGCGAATCAAGTGGGATAGGCCCAAAAAGTCTAGAATTCTTGTATCCAGAAAGATCGCTTCAACGACTTTAGGTGTGATAACCGAAATGAAAGCAAAACTCTAAAGATAGCTTGAATATATTTAGCAAAATACTGCAGCCTGTCGACACTGGCTTCATCTGGACCACATATTGCAGTGGTTAATTGTTGAAATGGTTAAATGCTACGGAGCGTCACCTGCCGTATGGGATTACGCAGTGTTACCTGCCATCCAACACAGATAAACGGGCCCCGCCTTACCCCAGCCAGATAGGCCGGTGCTCGATTTATTTACCCCGTAGGGATAGAAGGCTGAGTTGACTTAAGCGGCTGGTTACATACAGAGAGATGAATGGAGAATGATTATAATTGATTACTCTGCTGTGGATGATTTGTCACGATTGACGTCATCATATGACTTTGTAGGTTATCATGTAAGCTTATAATGTATTGCGTTTGATCATTTCACTGAAATAAAGCGCCCTGATGACAATTATTGACGGATCCCTTCGATTTCAGACTCGAATGCTTTTGTTTCCTGCGATTATGTTTATACTTTGGTTAGGCCCACGTAGGCCACTAACTAACATAGATCAAGTTTTATTTTTATTAAACACAGGAAATAATTTTCGTAGAAATCGTACTTCAAATGCCGGATGAAAAATACTGCAGATCTAGCCAGCTCTAAAATTGATACTGTGCGACATCCCGATGCCAAATTATTCGATGTAATGATGCGCGTTGAGGGCGACGATTGAACGTTAATACCCCGTTTACACGATCAAGCACACATCAAGCAATTAGAGCACACGTCGTGCACGTGCTATTTGAATACATTGGCTTATGGTTGCTTGATGTTTGCGTGATGTTTGCTCGATCGTGTAAACGGTGTATAGGTCTAATGGTACGTCGAGTTGGCGTCGCTCGGCCTAACAGTGGAAACTTACAGCGACAGGCGACTAGTGAATTTTGGTCCACTCCGCCATAGCCAAAAATGTAAGCTATTTTATCCCTTTTCATAACCCTAACTTAGGCTAACCCTAATGTGACGTCAGATTGGCCTATGACTGGACTGGTAGGAAAGATGCAGCCTTCTCATTTGTCCGTCTGAATCTGTCGAAGGTGGTTTTGGCGGCCCCTGGCTATGGCACGGCGACTCTTGGTTAGTAATAGGGTGTTTACACGATCGAGCAAACATCGAACAGCTAGCTCGACTTTCTATGGTAATTAGCATGCTAATTAGGAGGGCGGGCGGGTTGCAATTGGAAGTCCTAAGACTTATATAACACGTGATCAGCTGTGGGCTAAGAGCCTAAGCCTATGCCTACATCTGAGCCGCGGGAGGGGTTCCAATAGGACTGCTTGAGTCAGCTCGATGTTTGCTCGATGTTTGCTCGATCGTGTAAACACCCTATAATGTCGGAAGAATTACTGCTGAAGCGAAATTGAAACGACGTAGACCGAACTGAAGCTGATTCGGTCTGCGATAACTAACCGTACGGCAACGTACTTGTTAGTAGAGTCCGTCGTATAGGTCCGATGAGACCCGGTCCCATTACCAGGTCCAGTTTTCATGACGGCAATCTCCCGCCCCCGTCCCCCCGCGCTTTACTGCATCCCAGCGACATTGTTGTCAGTTCGGATTAATTCAGTTTCCGTCCGCCAGATGTCGCCCAATGTTCTACAATGCAACGTCCACGAGTCACCCTGCTCTCGACGACAACAAGTTGATCTACGTTGAGCCCGGTTAGTAGCCGGATGGGCAAGCGTCACCATCTCGTCGTCACTCAGACCGCCAGAGTGTCTGTATGAACAAGCGTCGAGTATAGGTCCTATGCGCAACGGTCTTAAAGTCTTGAGCTCCGCTAAAGAGAATAACCCGCCGACGCAATAGCACATGGCGCGCGTAAAAATCGGTCGAGTTCTTCGCGGCCCTACACAGTACCACGGCGTGACAGTAGCACGTAACTATGACAATAAGCCTAGGCCTACTATTACTACAGATTTTCTCTGACAGTTCAACATGTTTTCTTACTAACTTAATAATATCAGACTTACAAATAAGACTTGGGTTAGCCAGAAGTAAATAAAAGACCTACGCAAAATATTAGCAAAAAATATTGAATATGCTTTCTTTGTTTCGCACGATATTTAGCACAGTAGTGTACAGCTTACAGTAGGGTACAGCTGCGAAAAGCTGTTCTGTAGAGGCGGAAAAAACTTTCATCGCCGAAAGCAGAAAGATATGCAAGCGACTGATCGAACTGATGCAAAGGATCGGCGAAAACGACGCCAAGCGAAGCGCATAATGTCGTACGTACGAGCGAACGACTGATCTATTCGCAACCTCGGCTAACACTCGGTCACTGTCGACGCACATCGTCGCCACGACAAGCAAGACCAATTACAAAATTCCTGCTCCAGTAATCGGCAAGCCCAGTAATCATGTCGCTCCGTCTTGTTGAAGAGCGACGGACAGAGACAGAGACAAACAGGGAGTGGGAGAGAGACAGAACAGTAAATATCCTCTGACGTCGCCAGTAACGTCCGTCATGTATCGTTATGCAGTGTTCGACAAAATCTCCACTTCAACAAAGCACTCTGCTACGACAAAACTTTCTACAACAAAACCTCGCCCCACACATGACGCTGGAAAAGTGAAGGCACTGTATTGAGAAAAAAGAGAGCCGTGTTTGTTAGGCTGAGGGGTTTCTTCGTGGAAGGAAGTTTGCCTGCATCGCAAAAACAACAATGAAAACAATGAAGATGCTTTCATCAACGCACGATGACCCACTAACAAGCAGATTAATACAGCATGCTTTTTCTGTATGCAGCCATATCACAGTCTTCGAAGAATACAATGACCGGCAAAAAAGTTAATTCGTCCCGCCGGGAAAACAAGATCGGACGGATCGAGTGCAGCGCAATCAAAGGTTACTGACGTCATTTCCAGGCGCGCGCTGCACGTCAGTTAGGCCTAGATATCGACCTGTCACTCAAGCGAGATAGATAGCGTGTCGCGCAACGAGGCACTACACCTTAGCCCATAGCCCAATAATAAACCCGAGTCCACAGGGAGGATGTACACGATTATCCGCATTCCACATAATAAGCCCATCGATCTGAGGCCGAGGTGGTCGCAGCTTCAGACAATGTGTCGGTCGATAATAGCAACGTTTTACGACCAAACTGTTACCCGAACCCCTCTCCATCCCAGCCCCTATTGTCTTATAAGACGAATAATCGAATCTGCACTACAATGGCCTGGTCAACAGCTCAATATATCTGCGCTGAAATCAACAGTATGCCACAGGTATACCAAAGCCTGGCTACAGCGACTAAATATAGGCTAGCTGCAACTAGAAGAACAGTCAGAGCGCACGCCTGTGCCAACGCTGTCATTTTAAATTTTTTCCCGTTGTGTTCGCCAAATAGCAGCACCATATTGGGTTCGGTGGTGGTTTTTTCCCAATCTCGCAATGGTAAAGATACTTCAATCACATCCTGGATTCAGATGCTGATTCGGATCACCACCGAGATCTAATCACCGCTAAATTGGAGCAGTTTAACCTTCACTGAACATTTTAGCCAATTTTTGCGTTATCCCGCCAACAAACCAGATAAATAATGAGTACCTTTATTCGCCAATACGGCAGACAAGCAACACAAAAAAGACAGTAAACTAAGAGCAAGCAGTCACCCAGGCACACACAAACACACCAAATAAAGCAATAAAGCACACTAACAATTACTACCGGCTAATATCATATCAATATAATATAATATCAAACTTCCCTGGCGCAAGTAATAATGTTATTACACACCACTAGTGTCTCACGGAGCGCGTATGCAAATTTTGTTGTGCGTTTGTGGGACCTGGGGGATTTGTTCCAACGCCACAAGAACTATTTATAGCCTTGACAAAACCCGCTGACTACACATTAACACATCTGTAGGCCTACGGTGCCTGAAAGAAGTGCAATGTTATGGCCATAAGAATACGATGCGGCATGATGCTGAAACTGGCAGAATAACTGTTCCTTGCAAAGTGACAGAACCAAATTAAAAATTAATGACTACAGAGAAGTCTCTGATTCAGTGTCAACGTTTTCGTGATTTTTTTGCGCGCGAAAGCAGCCACTGCTTTCAGCGCGTCTTAGCCATCGCAATTCCGTCCGTCCGTCCGTTTGACACACGGGTGGATCAGGCAAAAACGGTCCAAGCTAGGATCACCAAATATTCACCGACAACTGCCTGGAAGACTCTAGTTTCAAGAACCGTAAAGTTTTCCATAAATTCTAAGGGGGTCACCCCGAACGAGGGCGCTAAATGAGAGGGGGTAGGCAAAATTTGCATTTTTTGGACAATAACTCGCTGTATCTCAGTAACGGTGCGAGATAAGGCCTAGGTTACTATTAGTCACTAATAGGAAATCGTATACTGGCTTTCGATTGGCGCCGAATTCAATGACCTTGAATGACCTTGAACGCTAAAATAGGGGATTTTATGAATTTTTTTTGCGATATTGCGCTGCGACACAAGGCTATATCATTCACAAGGTGGCGCCACGGTACTGGCGTTGGTGGCGTGGCGTAGTTAGTAACGCGTTTCGGCTGAAACGAAATTACTCTACGCCGGGCCCGGTTAGTACTGCCATGGGTGACTGCCTGCGGGCAGGAACTGCGGAAAACTGCTATAGGCTTTCGCGCGTCCCGTGAGCATTAGCTCAAATTTCTTGTTTTCACCAGCTTTCACCCAGTTCGTACAACTTTATCTACAATGCACTGACAAAAACATAACCATAAACCATGTTTATAATCAGGCCTATATAGAAGTAACCATGCTGAATGCTGAAAATGGTACAAGAGCTTACAGCGCTCTCCCAAATCCTCTGTCTGGTGGACACAAAATTGTTGTTATCTAAAAATGCCGTCCTATGTTTGGCCTTCGGCGTTCATTTTCGGCCCTTCGGACTTGACGTTGGGGCTTTTCAAACCTTACACCATGCTGCAGTTTACATTCTCTTTCCTAGAGGCTTAGGATACTAAGGATAATAAGCTTCATACGCTATGAAACTGTCAATATCTGGGCACCCAAACAAGCAAATTACTGTAGCATTATGGCCTTCAGAGCAGACAATGGACACCATTTACGACCATATTGCCACTGCATAAAAGAATAGCATGGCACTGTTGACGTATCGATAAATTATGCCTACTGTAGGCTTATGGGTATAGAATAAAAGCGTTGTTTGAGCAGTTTCACAAAAAAGCTAAAGCCGCGGTCACGAGTACAAACGTCCACCATACGAGCTCGTACAAAAAACAAAACACGTAATTTTATAATAATTATGAGTACGACTCTCGTACTAGGCCTAACGCCAGTTGTGGAAGTTCGTAGCCTACTCGTAGGATAAGTTGTGGCCAGTCGTAACCAGACACGACCGAAATCAACAACCATCATGACTAAACAAGATCTGCGCGCCGCTATTTGTCCAGATGCGTTTACATAGTGCGACGGCAAAAGTATTCGCCTGAACGAAGAGACTTCGTTGAATTGCACAAGCACTGTGTCTCAAAAGAAGTTTCCGACATTTTCGACTGTAACTTGAAAACCGATTAACACATTTTAATAATTTTTGGTACACATATTTCGGACACAACTTGCCATCAAATAACCATTCAGTTTTCCACCTCACCTAATGTATGCTTCTGCACTACCTAGGGAAAACAGATCAAGCGAAATATGTGTTATAATAACAGAAAACCTGAAAAAAACATCCCCAGCATTATCGATCGTGCTTTGAACAAAAATTAGCAGATTTTAATAATATTTGGCAAAAATATTTTCAACACAACTGGCTATTAAATAAATGTTTTAGTTTCTACCTCACCCAACGTCTGCTTTTTGCACTACCTGGGAAAATCAAACCAAGCATAATACGTGTTCAAATAAATGAAAAACGTCGATAAATTCCATCTATCCTAATTTGTCGGCCCCAACAGCAGGTCTTGCAGCAGTGTGTCTACCAGATAAAGTTAGGAATGTTTGTGAAGTCAAAAAGCGACTGGTAGAGCCTAGATTGGTCTGGAGCAGAAACATTATCGATACTGCTGTCAGTGAATGGAGAAAGCGTCTCCTTGCCTGTGTTCGCATAGTGAGCCAACACTTTAAGCAATTTTACTGCAGGCAGTTGAAAATAGACAACTGAATGAAATGTTAGACACAGTGTCAAAAATTTGAACAAAATGTGTATTTATGCTTTATGTTAATTAAGCAATCACATCGCATTGGATAAAAAAGTCATACTTCGCTGGTTGTGCTCTTCCCAGGTAGTGCAAAAACAAACTTTGGGCGAGGTGGGAAACTGAATGGTCATTTGATGGCAAGTTGTGTCAAGAGTATTTGTACCAAGAATTACCAAAATCTGATAATTGTTTTTTTTAAGTTACAGTCAAAAATGTCGGGGATCCTCAGTCGCGTCATTTAGGGAGGGGGCTGGGGGGTCTACGGACCCCCCCCCAAGGATTTGTGATTTCATTTTTTTCTCTGTAAATTGTACCTTTGACCAAACAAAGCAGATTGGTCGTAGCTTCGCAGTCTTTGAATAACCTGGCCAGTGTGAACGGTCGAACCCAAGTAACCAACTGCCTTTCAACGACATTCACATATTTACTGTCGGGCAAACATTTCTGGTGTTTGTATATGCCTGAGAATTGGCAACCAACTGGAGCAGATAGACCTAATGTTACCAGAACTATTCAATATTACAGTTTGAAGTAGATATTAAACAACATTATTATCTGATTACTTTGATGGTGTTCACATTATTGCATTTTGTGTTCTTTTTTGTTGTGTAACATTAGTTTTCTGATGAGATATAGGACATGTGTGCTTGCAATAAACTTTGGTTGATTAATGGATTTTAAATGGCAACACGTAAACTAAGCATAATATACTTACGTATACGTCGGCTAGTAAAGAAACATTTATTATCCTAGCAGTTGGACTCATCAGTTGAGTACAATTTTGTCAGTTCAAGTTATAAAACATGCAAGGTTGTTAGAGCGGAGAAGTGTTAGATTTATTGGTCTGTTAATGACTGTTATATACATTTACTGTGTAAACTGCATAAAATTTGGTCAACTGATTCTCAGGAAAGTCATTCAAATTGTTGCCACGATATGTCACATTTTAAGGCTGAAAATGCACCAAATTCGATTTCGGCTGGGGCTCCGCCCCAGACCCCGCTGGGGGAGCTTACAGCGCTCCCCCAGACTCCCTAGCTGGA